>Ga0075434_100000001_pt1 | contig 160353 bp, 134 predicted proteins | sample RhiMethybrSRZTD3_FD_75298 | JGI IMG/M metagenome (GOLD analysis project Ga0075434, IMG submission 75298) | Populus rhizosphere microbial communities from Tennessee, USA - Rhizosphere MetaG P. TD hybrid SRZTD3 | ecosystem: Host-associated > Plants > Roots > Rhizosphere > Soil | place: USA...
GATCTTCTGCGCGTCGTAGGTGCCGTAGTAGTTCCCCACGCCCGCGTGATCGCGGCCGACGATGAAGTGCGTGCAGCCGTAGTTCTTGCGCGCGATCGCGTGGAAGATCGCCTCGCGCGGCCCGGCGTAGCGCATCGCCGCCGGGTAGACGCTCAGCAGCACGCGCTCCCTCGGGTAGTAGTTCTCGATCAGCACGCGGTAGCTCTCCATCCGCGTATCGGCCGAGATGTCGTCGCTCTTGGTCTCGCCGACCAGCGGGTTGAGCAGCAGGCCGTCGCAGATCTCGAGCGCCGCCTTCTGGATGTACTCGTGCGCGCGGTGCACCGGATTGCGCGTCTGGAAGCCGACGATGCGGCGCCAGCCGCGCTCGGCGAAGAGGCGCCGCGTCTCGGCCGGATCGCGGCGATACGCCGCGAAGGGCTCGTCGGCGGGCCGCTCGAGCAGCGTCACCGGTCCGCCGAGGAGCACCTCGCCCTGCGCGTAGAGGCGCGCGACGCCCGGGTGCGCCTCCTCGGTCGTCCGATAGACCTGCGCCGCCTCCGCGCGCTTGTCGTATCCGAACTGCTCCGCCACCTCCATCGTCGCGACGATGCGGCCGGACGGATCCTCGAGCGCGATCGTGCGCGTCGATTTCAGCGAGGCGGCGACGTCGCCGGCGACGGCGAGCGCGACCGGGATGCTCCACACCGCGCCGTTGGCGAGGCGCATGCGCTCGACGATCGACTCGTAGTCGGCGCGGCCGACGAAGCCGGTGAGCGGGCTGAAGACGCCCGTCGCGATACACACGAGATCGGAATGCTGGACGGCGTTCAAGCGAACGGCGGGCAGGCGCGCGGCCGCGGCGAGCGCGCCGCCGAGCGCAGCGGGCTCGGCGAGGCGGTTCACGAGCACACCCCCGTGAGGGCGAATCAATTCGTCAGTGTTCATTCGAAACTCGAGGTCCTGTGGTTTTCCTCTAACGGTATCATGCGAGCGCATGAGTCGCGTGACCGTGCGCGCGGCGTGCGCCGCGTCGCTCGCGATCGGCTTGTTCTTCGTGTTCGTCCGCGCGCCGCATCCGTGGGGCTGGGAAGGGTTCGACGACTACCACGATCTCGGGCGCGCGCTCGCCCGCGGCGAGAGCTTTCCGACGATCGATCGGCCGTGGGGCTACGCGTACTTTCTCGCCGGCTTCTATCGCACGTTCGGCGATCGCCCGCAGTTTCCGCTCGTCGCGCAGGTCGTCGCCAACGCGTGCATGCCGCTGCTGGTCTACGCGTTCGCGCGCGTCGAGTTCGACGAACGCGTCGCGGCCATTGCCGCGGTCCTCACCGGACTCCTGTCCTTCAACACGGTGTACGCGTCGACGCAGGTCTCCGACGCGCTGTGCACGGTGATCTTCATGGCGGCGGTGCTGGCGTTCGCGCGCGCGCGGCGGCGCGGCGACTGGCGGTTGTACGCCCTCGCCGGCGCGCTCCTCGGCGTCGCGCCGCAGTTCCGCCCGAATCTCGTCCTCGTGCCGGCGCTCCTCGCCGTGTTTCTCCTCGTCGAGCGGCGCGGCCGCCGGCGCGCCGCGCATGCCGCGATTCTCGTCGCGGCGGCGGCGGCGCTGCTCGCGCCGTGGGTCGTCTGGACGTACGGTCTGACGCACGAGCTCGTTCCGACGACGACGCATGGGGCGATGCAGCTGTGGTACGGCACGCTGCAGACCGGTCCGTATCTGAAGAGCCGCGCGCACAACCCGCGATCGGTCTTCGAGACGGGGTCGTTTCCCTACACCAGCCTCGATCGCGTGCCGCTCGTCGTCACCGGACGACTGCGCGACTGCGCGCCCGTTCCGGCCGCCCTCGACGTCGTCTACTGGACGGACCGGGATACGCGCCGGCGCCGCGTGCGCGCGGACGTGAGCGGCGCGCGCGAGATGCGCGCCGAGCTGCCGCCGTCGCCGTCGCCGACGGCCTATTACGTCACGCTCGAGGCCGACGACCGCCCGGATTCCTCGCCGCCGTTCGTGTATTTCGTCAGCGACGATCACCTCGGCGATCTCGATCGCCACGCCGATCTCCTCGACGTCTTCGATGTCGTCCGCCTGGTGCGGCACGCGGCGTGGGCGGAGCCGGTCGCGGCCGGCGATCGGCTCGACTTCGACGGCGACGGACGATTGTCGGAGGCGGACGCGCGGCTGGCGGCCTCCGCGCTCCTCATCGGGCAGCGGCCGCCGCCCGGTGCGGCGCTGCCCGGCCGCGTGGAGACGAGCGACTCGTCCGCCACGCTGCAGCTCGACGACGGATCGTCGATCACGGTGCCGCGCGCGTGGTCGGGCCGCATCACCGACGTCGGCGTGAGTGGGCACGACGCCGAACGGCTGCTGCACTCGAGCGTGCCGTCCGCGTCGCTCGACGCTCCGTCCGGCGCGCATCGCGGGTGCGCGCCGCTCGCGGACGTCGCGATCAACGCGGTGTTCTACCGCGAGCAGCTGCAGGCGATGCGGCGCTACACGGCGCTCGCGATCGACAACATCCGCCGCGACGCGGCCGCGTACCTCGCGAGCTCGGCGTACAGGGCCGTGCGCGTGTTCTTCGTCGAGGGCAGCGAGGATCCGCACACGACGCAGCAGTTCGCCGGCAGCGGCCGCATCTACGCGTCCGCGCAGGCGGCCTCGATCGCGCTCATCGCGATGACGGCGATCGGCGTCTGGGCCGCCTGGCGGCGCGGGGCGTCGATCGCGCTGCCGCTCGTCCTGATCGCGTACATCCCGGCGACGCTCGCGTTCGTGCTCACGAACATGCGCTACTCGATCACCGTGCAGCCGCTGATGTTCGTGTTCGTGGCGGCGGCGCTTGCGGAAGCCGCGCGCCTGGTTGCAGCGGCGCGCACGAGGGAGTGACGGAAAAGCAACCGCGGAGCTCGCGGCGAACGCAGAGCTTTTTTCGGTACAAATTGGCTCTGCGGTCTCTGCGGTCTCTGCGGTTGCTTTCGCTCAGGCGCGGCGCTCGAGAAGCTCGCCATACAGCTTCGACAGCGACGCGAGGTACGCCTCCTCGGTAAAGCCGCCGCGTTCGATCGTCAGGCGCGCGGCGGCGCCGAGGCGCGCGCGCTCGCTCGCCGATCGCGCGAGCGCCGCAATGGCGTCGGCGAGCGCCGCGTCATCGTCCGGCGGCACGAGGATGCCGTTCACGTTCGACTCGACCACTTCGGGCACGCCGCCGACGGCGGTGGCAATCACCGGTTTGCCCGCGGCCATCGCCTCGAGCAGCGCGAGCGGCAGCCCTTCCACGCGCGACGGCAGCACGAAGAGATCCACGGCGGCGAGCACGTCGGCCACGTTGACGACGGCGCCGAGGAGGTGCACGCGATCGGCGAGGCCGAGCCGCGCAATCGACGCTTCGATCCGGCGCCGCTCCACGCCCTCGCCGGCGAACGCGGCGGCGCACTCCACGCCGCTCGTCTTCAGGCGCGCGAGCGCGCGCACCAGCACGTCGTGCCCTTTCTTCGGCGTCAGCGACGCGACGGTCGCCAGGCGCGCGCCGCCGGCGCCGACCGCGAGGCGCGCGCGCAATTCCGCCGCGCCGGCCGGAGACGAAGGCTCGAGCGCGACGCCGTTGTGGACGACGCGAATCGCCGACGGCGCGATCTGCAGCTGGCGGCCGAGGAACTGCTGCACTTGGACCGACACGGCCACGATCGCGTCGGTCTGTCGCCTGAGCACGCGCTCGACGAGGACGTAGCGCCGCGGCTTGGCGGTGTAGACGTTGTGCTCGGTGGCGATCACGATCGGCACGCGGGCGAGCCGCGCGGCGGCGCGGCCGTAGAGATTCGCCGACTGCAGGTGCGTGTGGACGATCGCCGGCCGGAAGCGGCGCACGACGCGCACGAGCCGCGCGAACGCGAGCGGGTGCCGCAGCCCCGGAAAGCTGTCGATCGAATACACCGGCACGCCGGCGGCCTCGGCTTCGGCCGCGCGCGCGCCGCGCTCCTCGAGGCAGCAGATCGCCTGTTCGAACCGATCGCGCGAAAGGCCGCGCGCCGCGGAGAGCACGAGCCGCTCGGCGCCGCCAATTCCAAGGCTCGTGATGATGTGGAGGACGCGGACGGCCGCGGCCGTCACACCCACCCGCGCAGCCAGTACCACGCAATGGCGAGATATTCGTGCGCGATGCCGCGCAGCTGCTCGAGCGAGGCGCCGCGCGCGTGATCGTAGAACTGGCTGCGCGGCGGCGGCGTCGGGATCACGCGCACCTCCGGCGCCTCCTTGCGCCACGCGAGCAGCGCGCGCCGCATGTGATACGGCGACGACACCAGGATCACCGATCGCCATCCGCGCTCGCGCAGCAGATCCCGCGTGAAGACGACGTTCTGGTGCGTGTCGGTGGCGCGCTGCTCGAGCAGGATCGCGCCCGCCGGCACCCCCTGCTGCACCGCGAGCGACCGCATCGACTCCGCTTCCGGAAAGCTGTAGAGATATCCCGTCGAGAAAATCATGCGCGACGCGAGGCCCGCTTTGTAGACCTCGACCGCGTGCTGCACGCGCTCTTCGGTGCCGCCGCCCGCCTTCCCCGATTCGCCGACGCCGCCGCCGAAGACGACGATCGCATCGGCCGGCGCGGGCGGCGCCTCGACCCTCAGCGGCGACGCCACCCACCATGCGGCGTTCGTGTGAAAGAGGATGAGATAGATCGCCGCGATCGCGACGAGCGTCTGCACCACGGGCGCGCGCGTCTCGCGGTACACACGGCGCAGCGTCTCCTCCCATCGCTGCGACGCCGCCCGGCGCCGCTCGAGCGCCTCGTCGATCAGGCCGTTCATCGCGGCGATGCGGCTCTCCCAGCTGTTCTCGTGCGCGACGGCGACGCGCCGCGCGACGTCCTGCGGCGCCGAGTCGTTGAGCGCCTGGCGGATCGCCGTCGAAAACCCGTCGGCGTCCGACGCCACGGCGACGACCGGGCCGTGATCCGCGTTGAACCGGCGGATCTCGGGCAGGTCGGTCGCGACGACGGGAATCCCCATGACGAGGTATTCGTTCAGCTTCGTCGGATACACGTTCAGCGTGTACTCGGCGACGCGATACGGCACGATGCCGACGTCGAACGCCTTCACGTACGCCGGCACGACGTCGTGCGCGCGCTGGCCGAGCAGCCGCACGTTCGGGCAGCGCTCGAGCGTGGAGACGTCGATCTGCGCCGGCCCGACGAGCGCGAACGTCGCCTCCGGCATGCGCGCCGCGACCGCCGCGACGAGCTCCTGATCGACCCACTGGTGCAGGCCGCCGAGGTAGCCGACGACGGGCCGCGCGAGCGCCTGCAGGTCGGGCGGCGCCGGCGCCGCCGCCTGCCGCACGCGATCGAACCGCGCGAAGTTGACGCCGAACGGAAACAGGTGCACGTGCCGGCTGACGCGTGCGGCGCGCTCGCGCAGCTTCTCGGAGGTGACGAACACGAGATCCGCCTGCTCGAACAGCCGCGTTTCGCTCGCCGCGATCCGCCGCGCCCCGGGCGAGCTCGCCGCGAGATCGTCGATGCAGTAGTAGATCGTCAGCGCCGGATCGAGGTCCGCGATGAGATCGAGCGCGATCGGCGTCGGCAGGAACGTCCAGACGATCGGCCGGTAGAAGCCGGTCGCGCGCATCCAGCGCCGCAGCGCGCGCGAGAGCAGCAGCCGGTTGATGCTGCGCGCCGCGCGCGAGTACGGCAGCGGCAGCAGCAGCGGCGAGTAGACGAACAGGTTCGGCCGCTCCTGCCGGAACCCCTTCGTGCCACGCCACCAGTTCCTGATCCGCTGCCGCACGCGCGGCAGATCGCGCGCGCGCGGCGCGCGGACTCCCGTGTTCTCGACGAACAGGACGCGGTGCCCCTCGTCGGCGAGCGTCGACATGATCTCCTGGTGCCCCTGCCAGATGAAGTCCCAGTCGATCGACGAGATGCAGACGACGTCGCGCGGCCGCGGGGTCATGCGATCACCGCCTCGCCGCCGCGCCCGCCGGCTGCAGGCGATAGATGTCGAGCGAGGCGATCGTGAAGTCGGTCTCGGGCGCCTCGGAGTAGACGAGCAGGCGGATCTGCGGCGCCGTCGCGCGGAAGGCGCGCTCGCGCGGGAACCACCGCGGCGCGGCGAGCGGCGCCGGAATGCCGGCCGACGCCGCCCCCGAGAGCGAGCGCACCTGCGGCTGCTGCCATGTGCCGATGTACAGCAGATCGCCGTCGCGCGCGCGCGTCGTCGCGGGCGAAATCAGGTACGCGTCGCCGGGCGTCGCGGCAAACGTCGTGACGACGCCGGGCCAGCCGGTGCCGCTGATGCGCAGCCCCGCGCGGTCGAGGCGGACGTCCGGATGCGACGCGGGCGTGCGCCGCGGGTCGTCGTAGCGCGGCCAGCGCGCGAGGACCTCCGCCGGCTGGCGCGCGACGCACTCGCCGACGCGGTACTCCGCGTCGCCGCCGACGATGCGCGGCCACGCGCCCGCGCTCGGCCGCGACGGGCGATCGCCGGCCAGCGTGCAGCGATAGCTCGCGAGCGTCCCGTGCGCGGTGCCGTACGCGACGGCGTCGATTGCGCAGCGATCCTCGATGAACTGAATCCAGCTGCGCTGCCACTCGGTGGTGGACGAAGAGGCGCCGACGAGCTCGGGCAGCCACTGCAGCTCGTCGACGATCAGCACGATCGGGCGATCGGGCTGCGCGCCGGGGAGCGCAACGCCTCCGCCCGACGCGATCGGCTGGCCCGCCGCAAACGAATAGAAAGTCGTCGCCGGCTCGGCGTGAAACGGCGTCCAGAACTGCGGCGACGCGAAGACGTACTTCGGCCCGCCGGGCACGAGCGCGCGCAGCGTCCGCTCCGTCGACTCGTACGACACGAGCTCGCTCTTGAGCGCCGTCGAGTACCACTTCTCGTAGTACGCCGCGCCGGCGCCGCCGTACAACACGACGAACGCCAGCGTTGCCGCCGCGCGGCGCGCCGGCAGCAGGCGGATCGCTTCGCTGACGGCGAGCCCCGCGACGAGCGCGAAGCCGATCGTGATGTGCGGCAGGTACACCGGCACCTTGTTGTTGATCAGCGCGGCGAATATCAGGGCGCTGCCGGCGGCGAGCATCAGCAGCCGCAGCGGACCGCGCGGATCGCGCGCGTAGCCGCCGACCTCGCGCGGCCGAACCGCACGATAGATCGCCACCACGAAGCCGGCGACGATCGCGATCTTGAACGCCCACAGCAGCGGGTTGGGCACCGACGCGGTGACGAGGCCGAAGTACCAGTCGCGATACCGCTGCGGCTCCTGCGCGATCTGCTGCAGGAGAAACGACGGCCGCAACCCCGGCACGCGATCGGCCGCGAAGTTGCCGATCTGGATCTGCACGTCGTGCCACCGCGCCGCGACGACGGCGAGGTACGGCCCCAGCGTCAGCAGCGCGCCGGCGACGGACGCGTAGCCGTACGGGAGCGCGAGCGCGCGCCGGCCGTAGTCGGCGAGATACCACGCGAGCAGGATGAATCCCGCCCAGAATGCGTTGCCGTGGCAGAGGACGGCGAGGCCGAGGCTCGCGCCCGACACGGCGAACCACGCCGTCTGCCCGCGCGCGCGGCCGCGCACGTACGCCGCCAGCGCGCACACGACGAAGAATACCGACGGGATGTCGGTGCGGGCGCTGCGCGCGCCGCCGAGGAAGTTGCTGTCCACGGCGAGGAACAGCGCCGCCGCGAGGCCGGCGGCCGAATCGACCTCGCGGCGGCCGATCCAGGCGACCATCGCCACGATCCCGAGGCCGAGGCAGACGGCCAGGAGGCGCGCCTGCAGCAGCTCGACGCCGAAGATCGACATCCAGATCGCGAGGAGATAGCCGTAGCCCACCTGCAGCAGATACGCGCGATCGAGGCCGAGCATCGGCTGCGCGGGCACGCCGGTGCGCATCACCTGAAAGCCGCGCTCCATCAGCCACGGCTCGTCCACGTTCACGCGCGGCAGCGTCGTCAGGTACGGGAGCGCGTCGTGCAGGTACACGATCAGCACGGCCGCCAGCGCGACGTACCACACGCGCGTCGTCATGCGGCCGCGCCGATGCGCGTGAAGACGGTCACGCGGTGCCGCAGCTGCGAGAGGCTCGTGCTCTTCATCGGATATTCGGCGGTCGCGCGCAGGCCCGCCGCCTCGAACTCACCGAGCAGCCGGCGGCCCATCAGCCGCGTCGGCGGCAGATACATGTAGCCGACGCGTTCGCGCAACCGCTCGTCGCTCATCTCGCGCCCGTGCAGCATGCGCCCCGCCTGCAGGATCGCGCGATCGAGCCACGGCGCCCGTATGCGCCGGAGCAGGCGGCGCACGATCGCGAACGCGGCGTTGTACGCGCCCTCGTACGCCATGCTGCAGACGAGGACGCCGCCGGGGCGCAGATCGTCGGCGAGCTTGCGCGCGAGCGCGCGCGCGTCGCCCGGCACGAGGTGCAGCACGCCGTCGGCGACGATCGCGTCGAACGGCGGCGCGGCGTAGCGCAGGTAATCGGCCGCCTCGAACGCGACGCGCATGGCCGACCCGTGCCGCGCCTGCTCGCGCCGCGCGGCATCCACGTTCGCGCGCGACACATCGATGCCGACGAGCGACGCGTGCGGCAGCGCGTCCGCGAGCCGGAAGACGAGCGACCCCGTGCCGCAGCCGACGTCGAGCAGCCGCAGCGGCCGATCCACCGCGACATGCGCGACGACGATGTCGCGCATGCGATCTGTCCGCTCGGCGGGCGCCGTGCAGGTGACGCCGTCGAACGCGCCGGCGCGCGGAGCGTCGCTCACGTCGCGCCGGCGAGGACGCGCGCCGGCGTGCTGAACGCGAATCGATCCGCCCGCGCCGCGACGTGCTCGAGGAACCGCCGGTACGCGTCGAGCATCGCCGGGTGGCCGCTGAACCGCCGCTCGCAGTGCGTGAGCAGCACGACGACGCCGCGCGCGCGCGCGATCAGATCGGCGCAGTCGATCCACAGGCGCAGAATCTCGTCGGGCGCGTGGCCGAAGAAGCGCAGCGTGCCGTCGCGCGGCAGCGTCACCGGCAGCTCGACGATGTGCTCGACGAGAAACGGGCGCGCGGTCGCGCAGCCGTTGTTCGGCGTCGGAAACAGCCCGCCCGAGGTCGGAATGCTGCTGTCGTAGCGGTAGCGTGCGCTCAGATCGCGCAGCAGCGCGCGCGTGCGGAGCAGCGACGGCGCGCGGTACCCGGTCGCGCCGAACCGCTCCGCGAAGCCGCGCGCCGCGTCGAGCCGGCGCGCGCGCTCGGCGGGCGCGGCAAACGGCGTGCGGTTCGCGTGATCGTACCCGTGCACGCCGATGTCGTGCCCCCGCGCCACGACCTCGCGCACGAGTCCCTCGTCCACCGGCCACGCGCAGGGCACGACGTAGCTCGTCGATCGCGCGCCGAACGATTCCTCGAGCGGCAGAAAGCGGCGCACGAGGTTCGTCAACCCTTCGGGCGAATCGATGTCGTGCGTGACGACGACGGGCGCGGGCCGCGACTCGACATCGGCGGCGCCCGTCGAGAGGTCCTGCAGCGCGTCGGCGCTGAGATCGATCGGCCACCGCGGGAACGACGCCCAGCGGTCGGCGCGGCGCCGGTTCCACCGGCCGATCGCCGACGCGACGATCGCGCGCGCCCAACCTGGGACGGCGTGATACGGGAACGGGAGCCGCGCGCTGGCCGGCGCGGCGTCGGTGAAGGCGCGGCGCTCGCGCAGCGCTTCGACGTCGCGCTCGCCTGTCGCCGCGGGTGCGGGCGGAATGCGAAGCGCGCCGCCGGCGTCGATCGCGCGCCGCCAGCCGGTGACGTCGAGCACCGACGCCGGCATCTGCACGACGAGGCCTTCGGCCCACATGGCCGCGGGGCGCGCGCCGACCGACGCGAGGCGCACGGTCACCAGCGGATCGCGCTCCGCATCTACCACAGCGGGAATTCGGGGCCGAGCATCGCGGCGAGGCGGCGGTTCGACTCGGCGTAGCGCGCCGCCAGCGCGCGGCGCGTCGCCTCGTCGAGCGTCTCGCCGCGCGTCTCGGACGGATTGATCACGCCGAGCCCGTCGACATCGTCGGGACGCGGCTCGACGCCGAGAAAGCGGTGCAGCTTCACCGCGAGCACCGACGGGCGCTCCTCGATGTCCTCGAAGCGGAGGATCAGGATCTGCTCGCGGCGGAAGCGCTTGAAGTATTCCTGCAGCAGATCGGCGTACAGGCCGCGCGAGAAATAGGAGAACGGGCGCGCGAACTTCCACTTCTCCGGCAGCGTCCGCTCGCGCTCCGGCTCGAGGCGGAGCGCGGTCTGGAAGTCCTCGGTCTCGATGCCGTTCATCCGCGTCCAGAGGAAGTTCGAGTACGCGCGATCGGCGGGCTCGCGCAGGATGAACACGAGCTTGACGTGCGGCAGGTCGTGCGCGATGCGCTCCGCGGCGGCGCGGCTCTCGAGATAGTCGGTGCTCTTCTCGCCGGCGAGCTGCCACTCGCCCGCCTGCGCGAACCACGCCTCCGAGTAGTACTGCAGCCCCTTCTCGTACAGGTGATCGACCAGAAAGAATTTCGGCTCGGGCTTGACGGGCTTCGCCATGTAGACGTCGGGATGACGATCGAGCAGCTCGTAGAGCCACGTCGTGCCGGAGCGCGGCGCGCCGCCGATGATGAAGTCCGGAAGCCGCACGATCAGCGCGAGGACACGTGCGCGGCCGCGGCCGCTTCGGCGGGCGGCGCGGCGGCCGCCGGCGCGACGCCGAGCGCGCGCTCGATGATGTAGAGCGGCCGCGCGCGCGCTTCGTCGAGGATCCGCTGCAGGTATTCGCCGAGCACGCCGATCATCAGGAGCTGCACCCCGCCGAGCATCAGCACGGCGAGCATGACAGAAGTCCAGCCCATCACGCGCGTGCCGAAGAAGATCTGGTTGACGAAGACGTACACGCCGAAGACGAAGCTCAGCGCCGACACGAGCAGGCCGAGCGCCGAGATCGCCCGGATCGGCAGCGACGAGAACGAGATGAAGGTGTCGATCGCCGCCTTTACCATGCGGCGCAGCGTCCACGACGACGATCCGATCAGCCGGCGCGGCCGATGGTACGGGACGCTCGTCTCGCGGAAGCCGCTCCACGCGACGAGACCGAAGGTGAGGCGGTTGCGCTCCTGGCACTGGCGGAACGCGTCGATCACCGGCCGCGAGATCAGGCAGAAGCTGCCGGTGCCGCCCTCGGGATACGTCGGGATCGCGAAGCGCCGCACCAGGCGGTAGAAGAGCGACATGCCGTACGCGCGCACCGCGCTCTCGTCGCGGCCGGTGCGCGCGCCCCAGACGACGTCGTAGCCGCTGCGCCAGCGGTCCACGAAGTCGGCGATGAGCGACGGCGGATCCTGGAGGTCGGCCGCCATCACGATCGCGACGTCGCCGTGGCAGTAATCGATCCCGGCCGCGATCGCGACGTGGCTGCCGAAGTTGCGCGGGAAACGCAGCGCGCGCACGCGCGGATCGGCAGCGCGCAGCTCGCGCAGCACGTCGAACGATCCGTCGCGGCTGCCGTCGTCGACGAACATGAACTCCCAGTCGTAGTCGGGCATCGACGCGGCGACGGCGGCAACCGCGTCGTGAAAGAGTCGCAGGTTGTCGTGCTCGTTGAAGACCGGCACGACGATCGCGATGAGCGTTCTCGACGGCATCACCGTGTCACGATCCCGACGACGGCCTCGACGACGCGCTGCTGATCGGGCTCCGGGAGCGACGCGTACATCGGCAGGAAGATCGAGCGCGACGCCACCTCCTCGGTGACCGGCAGCGAGCGCGCGCCGAAGCGCTCGACGTAGAGCGGCTCGAGATGGATCGGCGGGATGCCGCGGCGGCACGAGATGCCGGCGTCGATGAGCGCGCGCAGCACGCCGTCGCGATCGTGGCGGCACGCGCGCGTGAGCATCACGCCGTACGACTGGTACGAGTGCCCCGCGTACGAAGGCCGCGCCGGCAGCTGCAGCTCGGGCACCCGCTCGAACGCCGCGTTGTATCGTTCGGCGGCCGCGCGCCGCCGCGCAAGGTGCGCATCGAGCTTCGCCATCTGCGCGACGCCGATCGCGGCGTGCACGTCCGACAGGCGGTAGTTGAACCCGAGCTCGCGGTATTGCTCGAAGACGACGCCCTTCGCCTGATGACGCGAGTGCGCGGAGACGCTCGCGCCGTGCGAGCGCAGGCGACGCGCCCGCTCGGCGACCTCCGCATCGTCAGTCGTGATCATGCCGCCTTCGCCGGTGGACACCGTCTTGCGCGGGTGGAAGCTGAAGCACGCGATGTTGCCGTGCGACCCGATCGGACGGCCGCGATAGGTCGATCCGATCGCGCACGCCGCGTCCTCGACGAGCGCGACGCCGCGCGACGACACCTCGCGCAGGCGATCGAGATCCGCGGCCAGCCCCACCTGGTGCACCGGCACGATGGCTTTCGTGCGCGCGGTGACGCGCCGCAGCGCATCGGCGGGATCCATGTTCCACGTCTCGCGCTCGATGTCGGCGAAGACGGGCGTGGCGCCGGCGTACACGACGGCGTTCGACGTCGCGATGAACGAATAGGACGGGCAGATCACTTCGTCGCCGGGCCCGACGCCGGCGACGAGCAACGCGAGGTGCAGCGCCGTCGTGCACGAGGACGTGGCGACGCCGTAGCGCGCGCCGACGCGCTCGGCGAACATCGCCTCGAAGCGCGCAACCACCGGGCCCTGGCTCACCCAGCCGGTCTTCAGGACGTCGGCGACGGCGCGGGCCTCGGCCTCGTCGAACTCCGGCTTCGCGAACGGGATGTCGTGGACCGTCGTCTTCACGAGCGGACCGCCGATCGCTCGGCCCTCCACCAGGCGACGAGCGATCGCAAACCGTCCTCGAGCGCGATCCCGGCGCGGAAGCCGATACGCTCGCGCGCCAGATCGGTGGAGGCGAGGCGCCGCGAGACGGCGTTCACCTTGCGCGGCGGCGCGTGCTCCGGCCGGAGCGGCGACCCCATCACGGCGAGCAGCGTGTCGGCGAGCGCGTTGAGCGACGTCTCGACGCCGGTTCCGACGTTGAAGACGGCGTCGGTCGCCGGCGAGGCCGCCGCGAGCACGTTGGCGCGCGCGACGTCCTCGACGTGCACGAAGTCCATCGTGTCGGTGCCGTCGCCGAAAATCTTCGGCGGCCGGCCGGCGTCGATGGCTTCCATCCAGCGGATCAGCACTTCGGTGTACGCGCCGAACACGTCCATGCGCGGACCGTAGACGTTGAAGTAGCGCAGCGCCGCGTAGTCGAGGCCGTACATGTCGTTGAAGCTGCGCAGCAGCGCCTCGTCGAACGCTTTCGCGGCGCCGTAGATCGTGCGGTTCGCGTACGGATGGTGCGCTTCCGCCGTCGGAAACGCGTCGGCCAGCCCGTAGACCGACGCCGACGAGGCGGCGACGACCTTCCGCACGCGCGCCTTCACGGCCGCCTCGAGGACGTTGAAGGTGCCGTCGACGAGGACCTCCTTCGCGAGGCGCGGCTGCTCGGCGCACTGCGTGATCCGGATCGCCGCCTGGTGAAAGACGACGCCGATGCCCTCCATCGCCCGCGCGACGGTCTGCGGATCGCGGATGTCGCCTTCGACGATGCGCACGCGGCCGCTCGCCATCGCGCCGTGCAGGTTCTCGATCCGCCCGCGCGAGAAGTCGTCGAGCACGACGATCTCGGCGGCCCCTGCCGCGGCGAGCCGATCGGCGATGTGCGATCCGATCAAGCCGGCGCCGCCGGTGATGAGCGCGCGATCCGCGATCGCCGTCACGCCCGCTTCTCCTCGATCTTGCGCAGCACGCGCGCCGGGTTGCCGGCGACGATCGTGCCCGGCGGCACGCTGCGCGTCACGACGCTGCCGGCGCCGACGATCGCGTCCTCGCCCACCTCGACGCCGCAGAGGATCGTCGACCCCGATCCGATCGACGCGCCGCGCCGGACGACCGTGCGCACGACCTTCCAGTCGCGCTCGGTCTGCAGCTCGCCGTCCGCGTTGACCGCGCGCGGGTACGGATCGTTGATGAAGACGACCCCGTGGCCGATGAAGACCTGATCCTCGACCTCGACGCCCTCGCAGATGAACGTGTGGCTCGACACCTTCACGCGGCGGCCGACCTTCGCGCCGCGCTGGATCTCGACGAACGCGCCGATGCGCGTCTCGTCACCGATCTCGCAGCCGTACAGGTTCACGAAGTCGAAGATGCGGACGTCTTTCCCGAGCTTGACGTCGGGCGCGATGTTCTGGAACTTCACAGCGGGATCCGTTTGCCGTCGGCGCGCAGCGAGCGCTCCGCCGCGTCGAGCAGCGAGACGACGCGCAGGCCGGCGGCGGCGTCGGTGAGCGGCGCGCGCCGCTCCGCGATCGCGTCGGCGAACTCCTGCGCGACGAGCGACAGCGCCTCGCGCCTGTCGTAGGTCGGCGCGTACATGTCGCCCGTGCGGTAGGAGACGAGGATGCGCCGCCGCGTCTCGCGATCCTGCACGTTGACGTCGACGCCCTTGTCGTACACGCGCACCTTCTCCGCCGGGTCGGTGTCGTCGTAGACGATCATCCGCTGCGTGCCGCCGATGAGCATGCGCCGCATCTTCACCGGCGCGAGCCAGTTCACGTGGAAGTGCGCGAGGAACCCGCTGTCGAAGTGAACGGTCACGTAGGCGACGTTCTCGTGGTCGAAGCCGGCGCCGGAGATGCCGTTGGCCGACACCGCGACCGGCCGCGCGTCGATCAGGTAGTCCATGATCGACAGATCGTGCGTCGCGAGATCCCAGATGACGTTGGAGTCCTGCTGCAGCAGCCCGAGGTTCACGCGCACCGAGTCCAGATACAGCAGCGCTCCGAGATTGCCGTCGTCGATGAGCGAACGGATGCGGCGGACCGCGCCATTATAGACGAACGTGTGATCGACCATCAGGCGCACGCCGCGCCGATCGGCGAGCTCGGCGAGCGCCGCCGCGTCGGCCTTCGATCCGGCGAACGGCTTCTCGACGAGCACGTGCTTGCCGCGCTCGATCGCCGCCTTCGCGAACGGAAAATGCGTCTGCAGCGGCGTCGCGACGACGATCGCGTCGATCTCCTCGGACGCGATCAGGCTGTCGCCATCCGCGCAGGTACGGACGCCGCGGTGGCGCCGCGCCGCCGCGTCGCGGCGATCGGCGCGCACGTCGGCGATCGCGGCCAGCTCCAGGCCGTCGGTCTCGGCGAGGTTGCGGGCGAGGTTCGGGCCCCAGTAGCCGTAGCCGATCAGGCCGACGCGCGTCACCCGCGCAGGAACTCCGCGACCGCGTCGGCGACGTAGCGCACCTGCGATCGCTCGAGGAACGGGTGCATCGGCAGCGAGACGACCTCGGCGCAGAGGCGCTCGGCGACCGGAAAGTCGCCGCGCGCGTAGCCGAGGTGCGCGAGCGCCGGCTGCAGGTGCAGCGCCAGCGGATAGTGCACCGCGGTCGCGATGCCGCGCGCGTCGAGGTGCGCGCGGAACGCGTCGCGCCGCGCGACGCGCACGACGAAGAGGTGGTAGACCGACTCGCTGCCGTCCTCGTCGTCCGGCGGGCAGATCTCGCGCGGCAGCATCTCGCGATACCAGGCGGCCGCCTGGCGCCGGCGCGCGTTCCACTCGTCGAGGCAGTCGGCCTGCACGCGCAGCACCGCCGCCTGCAGGGTGTCGAGGCGCGCCGTCTGGCCGATCACGGCGTGCTCGTACTGGCTCACGCGGCCGTGATCGCGCAGCAGCTTCACCCGCGCGGCGAGCCGGTCGTCGCTCGTCGTGACGAGGCCCGCGTCGCCGAAGGCGCCGAGGTTCTTCGTCGGGTAGAAGCTGAAGCAGCCGGCGACGCCCATCGCGCCGGCGCGGCGCCCGCGATAGCGCGCGCCGTGCGCCTGCGCCGCGTCTTCCACGATCGGGACGTGCCCGGCGGCATCGGCGATCTCGGCCATCGGCGCCGGGCGGCCGTACAGGTGCACCGGCATGATCGCTTTCGTGCGTGGCGTGACGGCGTCGCCGAGCTTCGACGGATCGAGGCTGCCGGTGCGCTCGTCGACGTCCACGAGCACCGGCTGCGCGCTGGCGGCGATCACGGCGGCGGCCGTCGCGATGAACGTGTTGGCGGGAATCACGACCTCGTCGCCGGCGCCGGCGCCGAGCGCGCGCAGCACGAGCTCGATCGCCGTCGTGCCGGAGGAGACGCCGAGCGCGTGCCGTGCGCCGGAGTGCGCGGCGAACCACCGCTCGAAGTCGGCGACCTCCGGGCCGGCGATGTAGGCCGAGCGATCGAGCACCGACGCGATCGCGGCGTCGATGCGCGGCTTGAGCCGCTCGTATTGTTCGCGCAGCGCGAGGAGGCGAATCGTCGTCGTCCCGGGAGTGGTCGGCGTCATGGTTTGCCGTTCATCACGGTCTTGTAGGCGGACAGCCAGTGGTCCGCGGTCCGTCCGATATCGTAGCGCGCCGCCGCGTCGGCGCGCGCGCGGGCGCCCATCGCGCGGGCGGCGGCCGGGTTCGACAGCACCTCCTGCAGCGCCGCGGCCAGCGCCGCTTCGTCGTCGGGCGGAAACAGACGGCCGTTGACGCCGTCGTCGACGATCGCGTCGGTCGAGCCCGGCAGCCGCGTTGCGATGCACGGCAGGCCGCACGCCATCGCCTCGACGAGCGCGAGCGGATGCGCCTCGCGCACCGACGGCAGCACGTAGACGTCGGCCGCGCGGAAGTATTTTTCGATCTCGTGCGTCGCGTCGATGAACCGCACCTCGTCCCCGCAGCCGCATGCGGCGGCGTCGCGGCGGATCCGGTCGGCGAGCGACGCGTCGATTTCGTAGTAGCCGGCGCCTTTCGCGCCGACGAACGCGAGCCTCGATCGCGCGCCGGCCGCCGCGGCGCGCCGCCAGGCGCGGAACAGGAGGTCGGGCCGCTTGTCGCGCGAAAAGAATCCGACGAACAGCACCACCGGCTGATCGACCGGCCATCCGAGCGCGCGTCGCAGATCGGCGCGCTCGCGACCTGTCGGCGGCGCGAAGCGCGTCGTGTCGACGCCGTTCGGCGCGAGGCGGATCCGATCCGGCGGCAGATTGGCGGCCGTCCAGCGCTCGATCAAGTCGGCATTCACGCTCAGCACCATGTCCGGCGACCGGAAGGCCCATGACGCGATCGGTCCACGGCGCGCCGCCGCGCGCGGCTCGTCCTGACCGGCTGTGTGCAGGCTGAGCACGATCCGCTTCCCCAGCAGACGCGCGAGGATCGACACCGGCACGTTCTTCTGCGAGAAGCCGTGCACGTGGACGATCTCATAGGTGCGTCGCGCGCGCAGGAGATGCGCCGCGAGGCGGAGCGACGCCGCGATCTTCGACGCGCGGCTCGCGACGTCCACGTGCACGCGGTAGACGACGACTCCGTCGATCGTCGAGACGGCCGGCAGCGCGGGATCGACCGCCGTCGTGAGCACGCTCACGCGCGCGCGGCCGCGCAGCGCCGACGCGACCGCGCGGCACTGGACCGCGGCGGCGCTGATTTCAGGGTAGTACGCGCCGGTGACGAGCATCACGCCCGCTTCGTTATCCAAAACAGAAAGGGCCCTGGTTTCAACCAGGTTAAAACCGGGTGAAAACCTGGTTGAAACCAGGTTGAAACCAGGTTGAAACCAGGTTGAAACCAGGTTGAAAGCGCAGCGGCCGGCAGGCCTTAAAGGCCTGCGCTACCGGAGAAGGCACGCTCCAGCACGGCGGAGAGGCGCTCGGTCGTGCTGCGGATGTCGTACTCCGCGGCGACGGCGTCGAACGACGGCGACACCGCGAGGCTGCCGGCGCGCCATCGCGCGATCAGATCCTCGAGCGCCGAGGCGATCGCCGCGTCGTCGTCGGGCGGCGCGACGTGGGCGCCGAGCCGGCGCAGCAGCGCGGCGGAGGCGCCGTCGGCCGGCGTGATGCCGAGGATCGGCTTGCGGTACGCGAGGTAGTCGATCAATTTGCTCGGCAGGAAGACCGACGGGCCGTCGCTCGGCGCGTCGATGACGAGCAGAACGTCGGCGCGTTCGGCGGCGCGATCGATTTCGCCGGCGGGTTCGCGCCCTCGAAACGTCGTCAGCATGTCGATGCCGAGCTCGCGCGCGTCGGCGCCGTACTCCTCGACATGCGGGCCGACGAACGTCACGTGGACGAGATCGCGAAGCGTCGCGACACGGTCCAGTGTGACGAGCGCACGCAGGAGCGCGATGGGCGTTCGCACGCCGCGATAGAAGCGGCCGGTGTAGAGCACCTGCATCGCGCGCGCCGGCGGCGGCGGCGCGCCGGCCGGCGGCGCCAGCGGCGCAAACCCGTGCGGCACGACGGAGACCTTGGCGCGCCACGCCGCCGGATACTTCCGCATCACCAGGTCGGCCGTCTCATCGCTGACGAAGACGATCGCCGACGCGTCGCGGACGACCTCCTCCTCCATGCGGCGCCAGATCGACCGCTGGCGCTCGGTCGCGTACGGGCTGTCGCTCCACGGATCGCTGAAATGCGCGACCCATGGCAGCTTCGTCGCGCGGCGCACGCGCAAGCCGACGAGATGATCGGACCACGGTTGCGCGAACGTGATCAGGCCGGCGAACTGTCTGGCGCGGGCGGCTCGACGGGCGGCGCGCGACGCGCGCGGCACCCACAGACGCGCGGGATCCGGGTAATCGCGCAGCGACGACGCGATGCGGCGCACGGCGCGCACGAGCAGCCAGTCGTCCGGCGAGCGAACGCGCACGACGTCGACGCCGGCCGGCGGCGCGGTGCCCGACTGCGCCGCATGCCGGCGCGGCGCGAGCGCGACGACCGTCGGCTGCCAGCCGTGCGCCGGCAGCTCGGCGAGCGTCCGCGACACTTGCGCCGCCCGCGGACCGTACATCGGCGGAAGCTCCCACGACACGGCGAGAACCGATCTCACGCGTCCACGGTCTGCGCGCGACGGGGAACGCCCTCGACCACCTCGCGCAGCCGCTCGATCGTGCGGCGCGTATGCGCGCGCCACGTGTAGCGCGCGACTGCTTCCTGCCGCGCCGCCGCGCCGAGCGCCGCGCGCAGCGCCTCGTCGCCCAGCAGGCGGCGAAGGCCTGCGGCGAGCGCGTCGGCGTCGCCCGGCTCGACGAGCCACGCCGTGCGGCCGTGCTCGAGCACCTCGCCGATCTGCTCGAGGTCGGACGCGACGATGCCGCGCCCCATCGCCATGTATTCGAAGAGCTTCGTCGGCGATCCGAAAAACGGCGTGCCGTCGGGATTGCCGACGTGCGGCGATGCGAGCACGTCGCACGCCGCCAGATGCGCCGGCCCGTCTTCCTGCGGCACGAGGCCGGTGAAGGTCGCCGCGGCGAGCGCATCGCCCTCCGCGAGAATCCGCCGCGTCTCGGCGAGACGAGCGCCGTCGCCGATCATCAGCAGGCGCACGCGATCGGCGAGCCGCGCGTCGCTCGCCGTCAGCTTCACGAACGCCCGCGCGAGCACTTCGGCGCCGTGCCACGGCCCGAACGTGCCGATGAACCCGACGACGAGGCGATCGCCGAAGCCGTATCGCGCGCGAACGCCGCGGCCGTCCACCTCAGGTCGGTAGCGGTCCGGATCGACGCCGTTCGGGTTGACGAGCACGCGCGCAGGATCGATGCCGCGATCGACGATCTCGCCGCGCATCGCCCGGCTCACGACGACGATCAGATCGGCCGACGCGAGATTGAGCTGCTCGATCCGCCGCGACAACGCTTCGTGCTTCAACGCGCGGCCCCAGTGCCGCCCCATCCAGATCTCGGATCCGTTGTACTCGAGCACGAACGGCACGGCGCGGCGGCGCGCAACGCGAATGCCGGCGTAGTTGTTCAGGCTGTAGCGCTGGTACACGAACGCGGGCGGTGCCGGCACAAGCGCGTTCGCGGCTTCGTCGAACGCGTCGTTCAGCACGAACGCGGGCAGCTCCCGGAAGTTCCAGAACGATTCCTGCGGCGCGACGCGGTGCACCTCGACGCGCCGCTGCAGCGTCGGGATGTCGTCGGTCGTCAGCACGACGACGGGACCGGTGAACGCATCGAGCTCGTTGACGACGCCGGCGATGTGCGCAACGGAGCCGCCGGCGCGGACGCCGAAGCTGAGATCGGTGCGCAGATACAGCGGCGAGGCCGACAGATCGAGCGGCGCCTCCGATCGTCGATCGCGCGCGGCGCCGGCTTCGATCGCGGCGACTTCGCGCTCGACGCGCCGGAGGAGCGCCGTTACGCGAAACGGCTCGGTGGCGAGCTGCGCCGTCCAGCGCGCCAGCAGGCCCGCGGTGACCGCGCGCGTGCGCCCGTGGAGATCCTCGAGCCGCACGCGGCCGCGGCTCATCGCGCGCAGCGCGAGGGCGAGCGGCAGCGGGCGTCCCGCCGCCTCGAGGCGATGGACCAGCAGCCGCCCTTCGGCGTGCCGTCCGAGGTGCGCGAGCGCCGCGCCGCTGCGCAGCCACGCGACGAACTCGCCGAACGGCACGACGGTCTCGCCCGCCGCGGCCGGCGGAACGGGCACGCCGGGGCGCACGATGGTCAGCCGGCCGCTCACGCGATGTAGGTCCGCCACCACATCGCGAGGTTCAACAGGTACCAGCGCTTCGAGCCGTCGGCGCTCTGCATCACGCGCGCGACCTCGTCGGCGTCGAGCAGGTCGGTCTCCGCGCAGAACCGCTGCAGCTCCGCTTCGGCCATCCGCTGCAGCGGCCCATCGAACAGCTCGTTCACCGGCACGCCGAAGCCCTGCTTGGGCCGCTCGATCAGATTGCGCGGCACGATGCCGGCCACCGCCTTCTTCAGGACGTACTTCAGCGTGTGGTTCTTCGTCTTGAGCGCGCTCGGGATGCTGAACGCCAGCGCGACGAAGCGGTGATCGAGGAACGGCACGCGCCCCTCGAGGCTCACGCCCATCGTCATCTTGTCGACGCGCATCAGCAGGAGCTCGGGCAGCCGCAGGTTCAGATCGACGTACGACATCCAGTTCAGGTGCGACGGCTCGGGGGCGCGGCGCTCGAACCGCTCGCGGATCGGGCGGATCGCGTCCCAAGAGGTGAGGTTGCCGAGCGAGCGCAGCAGCCGCGGCGAGAGCAGGCGCCGCTTCTCGAGGTGCGTGAACGCCTCGGCGCCGCTCCAGAAGATCGGCTCGCCGCGCGATCCGCGCCGCAGCCATTCGAGATGGACCGTGCGATCGTAGCCGAGCGCGGCGAGCGCGCCGCAGCCGAGCGACTTCATCGTGCCCGGCATCGGCACGTCGTTCCATCGCTGCCGCTTCAGCGCCTCGATCCAGCTCGGGTAGCCGATGAACAGCTCGTCGGCGCCTTCGCCGAGCTGACAGACGACGACGCCGTGATCGCGCGCGAGCTTCGAGACGTAGAAGAGCGGCACGCAGACCGGATCGCCGATCGGCTCGTCCTGCAGCTGCACCATGTGGGGCAGGAAGAGCATCACGTCGCCGGCGGTGATCAGGTACTCGTGATGATCGGCGCCGACGCGCAGCGCCATCTCGCGCGCGTAGGCGAGCTCGTTCTGATACGTGCGATACGCGCCGGCGTAGCCAATCGAGAACGTCCGCACGGGCGCCGACTCGCCCTCCGAGAAGAGCGCGGCGTTGGTGCTCGAATCGAGCCCGCCCGACAGGAAGACGCCGACCGGCACGTCGCTCACCTTCCGCAGGGCGACGGCCGTGCGCAGCTCGGCCAGCACGCGCTCCGCGATCCGATCCTCGTTGTCGTCGGTCGTCGCCGGCACGTCGTCCCACACGTCCCAGTAGCGGTGGTGCGTCAGCGTGCCGTCGTCGTCGACGCGCAGCCACGTGCCGGGCGCGAGCTTGTTGATGCCGTCGAAGAGCGTCGCCGGGCCTGGCGTCGTGAGGAAGGACAGGTAGTGGAAGAGGCCGGTCTCGTCGATCGCGCGGCGCTGATCGGGATCCTTCAGCAGCGCCTTGATCTCGGAGGCGAACGTCAGGCGGCCGTGGTGGACGCTGTAATAGAGCGGCTTGATGCCGATGCGATCGCGGACGAGCCACAGCTGCCGCGCGCGCGCGTCCCACAAGCCGAACGCGAACATGCCGCGGAACCGCGAGAGGCAGTCGATGCCCCATTCCTCGAACGCGTGTAGGATCACCTCGGTGTCGCAGTGATGCGACTTCCATCGATGACGGCCGGTGCGCTCGAGCTCCGCGCGCAGCTCGCGGTGGTTGTAGATCTCGCCGTTGTAGGTGAGCCGGAGCGAGCCGTCCTCGTTCGACATCGGCTGGCTGCCGGCGGGCGACAGATCGATGATCGCGAGGCGCCGGTGCCCGAGCCCGACGCGGCGCGCGTCGTCGATCCAGCAGCCGACGCCGTCGGGGCCGCGGTGGCGCATCGCGTCGCGCATGCACGCGACGTACGAGGGCGTCACGCGGAACGCGGTGTCGGCGAACGAGAGCACGCCGTTAATGCCGCACATCGTCCGAGGGCTTCGACGCCTTGATGATCAGATTCCAGCCGGCGCGCGGCTCGATGTACGGCAGCGCCCAGCGCACCGAGGGCGGCAGCTCGCCGGGCTCGAGCTGGCGCTGCACGATTTCGATCCGCTCGAACGCGCCGAAGAGCGCCCGCGCGCGCCGCTTCGTGTAGACCTTCACGAGCGGCCGCGCCTCGTTCGCGGATCGCTCGACCTGGCGCGACATGATCTCGCCCATCGACATCCGCTCGAGCATCCGCTCCTTGACGCCGAGCCGCCAGACGAGCTGACGCCAGTAGTGCAGCGAGTCCTCGGCGTAGAGCATGACGACCGCGCGGCCGCGCGGCCTGAGCACGCGATGGATCTCGCGCACGACCGCCGCCGTGTTCGGCGTGTGATGAAGGACGCCGTTGCTGTAGACGAGATCGAAGGAGTTGTCGGCGAAGGGCAGCGACTCGGCGTCGTGGTGCACGAACGTGCCGGCGAGGCCGCGCAGCCGGAAATTCTCCTGCGCCAGCTGCAGGTGGCCGGCGGCGAGGTCCACGTCGGTGACGCGCGCGCCGCCCGCGGCGAACTGCGCGAGGTCCGTGCCGGTGCCGCCGCCGATCTCGAGCACGTCCCGGCCCGCACAGGCGCGGAAGTCCATCACCGCCGGCATCCACGGCGCGTAGTCGTGGTAGCGGTGCCGCTCGATCTCGAGGAACCACTCCAGCGTGTGCGGCTGCGAGGCGCGCGCGTGCTGCGAGCCGACCGGATTCTGGTTCCACTGATCCTGCAGGCGATCCTTGTACGCGTCCCCGGTTGCGAGGCTCGCGGCCGACGCGCGGCGCTCGCCGGCGAACGCCGTCAGCGCCGACGCCACCTTGCCGCACGGCGCAACGAGAATGCGCGAGGCGTCGATGCCGCGCGCGACGAGCTCCTCCTTGAGCGGCGGCGCCGCGACGACGACCGCCGCCGCCTGCCGCAGCGCGAGCTCCTCGGCCTGCGCGTAAATCTCCTCGTAGAACGGCGGCGCGCCGCCGAGCGCTTCACGCACGAGCGCCGCCGCGCCGCGGTACTCGACGATGTACGGGATGCCGAGCTGCTGGCTGAGCTCGGCGCCGGCCGACTGTCCGGCGGCGCCGAAGTCGTAGAGGTACGCCGGCGCAAGCGCCTGGCAGATCGCTTTGACGATCGGCCGGTAGTGCGCCGGCGCGAGGACGATCGCGTCCTCGTCGCCCGACCGCCGCGGCGGCTCCATCACGATCTGCTGCGACGCGGCCGCCTCGATCCGCTCGTCGCGGCGCGGCGTAACGCAGACGAGCCGATCCGTGATCGACGCGAGGTCCGCGGCCGTCTGCACGACGCGATCGTCGGCGTCCGCGCTGTTCCAGTAATCGGCGCGCAGGAACACGCCGGTCCCCTCGAACACGGAGCGCCCGTCGCGCACGACGAGATCGCCGAACGCCAGCGGCTGTGCGCGCATCGTCAGCTGCGTCAGCCTCACGTGGATATCAAGGCGGCGGACGGGAAACTCGCCGCGGTAGATCCATCGCAACCCGGTCGGCATGCGCTCCCACAGCTCCGTCGCGCGATCGAGGGGACCGCACGCGCGCGCCATCCATGCGACGACGCGCACGTGGCGCGCGAGGCTGTCGAGCCGCTCCTCGTCGACGCACTCGATCGCCTGCTCGCCCGGCCAGTAGAGCCACGCGCGGCGGCCGGAACGCACGGCGGCGGCGGCGAGCTGCAGCTGCGCCGGCGACGGCAGGCCCGACGCCAGCTCGACGACGACGCCCGCGGCTCCGGCGCGCGCCATCTCGGCGGCCGCGTCGTCGACCGGATAAAGCGGCGGCGGCGCGAGCATCAGCTCGTGCCGCTCCGTTGTGCGCGCCAGGGCCTCGTCCTCGAACACCGCGGCGTGTCGAAGATCGGGCGCGACATACAGGTACGACGGCACGGCGCTACTCGTAGTCGGTCAGCACGCCGCGGAACCGCTCGAAGAACGCGCTGCCGAGCGCGAACGTGGCGACGCACATCACCGCGTACGCGATCGCGATCGGGATCCGCAGCGAGGCGTCCGACAGCATCGCGCCGCGGTACACCTCGGTCATGTAGTAGATCGGGTTCAGGTAGATCACCCACGCGAAGCCGTGCGGGACCATCTCCGGCTTGTAGCCGATCGGCGAGAGGAACATCAGCAGGAAGACGAACAGGTTGACGAAGTAGGTGATGTCGGGGAGCGCCACCGTCACGCTCGACAGAATCCACGTCAGCCCCGCGAGCCACATCACCTGCAGCACGACGACGATCGGCAGCGCGGCGACGCGCCAGCTGAGGGATCCGGCCGCGGCCGCGAGCACGAGCACGAGGCCGATGCTCACGAACTCGCTCGCCATGCCGACGATGACGCTGCGCACCGGAATGAGCTCGATCGGCAGCATCACGTTCTTCACGAGATGGATGTTCTGCTTGATCGACAGGCCGCCGGTGGTGAGCGCCTCCATGAAGCCGAGGTACGGCACGAGGCCGCAGAACACATAGAGCACGTAGTCGAAGCGGCTGAATCCCTCGAAGCGCATTCGAAGGACGACCATGTAGACGAAGAGGTACACGGACAGCAGCAGCGCCGGCTGCAGCACGACCCAGGAGAAGCCGAGCACCGATCCCGCGTGGCGCTTCGCGAGCTCCACGCGCGTGATCGCCGCGAGCATGCGGCGATAGCGGAAGATGACGGCCACCATCCGCTGGGACGCCCCCGAGATTGCGCGCACGACGCTCACGCGCGGAACGCGATCTCCCATTCGCGCTCGCCCGCAAGATCGACGCGGGCCGAGGCGTCGATCGCCAGGCACGGGATCTTCACGCCGTACGACGGCGAGTACTCGGCGGCCGCGATCGCGACCGTCGTCCCGGCCGGCGGCGTGAGCGTCCACGTGCGGCCGGCCGCCGTCAGCAGGACGCGGCCGCCGTCCGCGCGCGCCTGGACGCCGGGCGCGAGGTGGAAATGCCAGCGCAGATCGTGCGCGCCGCGTCCGGCGAGTCGATCGACGACGACGAGGTCGCCCGACGTCCTGTCGAAGCGGAACGTCCGCTCGTGCGTGACCGGCTCCGGCAGACGCTCGTAGCCGTGATGGCGGCCGGCGTATTCGACGACGCCGCCGCGATCGGCGAACGCGATCGATTCGGCGTGCGACGTCTCGAACAGGCGAAACAGCCAATCAGGGCGCAGCTCGTTCTGCTCGACGCCGTCGATCGTCACCGTGTTGTGCGAGGCCGTGCCGCGGAAGCGATTGCGCGCCTCCGGATCCGACGTGTAGACGTAGCTCCCGGGATCGACAACGAGCGGCGTGCCGCCGCGGTGATATTCGAACGACAGCAGATCGTTGTGCTTGTGGTTGCCGAAGCCGTTCGTGCCGACGATGCCGTTGGTGACGAGGAGGTAGTCGCCGGCGTTCGTGCGCGCAACCGCGACGGCCGCCTGCGGAAACAATCGCGCGATCGGCGGCGCCGGCGCGGCCGCCGCCGCGGCCGCCGGATCCGCCGCGCCCCACCACACGGCTTCCCATGCGCCGGCGTCTCCGCCGAGCGCGCGCCACGCCGGCTCGTCGAAGATCGCGCCCGCCGCGCCGAGCAGATGCCGCGCGTCCTGCGGCGTCGTGTGGCCGTACCCCTCGAGGATGTGCAGCCGGCCATCGTCGGCGTCGCCGACCTGCGGCATGAGACCGTCGGGCCGCGTGACGCCTGCGAGATACGCGAGCATGTCGCGCACGCGCGATCGAAACGCCGGCGACATCGGTCGGCCGACGGTGTCGCCGAGGCGCAGCGCACCCAGGAATAGTTCGGCGACGAGGCGGTGATACGGAATCGACGATTCGTAGTCGGCGCCGTCGGCCAGCACCTGCACCGACATCTCGTGTTCGATGGCGGCGCGCGCGAACCCGCCCCAGTCCTCGCCGTGCGGAAGATCCTCGAACGTCGTCGCGACGAACAACAGGCCGAGCAGGTTGCTGAGGAAATGGTTGCTCGTCACCTCGTACGTGTTCTCGAGGTTGTTGCGGATGAAGACGCCGTGATCGAAGAGCGCGGTGTAGGCGCGCCGCCAGAACGCTCGGTCGAGCGCGCCGCTGCCGCCGACGTGCTCGAGCGCGAGCGCCCAGCTCGCCGCGCGCAGCCCGACGTCCATCGTGCAGGTCCAGTTGATGCCGACGCCGGTCGGATTGGCCTCGACGAAGTCGTCGAGCTCGCGCGCGATCTCGATCGCGTAGCGGTCGTCCTGCGTGATCAGGTACGCCTGGCCGAGCGCCGCCCAATGCTGGCAGCGCGCCAGCTCCCACGGGTACTTGATGTCCGCGTTCGCCGGCCGCATCTCGAGGAGGTTCCACTGCTTGTGCGGCACGCCGCGGCGGAAGCGAAGCTGCCGCACCGGATCGAGGTACCAGTCGATTGGCACGTAGCCGTCGCGCGGCGGCCGGTCGGGATCGCGCGGCACGTACGGGCCGCTGCCGAGGAGGTCGAACTCGTGGCGGAGCGCGCGATCCGCCGCGGCGACGGTTCGCTCCACGCGTCGAGGATCGGCGCGCTTCAACGCGTCGACCGTCGAAGCGGGAAGGCTCGAATAGAGCCGCGCGATCCGGCTCCGCGAGCGGCACCACTCGTCGATCTCGCGTCCGGCTGCTCGAACGTCGTCGTCGAGCGTCGGCGGCGGCTCCAGAGCGGCGACGGCGCCGTCAGGGCGAGACGACTCGTCGCTTGCCGGCCGGCGCCACAGACGAGAAAGGCGCGCGAGCATCAGCTGAGCGGCTTCCGCGCCTTGAGCACGAGGTTCCACCCCATGATCGTGCCCAGCCGCTGCCGCGACACGAACTTCAGCGTCTTCGGCCCCGCGCGCGGCTCGAGCTGCCGCTGCACGATCGAGATCCGCTCGAAGCCGGCGAACAGCTCGCGCAGGCGGCGACGCGTGTACGCCTTCACGAGCGGATGCGCTGCGGCGTTGTCCGATCGCTCGACGGTCCGCGACATCAGCTCGCCCATCGAGTAGCGGCGCAGCTGCCCTTCGCGCAGCCCGATGTTCCACATGATGTTGCGCCAGTAGTGCAGCGAATCCTCGGCGTACACCATCACGATCGCGAGGCCGCCCGGACGAAGCACGCGGCGGATCTCCTGGACGACGCGGCGCGTGTTCGGCGTGTGGTGCAGCACGCCGTTGCTGTAGACGACGTCGAAGCTGTCGTCGTCGAAGACGAGCGTCTCCGCGTCGTGCTGGATGAAGCGGCCCCTCAGCCCGCGAACGACGAAGTTCTCTTTCGCGAGCGTCAGGTGCCCTGAGGAGAGATCGAGATCGGTGACGCGCGCGCCGTGCGCCGCGAACTGCGCGAGGTCGGTGCCCATGCCGCCGCCGATCTCGAGCACCTCCTGCCCCCCATGCCGATCGAATTCCATCGTCGCCGGCATCCAGGGCGCGTACGCGCCGTAGCGGTGGCGCTCCGCCTCGAGGAACCACTCCTTCGTGTGCGCCGCCGACTCGACGACGTAATGCGATCCGGCAGGATCGCTGTTCCACTGCTTCTGGACCTGATCCTTGTACGCGTCGCCGGTGGTGATCACGGCGACGCCGCCGTCGGATTCCCGCGCGTCGACGACCTGCGCCTTCGGCTTGCGCCGGAGGTCGCCGGTGATCTCCGAGGCGAGCGTGTCGCCGCGCAGGAACTGCCACAGGTTCGCGACGTGGCGCGTCCACGAGTAGTGCGCCGCCGCGGCGCGGCGCGCGTTGCGGCCGAGCGCCTCGGACGTCTCGGCGTGCTGCACGAGCGCCGTCACGGCCTGCACGAACTGGCCGACATTGCCCGGCGCGCACAGCACCGCGCGCTCGTCGTTCACCGCGGCGCCGCGCTCCGCCTCCTCGGGCGTGAGCGCCGGCGACAGCACCTGCCCGATCTGCTCGAGGTCGCTACCGACGATGCCGCCGCCGAGCGCCATGTACTCGAACACCTTCGTCGGCGATCCGAAGAACTTGCTGTCGATCATGTGCGCGCTGTGCGGCGACACGTAGATGTCGCACGCCTTCAGCAGCCGCGCGCCCTCGACCTGCGGCACGCGCCCGGCGTCGACGACGCGCGACGACAGGCCGTAGGTCGTGACGGCGTTCTCGACGAGGTGCTTGAAGGCGCCGTCGCCGATCAGCAGGAACTTCGCGCGCCGATCGTTCTTGCAGATGCGCGGGATCGCCTCGGCGAGCACGTCGATGCCGTGCCAGCCGCCGAACGTGCCGGTGAAGCCGACGACGCGGTCGGCGTCGGTGAAGCCGAGGCCGCCGCGAATCGCGGCCCGCTCGGCCGGCGCTGCCGGCCGGTAGGCGTCGAGATCCACGCCGTTCGGGTTGACGAGAATCTTCGCCGGATCGATCCCGCGCGCGACGAGTGAGTTGCGGATCTCCGCCGAGACGACCGAGATCAACGTCGCCTGCTCGAACGCGAGCGCCTCGGCCTCGAGATACTCCGCCTCGTAGACGTACGCGGCGTTCTCGAAGCTGCGCCGCATCGAGATCTCCGAGCCGTTGTACTCGACGATGTAGGGCACGCCGAACTCGGCGCTGAGGAGCGCCGCCGTCGTGTTGCCGAGGCAGAGCCGCTCGTAGATGTATGCGGGCCGCTGCCGCTCGAAGTGCGGCCGCAAGAGCGCGAGGTAGTGCGGCACCGCCGACGCAATCCCCTCCTCGCTGTAGCTCGTGCTCGGCGGCGGCATCACGATCTGCCGCACGCCGTACTCGTCGAGCAGCGGAAAGCGGTTCGCCATGAAGCAGACGAACTCGTCGGTGACCGCCGCGAGCTCCTTCGCGACGTAGCACGTGTGGCCGTAGCTGCCGCCGGACACAATCGGCGCCCAGAAATCGGTGCGCAGGTACACGCCGCATCCTGCAATCCGGTGCCGCGCGTCGGGCGGAACCGGGAATGTCGGAAACGGGATCGCCTTCGCGGAAAGCCGCGCCTCGCGCGTCGCGGCGAGACGCTGCGCGTGCCGCACCATGGGCGGCGTCTGGCGCGCGCCGCTCTCGCCGCTCGCGGAGCCGGCCGCCGACGACGCCTGGTCCGCGCGGCCGCGGATGCCGAGCACGCGCGCCGCGCGGCGCGCGACGAAGCCCGGCATGTCGCGCGACGGCATGTCCTTCATCGCGAGGCTGATTCGCATCGGCAGCCGGACCGCGGCGAGCAATCGCTCCACTACTTTCTGATACAGATTGATCACGAGCCAGTGCCGGCGGTAGCTCGCGAGCCGCTCGTCGGTCGCGACTTCGACCGCGCCCTCCTCTGGCCAGTGCAGCCAGGCGCGGCGGCCGAGCGCGAGCGCGCGCCGCAGCAGACGCATCTCCCCGCGCGTCGGCGATCCGCCGTCGAGCGCGACGACGAGGCCGAGCGCGGGATCGGCGGCGAGCGCGGCAATCGGATCGCCGGCGGCGAGCGGCGGCGGCGGCAGCGCGATCAGATGCCGCTCGCTCGTCTCGTCGAGGCGATCCTCCACGAGCGTCCCGATGCCGCCGGCCGGATCGACGAAGACGACGCGCATCTCAGGCGTCCCCTTCGGCCGCGCGGCCGAAGAGCTGATCCTCGACGTGCAGGGCGACGGCGCTCGTCTCGACGAGCTCGTCGAACGGGATCGGCGGCGCGCCGCCGGCGGCGATCGCGTCGCCGAAGCGGCTCAGTTCCTCGAAATGTCCCTTGTCCACCTCGCTGCTGTGCCACAGCACCGTGCCGTCGCTCGTCTTCACCAGCTGCTTGAAGTCGTCGACGAGATACGCCTCGCCGTCGCAGAAGATCTCGATGCGCTCCTTGCCGAGGCCGGCCTTCGGGCCGAGCGCGGTGTAGACGAGCGTGGCGAGCGTGCCGTTCTCGTACGCGATCCCCGCGGTGAAGTTGTCGTTGCGCGCGTAGGGCAGCGATCCGGGATCGATCGACGCGGCGGTGATCGACGCGGCCGGCGCGCCCGCGAGGAAGCGGAACACGTCGTACATGTGGCACGCCTCGCCGATGTTGCGGCCGCCGCCGTGCGCGCCGTGCACCCAGTGATCGAGCGGAATGTAGCCGCCGTTCAACCGGTAGCTGACGACGAGCGGCGCGCGGTGCGCCGCGACGCGCTCCTTCGCGGCGGCGAGCGCCGGCGAGAAGCGGCGGTTGAAGCCGACCATGAGCATCGGCGGCGCCTGCAGCGATCGATACGCCGCCGCGACGCGATCGAGCTCCGCCCACGTGAGCGCGAGCGGCTTCTCGACGAACACGTGCTTGCCGGCCTCGAGCGCGCGAATCGCCTGATCGGCGTGCTCGTGGTGCCGCGTCGCGATGACCACGAGATCGATCGACGGATCGGCGAGCACGTCGTCGAGGTTCGACGTGAGCGTCTCCACCTGGTTGTCGCGCGCGAAGTTGCCGCCCTGCGCGGCGTTGCGGCTGACGATCGCCTTCAGGTGGAACCGGTCGCGCCGCTTCTTCATCTGCGGCACGAGCATCGCCGTGCCGAAGGCGCCGGCGCCGACGAGCGCGTAGTTCAGCGGGCCCGCGGGCGCGGTGCGGTGCCCCCGAATCACGATGCGCGTCGCGTCGGCCGGCTCCGGCAGATCGCGCGCGTCGTCGGGATAGCGGATGAGGACGCCGAGCGGGAGATCGCCGCCGCCGTCGGCGAGCGCGCGGTAGGCGCCCGGCGCTTCGTCCACCGAGATCACGCGATCGACGAGCGCGAGCACGTCGACGCGGCCGCCTTCGATCAGCTCGAGGTACGCCTGCATGTTGCGGTTGAGCGTCCACCGCACGTAGCCGAACGGATAGTCGTGGCCCTCCGCCTCGTACGACGCGTCGTAGCGGCCCGGGCCGTACGACGTGCTCATCAGGAGATCGATCTCCTTGCGGTAGAACTGCTCGCGCTCGATCTTCAGCCCGACGTCGCCGACGATCACGACGGTGCCTTTCGGGCGCGTGATCTCCATCGCGAGGTTCACGACCGCCGCGGACTTGGTGGCCGCCGTGATCAGCGTGCGATCGGCGCCGCGGCCTCCGGTGCCGTCGCGAACGACCGCTTTGAACGCATCAGCGTCGCTCGCCCCGTGGCGCATGCCGAGCGAGCGCGCGCGCTCGACACGCCTGGGATCGAGATCGAGGCCGATCGCGTCGCATCCGGCGGCGCGCACGAGCTGCGCCGTGATTTGACCGATCAGGCCGAGCCCGATGACCGCGACGCGCTCACCGATCTGCAGCGACGCGCGCCGCACGCCCTGCAGCGCGATCGCCCCGACGGTCGTCGTCGCGGCGGCATTGATGGGACAGCCGGTGGGCACGCGGCAGACCAGATTGCGCTTCACCGAGACGAAGTCGGCGTGGTTCGCCTGCCCGGCGCCCGCGCACGCGACGAGGTCGCCCGGCGCGAGATCGGTGATGCCCTCGCCGACCGCGACGACCTCGCCGGCGGCCGAGTAGCCGACGGCCCAGCCCTGCGCGTCGAGCTCGTTGGGCGGCAGGCCCCCGATCGAGTGCGGCGCCGTGCCGACGTCGACGCTCGCGAGCGTCGCGCGCGACGGCGCCGGCGCGGCGGCGTTGCTGACGACGATCGTCACCTCGCCTGATCCGCGCGGGTCGAACACGAGCGTGTCCTCGAAAGGCCCGGGTTCGTAGGTGCGCGATCCGAGCCACGCGTCGCGCGCCGCGTTCAGCAGACCGATCGCGATGGCGCCCGACTCGACGCGGCCGGCGACGCGCACGACCGGCACGTGCCCGGCGTCGACCGCCATCGCCTGCGACACGATCTGATAGCCGGCCGTGTCGTCGGTGACGAGCGTCACCGCGCCGCCGTCGGTCGTGAAGCGCGCGCGCGCGCCGGCCTGCGTCCACGCGACGCCGCCGACGGTGACGACCGGCGTCACCGGCGCGGGACGCACGGGCCGCATCGCCGCGATGCGCCGGCGCGCGATCTGCGCGACGCGGCCGATGGCCTTGCGGGGATCGCGAATCGAGGCGCGCACGTAGTGGCGCGCGAGGCTGGCGTACTCGATGCTGCGCTCGATCGCCGAGCTGTCGGGCGCCGCGCTCGCGACCGTGCGCAGCGGCGCGATCTCGGTGCCGACGCTGATGAGCGAGTAGTGCACGCGCACGAGGACCGAGCCGCGCTCGACGATCGGCCGCGGCACGCGCGCGACGACGGCGCCGCCGCTATTCAGAAGAATTTGACGCATGGCTTCAACGTTGGCGAATTCGACATCTCGGTAGCGCAGCCCTTCAGGGCTGCCGCGCCGCCATGGCAGGCCTGAAGGCCTGCGCTACCGCAGCGGCGCCAAAAGCGCGTTCGCCGCGGTGGCGCGCTCGTCGCCGGATAACCGGCCGGCGGAGAACAAGAATGACGCTCGGAATGGAATGTCCGCGCTCGCCCTCCAGACGAGCACCTTCGCGGGGAGCTTGACGCCGTAGCTCGGCGACACCCAGCCCTCCTCGATCGACAACGACAGCGCCTCCCCGGACGCGACCGGCATCACCCACACCTCGCGGCCGCCGTTCGACACGCGCACGTCGGCGCCGTCCATCGCCGCTGTCGCCGCAGGATCGAGATGAAAGCGCCACACGAGATCATGTCGGCCCGCGCCGCCGATGTCGTCCGCCACGAGCACGCGCGGCTGCTGTTTGTCGGCGGCGATGCGGCGCGTGTGCGACACCGGCGGCGAGAGCCGTTCGTAGCCGCGGTGCGCGCCGCGAAAGCCGTCCGCGCGCGCGCCGGCGCACAGCGCCGCGCCCATCGGCTTAGCGTCATAGCGCAGCTGCCACAACGCGTCCGGCGCGATGAAGCGATTCAGCTCCTCGCCGTCCACCTGCACGGTGTTGTGGAACTCCGTGCTGCGAAACCGGTTCCGCCAGTCGCGCGACGCCGTGTAGAGATACGCGCCGCAGTCGGTGACGACGTTGAAGCCGTCGAGGAACAACTCGAAGCTGAGGATGTCGTTGTGCCCGTGGCCGCCGCGGCCGCCGAAGCCGACCTCGCCGCAATCGACGACGATGTGCGCGTGCGGCGTGCGCAGCACGTAGAAGCCGCTGTCCGGGAACGCGGCCGATGCCGCAACGTCTGAACCGCCGGGCACTCGCGCGAACCGATCCGGCGCATCGGCCCCAAGCATCCAGAACGTCTCCTCCCAGCATCGCCCGGCCGCCGCCTTGAAATCGCCGCGGCCGAACACGATCGCCGCCGTCGAGAGCAGGTAGCGGTGATCGTTCGTCTCCTGCGGGCCGAGCATCTGCACGCGGCCGTCGTCGGCGTCGCCGATGAGCGGCGCGCGGCCGTCCGGCTTCGTGTAGGCGGCGACGAATTCGCACATGCGCGCGAGGCGATCCCAACATGGGGCCGGCGGATCCATGCCGTGCTTCCGCAGCAGCAGATAGCCTGTGAGGAACGCCTCGAGAACGAGGCGGTGGTACGCCGTCGACTGCTCGAAGTCGACGCCGTCAGCCGTCGTCTGCGAAAAGATCTCGCCCTCGACGATCGATCGGCCGAGCGCGAGCCAGCGCTCGGCCGCGCGCGCGCGCCGGAAGAAGCAGCCGAGGAACACGAGGCCGACGCCGTCGCACAGATAGTGGTTGCCGTTGAGATCGGCCTTCTCGAGATGACGGACGATGAACTCGCCGTGGAGGAACAGCGCGCGAAGAAAGCGGCGGCGAAACGCGGCGTCGGCGCACGCCTGCCCGTGCGCGAAAAAATGAAAGCCCCAGATCCAGCTGACGGCGCGCAGCCCCACGTCCATCGCGCAGGCCCAGTTGACGCCCTGCGAAAACGGATTGGCGGCGATCCAGTCGCTCGTCTCGGCGACGAACTCCGCGGCGTAGCGCTCGTCGCCGGTGAGCCAGTACGCCTGGCCGAGGCGCGTGAAGTGCTGGCAGCGGCTCAGCTCCCAGGGCACTTTCACGTCGGAGGGGCGATCGAGCTCGTTGTATTCGATGTCGGCGCAATACGCGAGCGGCCACTCGCGGCCGGTCTTGAAATCGGTGTGCCACGGCAGCCGCGGACCGAGCGGCCGCGGGCCGGATCCGAGCAGATCGAACTGGTGGCCGAGCGCCGCATCGGCGCGGCGGATCACGTCGTCGCGGCCGCCGGGATAGTGCGCGTCGAACGCCGCCGCGATCGACGCGCGGTCGGACGCCGCGACGAAGAACGGCTCGGGGGCGAGATCCCTCCACAAGGCGTCCACCGATGCGGCGCCGAGCGCCGACACGAGCGTCCGCTCGGTCAGCAGCCGCGGGTACACGTGCGCCCACGGCCGGCGCGCGCGGCGGCGCGCGGAGTCGAGGACGCGCCGCGCCAGATAACCCGGTGGCCGCTGCAGGGCGCGATAGACGCGCGCGAGTTTCATCGCCGCGTCCACATCGAGCGAAGCTTGTCCCGGACGATCCATCGCACGCGGTACCTGACGAAGTCGCGCGTCGTGTTGAACGAGACGATCGTCTCGTGCGCGACGTAGTCGACGATCGTGACGAAGATGATCAGCGCGAAGCGGAGAGGCTCGATCACCGTGCACCCGCCGCTGCCAGTCGCTGGTACAGGGGCGCGCGGCGCCAGCCGGGCGTGAGCTCGGCCTCCAGCAGCAGACCGAAACGGTCGGCGCCGCGGACGCGGGAGAGGCCGGCGACGCACCCCGCCGGCGCGTTCGCGAACTCGACCCGCGCGAAGTTGTCGTAGATGGGCATGTAGATCTCGGTCAGGCCGGCCGCCCGCGCGCGCGCCTCGACCGGGAACTCACGCGAGTAGGCGCGCCGCGGCTCGTCGTATCGGAACGCCACGACCGCGCGATCGCCGCAGCGTGTCCCGTCCACGTCCACGGCGATGAAATCCGCCGTTTCCGGATCGGTGTGCGGCGCCGCGCGCGCCGCCCGAGATCCCGCGCCGTCGAACGCGATGGCCTCGCGCGGCGCCGCTTCGTACTCGGCGAGCAGCGTTCGTGCCGCACGCTGTTGATACGCACGCGCCGCCGCGAGCGCGATCACGAGCAGTGCCGCCGTGGACGCGAGCACGCCGACCGCGCGCGTCAACGACGAGCCCCACGCCCACGACGTGGTCGCACCCGCCGCGCCATAGGCGATGGCGCCCTGCACGAGGAACCCCGCCGCCCACCACGGCACGAACTCGAGATGAAAGAAATGACGCGCGTCGAACTGCACGCCCGGCAGGCCGCCGAAGTAGAGCACGACGAACACGAGGAAGATGCCGAGCCGGACATCGGCGGCGGCCGCCGCCGCGATCGCCGCCGCGACGACGAGAAGACCGATGCGATAGCGCTCGTAGTGCGGATCCGGCGACGGATCGTCGCTGCCCGGCCGCCGCGTGAACGGTAGCTCCACGATCCGCAGCATCGACGCGTACGCGCGGACGACGATGTCGGCCGGAAAGCGCGCGACGACGTCGGCGATGTACTCGCGCGTCGCCGCGCCGTACGCCGCGCTGCAGAATTCGATGTGGCCGATGCCCCGGTGCACGCGCGCGGCGTAGCTCGTCACCTCGGTGTAGAGATACTCGTCGAGGTACTCGCGGCTCGCCTCGTAGGGCGCCGGCTCGAGGCCGAGCGGCCCGTCGAACTGCCGCGCGAAGCCGAGCGCCACCACGTGCCACTGGCAGCCGGCGCGCGACTCGTCGAGCGTCGAGACGACCGGCCAGCCGGCGGCGAAGAACGCCCCGACGCACGCGGCGGCCGCGGCAAGCTTCACGCCGATGTTGCGCGAGACGCCGCCCGGCAGGAACAGGAAGAGCGCGACGAAGAACGGCGGCACATCGCCCATGAAATCCGGACGGAAGCCGTAGCCGATGCCGAGAATCGCGCCGTACGCGGCGGCCACGGCGACGACGCGCGCCGGCGTGAGACGCCGCGCGACCAGCAGACCGAGCAGCACGAGCAGCAGCAGCGTGAACGGCGCCTTCGTGTAGTCCCGCAGAATCGACAGATACGACAGCTGGTAATCCGAGAAGCACAGGCTCGCCGCGGCGATCGCGGACAACGCGGGACCGGCGGCGAAGCGGAACAGCGCGTACAACGCCGCCGCCGTCGCCGCGAACAATGCCGCGAACAACGGCCCGAGCGCGCTCCACGACACGCCAAACAGCCGCCACGTATATCCGACCGCGAGCATCAGATACCGCCACGACCCGAGCTGGAACATGTCGCCGGTTCCGAGCGGCGCGTCGCGCGGAATCGCGTCGCACGAAAACTGCGCCGTCTGACGCCAGAGGAACGGCACCATCGCCGGCACCTGCGGCCGCGCGACGACGAACCCCTTGCCGCACGCGATCATCACCGCCGGCTCGAAGTACTGCTGGTAGTAGTACGGCTGGTGCGCGGCGAACGTCCGATGCCAATAGCGGTAAGACCCGATCGCGGCGCCAACGAAGAGCGCCCCCGCGATCGCCAGATCGATCCAGAGCGGCACGCGATCGCGGCGGAACGCCCGGGCGATCGTCAGCACGAACCGTTGTCACGCGAGAGAAACGCGCAGATGACGTCCGTGATCCGCGCCGCGGTCCGTCCGTCCCACAACTCGGGACGCTGTGAAGGCGCCGCGGGCGAGAGCGCACGCCGGTAGCCGGCGAGAATCGCGCCGGTCTCGGTTCCGACGACCTGGTTCGTGCCGTGCGTCACCGTGATCGGCCGCTCGGTGTTTTCGCGCAGCGTGAGGCACGGGATGCCGAGCGCCGTCGACTCCTCCTGCAACCCGCCCGAGTCGGTGAGGATCAGCCGCGCGTGCGCCGTGAGGCTGAGGAAGTCGATGTAGCCGAGCGGGTCGGTGAGCACGACGTTACCGAGCGCATCTGCGAGCCCGAACTCCGAGATCCGATGCCGCGTGCGCGGATGTACGGGAAAGACCACCGGCAAGGCTTCCGAGATCGTGCGGACCGCATCGAGAATGCGGCGGAACACGTCTTCGTTGTCGACGTTCGAGGGGCGGTGCAGCGTCAGCACGGCGTACTGGCGCTCCTTCACCGGTATGCGGTCGCGCACGCGATCGAGCGTCGCCATCGGCAGGTGCCGCAGCAGCGAATCGATCATGATGTTCCCGACGAGGTGAATCTTCTCGGGCGGCACGCCCTCCGCGATCAGGTTCTCGTTGCCGTCGGAGGACGGCGTCAACAGCAGATCGGACAGGCGATCGGTGACGATGCGATTGATCTCCTCCGGCATCGTCCGGTCGCGGCTGCGGAGCCCCGCCTCGACGTGCGCCACCGGAATCAGCAGCTTCGCGGCGACGAGCGACGCCGCCAGCGTGGAGTTCACGTCGCCGACCACCACGACGAGATCGGGGCGCTCGGTCTCGCAGACGCGCTCGAACTCGATCATCACCTTCGCCGTCTGGACGGCGTGCGAGGCCGAGCCGACGCCGAGGTCGTAATCGGGCGTCGGCAGCGCGAGATCGCGCACGAACGCCCGCGACATCGCGTCGTCGTAGTGCTGGCCGGTGTTGACGAGCACCTGCCGGAACGGCGTGCGTCCGCGGAGCGCCTCGATGAGCGGCGCGATCTTCATGTAATTCGGTCTGGCGCCGATGACGTGCACGATGGTCTTCATCGCGCGGAGTCGAACTGCTGATACTGGCGCAGCCGCTGCCAGCCCGGCACGAGCTCGGCGGATAACAGGAGCGGAAACCGCGCGAGATCCTTCACCTCCGTCACGCGCGGCGCGCACGACGGCGACGGATCCGACACGTCGACGCCGGTGAACCGGTCGTAGACCGGCTCGAACAGCCGCGTGACGCCGCTCGCGCGCGCGGCGTCGAGCGCGACGGGCCGCGTGAAATCCGTGTCGGGATCCGCCGGGTCGTACCGGAACGTCACCGTCGCGCCCTGCCGGCACTGCGACGCATCGATCGCCACGTCGAGAAAACGGGTCGCCGGCCGGCCGAGCGCGGCGATGGCCTCGGCGCGCGGCGGCGGTGCGGACGCTGCGATGCCCGGCAGACGCAGTTTGCCCGGCGCCGTCGAATCGAGTGGCAGCGGCGACGCCGGCGCGCGTTCGTAGGCCTCGAGCAGCGCGGCCACGCGCCCGCCCTGATACCACCGCAGCGTCCACAGCGGAACCGCCAGCATCACGGCGACGACGATCGCGACGGCCGACACGCGGCGCGCGTGCAGATCGCCGGCGGGCGGCCGCATCGACCCCCCGGCGCGGACGCTGCGGCCGAACCGCACTGCGCGCTCGACGGCCCACGCCGCCATCGCCCAGCCGAGGCACTCGAACGGAAAGTAATGGCGCGGCAGGAACTGGATGGCCGGATGCCCGCCGAAGTACACGATCACGAACACGGCGAAGAGCGCGAGTCGGACGCTGACGACGGCCGCCGCCGCCGTGAACACGGCGGCGAGCAGCAGACCCGCGGAGCCGATCGGATCGACGCGCTGGAACGGCAGATCGAGCACGTGCCGCGCCGAGGCGTACGCGCGCGCGACGATGTCGGCGGGAAACGTGGCGAGGATGTGCCTGAGGTACTCCCAGCTCGCGACGTCGTATTCATGCGAGCAGTACTCGATGTAGCCGAGGTCGGGACGAAGGCGGCCGGCGTAGCTCGACACCGTCGCCCAGATGTATTCGTCCTTGTAGAGATGCCCCCAGCCGTACGAACCGCCGCTCACGCCGAGCGCCTCGTTGAACGGCGTCGTGAGGCCGAGCAGCACGAAATGCCACTGGCAGCCGCCGTTCGCGGCGGTCGTCGTGATGATCGGCCAGCCGGCGGCGACGAAGCCCGCGAGCGCGCAGGCGATCGCCGCAGCCTTGAGCGCGAGGTTGGCGGCGACGCCGCCGGGCAGAAACAGCACGACGGCGATCGCGAACGGCGGCAGATTGACGACGAGATCGGAGCGGAACCCGTAGCCGATCCCCATCACGACGCCGTAGCACGACGCGAGCAGGATCACGTCGCGCGGGCGCCGCGGCTGCACCACGAGCGCGACGAGCAGCGCGAGCAGCGCGATCGTGAACGGCGCCTTCGCGTAGTCGCGCAAGTTGGGCAGGTTCGCGAGCTGCAGCCGCGATGCGCACATCGCCGCCGCGCACAGGAGCGCCGCGCCTCGTCCCGCGATCTGCCGCGTGAGCCAGTACGCCGCGGCCGTCGCCGCGCCGAACAAGACGCCGAAGAGCGGCGCGAGCGCGGACCAGCTGATCCCGACGATCGTCCACGTGATGCCGACGGTGGTGAACAGATAGCGCCACGGCCGCTGATACAGACCTTGCGTGCCGACCTGGAGGCCGGCGGGCAGCTCGGCGCACGAAAACCGATCGGTCTTCTGCTCGAGGAACGCGACGAGCGGCCCGGGCGCCGGCTGCGGCTGCGCGATCGTGAACCCGCGGCCGCACGCCGTCATCACCGCCGGCTCGAAATAGGTCTGGTAGAAGAACGGGTGACCGCCCCGCGCGACGAATCGCGCGTAGTAGAAGCCGCCCCAGAGCGCCGATGCCGCGAACACGAGCGCGGAGACGAGGAGGTCGACGCGCCACGCGCGCCCGCGCGTCATCGTGCCGTCGCAACGGCGACGAGCGATCCGCCGAACGGCAGCGAGATGCCCGCGCGGAGCGCCGCCTCGTCGATGCGCATCACGCGATCGCCGATGCGGTTGGCGATCGCGGGCAGCGTCACCTCCGCCGCGAACGCGTCGCGGCCGGCGCGCGGCTGCCGCCGCGCGCGCGACAGCAGCCGGGACGCCACCATCGCCGGAAAGAGCGCGGTGACGAACGAGGAGCAGAACACGATCTCGAACCGGGCGGCGCGAAGCCTCCGCAGCAGGTCCGCGCGCGCGTACCGCCGCTTGTGGCGCACGATGTCGTCGATCGCGCTCCACAGCCACGGATGCTGCGGCACCGTGACGATGAAGAGGCCGCCGGGGCGCAGCGCGTCGTGCACGCCGCGCATCACGTGCTCGTCCTCGTCGATGTGCTCGAGCACGTCGAACGCGCCGACGACGTCGAAGTCGCCTCGAAACGGCATCGACGCCGCGTCGAGCTGGATGAAATCGACACCCGGGCACCGCGACCGCGCGAACCGCAACCCATCGAGAGACACGTCCGACGCCGTCAGCGCGATGTGCTCGAAGCGCTGCAGCGCGGCCACGACGCCGCCGATGCCGCAGCCGATCTCGAGCATCTCGACGCGCCGCGTGGGATCCGTGAACCGCCGGACGACGTCGGCGAGCACGCGGTTGCGCGAGCGGCACCAGAAGCTCCCCGCCTCGATCTCCGCGGTCACGGCGAAGCCCTCGGACGGATAGTCAGCGCACGCGAGCGCGCGATCCGGCGCGTAGCAGCGGAACCCGTCGATCTCGATGAAGCCGGCGATGGGCGTCACATTCAGTACACCCTCCGGACGACGTAGTTCGGCTTGCCTTTCACCTCGTCGTAGATGCGCCAGACGTACTCGCCGATGATGCCGAGCATCAGCATCAGGACGCCGCCGATCACCAGGATGAGAATCATGATCGGCGCCCATCCGGTGAAGGGGATGTTGTGGCGCAGACGTCCGTACACGATGTCGACGGCGTAGAGAAAACCCATGAACGCCGTCAGCACGCCGACGAGCGAGATGAAGCGGATCGGCAGGTAGGACGAATCGAGAATGGCGTCGAGCGAGTTCTTCAGCCGCTTGGCGAACGTGTACTGCGACGTCCCGATCTCGCGCTTCATGCGCGTGTACGGGATGAACGTGGTCTTGAAGCCGAACCACAGGATGTCGCCCTGGAAGAAGCGGTTGCGCACTTCGACGGCGTTGAACGCGTCGACCACTTTGCGATCGAGCAGGATGTAGTCGAAGCCGCCGGCCGGGATCTGCGGATACGAGAGCCGCAGCACGCCGTACAAGGCGCGCGACGTGAGCTGGCGCGACACCCCGTCCTCGCGGTGCTCGCGGTGGCAGGCGACCACCTCCGATCCGCGCTCGTACTCGGCGACCATCTGCGGCACGAGCGAGATCGGATCCTGCAGATCGGCGGACAACTGGATCAGGAGGTCGCCCGCGGCCTGCTTGAAGCCGGCGAGGATCGCCGCCATCTGCCCGAAGTTGCGCGTGAACGACACCACGCGGACGTTCTCGTCGTCGCGCCGGATGGCGAGCAGCTCGTCGAGCGATCCATCGTCGGATCCGTCGTCGATGAAGACGACCTCGTAGGCGTACTGCGGGAGATCGCCGGCGAGCACCTGCCGGATCTGCCGGTAGGTCATCGTGACGGCGCGCTCGTTCCGGAAGACCGGGATGACGAACGAGATGCGCTTCATTCGGCGGCGGCCGCGACGCCCCGCGCGGCGGCGCTGCGAATCGCGACGACCATGTCGACGATGCGATCGACGTCGGACTCGGTGAGCGCGCCGTAGAGCGGCATGCACAAGACTTCCTGCACCGCGCGGCGCGCGACCGGCAGCGCGCCCGGCGCCGCCGACGGCACGGCGCGGTAGCAGTCGTAGTCGGCGCAGAGCGGAAAGAAGTACTTGCGCGTGAACACGTTGTAACGGCGGAGCTCGGCGTGCAGCGCGTCGCGCGAGCACCCGAAGCGCGACGCGTCGACGCGAATCACCGCGTACTGGCAGCCGGCATCGAGGGCGTCGAGGCCGTGAACCCACGTGATGCCGTCGATCCCGGCGAAGCGCCGCGCGTAGCGCGCGAGCAGCCGGCGCCGCGCGGCCAGCTCGCCCGCGAGCCCCTCGAGGACCGAGAGGCCGAGCGCCGCCTGCAGCTCCGTCATCTTGCCGTTCAACCCGATGGCGTCGACCGCGTCGGGACCGTGAATGCCGAAGTTCCGCAGGTCGTCGATGCGCGCCTTGAGCGAGGGGTCGCTGCACGCGAGCGCGCCGCCCTCCGCCGTATGAAACAGCTTCGTCGCGTGGAAGCTGAACATCGTCGCGTCGCCGAAGGTGCCGATCGGGCGGCCGTCGACGCGCGAGGCGAACGCGTGCGCGGCGTCGTAGATGATCCGCAGGCCGTGCGCATCGGCGATCCGCTGCAGTCCGGCGACGTCGCACGGGTTGCCGTACACGTGGACCGCGAGAATCGCCGACGTGCGGCTCGTGACGGCGCGCGCCACCGCGGCGGGATCGATGTTCAGCGTGATCGGATCGACGTCGCAGAACACGGGCGCGAGGCCCGACCAGCTGAGCGCGTGCGGCGTGGCCGGAAACGTGAACGGCGTCGTGAGCACGTCGCCCGTGAGGCCGAGCGCGCGGATCGCGGTGATGAGCGCCACCGTGCCGTTGGTGAAGAGCGACAGCTCGCGGACGCCGAGCTCGGCGCGCAGCGCCGCCTCGAGCCGCTCGTGCTGCGCGCCGATGTTGGTGAGCTGCTGCGTCGACCACACGTCTTCCAGCCGCGACATCAGCGAGGCAAGCGGCGGCAACAGCGGCCGCGTCACGTAGATCGGCTCGGCGAACGGCTGCGGCTTGCCGGACGGCGCGTCCGTCACGCTGCCGCCCCGCCGTCGACCATCTCGGATTTCAGCACGCCCATCAACACCAGGTCATGGTACTTGCCGTTCTTGTACGCGCCCTCGCGGATCGTCCCCTCCTCGCGAAAGCCCGCCTTCTCGCACATGCGGATCGAGCCGACGTTGTCGCGCAGGATCGACACGTAGATGCGGTGCAGGTTCAGGTCGAGGAAGCCGTGGCGCACCATCGCGCGCGTGGCGGCGGTGCCGATGCCGCGGTTCTGCGAATCGCGCTCGCCGACCATGGCGTTGTACTCGGCGTTGCGGTGCAGGTAGTCGATGCGCGTCAGGCTCACCATGCCGACGAGCTGACCGGAATCGGCGAGGCAGACCGCGCAGCGCACCTCGGTGCCGCGCCGCGTCAGGTAGTCCTCGTACCATTTCACGTCGACGTCGAGGCTGATGAAGCGGTGCGGCGCGCCGACGCCGTCGGAGACGACCGGGTCGCGGCGCCAGCGGTTGATCGCCGGAATGTCGTCGCGGCTCAGTTCACGGAGCGTAATCATCGCAGGACCTGCAGCACCGTCCGCGCGAGCGTGTCCATCTCCCGCTCGGCGTAGCGGTGATCGATCGGCAGCGGCAGCAGGCGCCGCGCGGCCGTCCGCTCCCACTCGAAGGCGCCGCCGGCGCGCGCCACGACCTCGGGCCAGAACGTCGGCACGTAGACGCCGAGCCGCGAGAGCGCGGAGCGATCCACGTCGGCGGCCGGCAGGAACGGATAGCACATCGGCCCTTCGGCCGCCGCCGCGTCGAGCGGCAGCGCAATCGTATTCGCTTCGTGAAGGCGGCGATGGAGCGCCTCGAAGTTCTCCCGCCGGCGGCGGCGCGCGTCGATCATGTCGACGGCGTCGAGCAGCCGCGTGGAGGTCGCCGACATCGCGCGCAGCTCGATCCCGATGCGCGCCTCGTGCTGCTTGAAGCGATCCCACGCGAGCCCCTCGTCTCCCGAGAGTCGAGCGAGGAGGTGATCGCAGTCGTCCACGTCGCTCGGCGGGAGATCGCCGAGGTCGTCCGCCGCGGGGCCATAGAGGAATCCGCCGTCCGGGACGCCGAAGAACTTCCGCGCGGAGTTGAACGACCAGACCTCCGCGGTGCCGCGGCGGAAGAACGCCTGTGTGTCGTCGACGACGACGCGCGCCGGGCTGCGCTCGGCGGCGGCGGCGACGAGCGGCGTCTGGACGCCGAAGTAATTGACCACGAGCATGAGCTCGCCGGACGCAGGCGCCGCCCCGGCGGCCGGCCGGAACGCGGCGTCGATCGCGTAGAAATCGAACGGCGTGCGCGTCGCGGCGAGCGGCTGCAGCACGGCATCGCAGATGTAAAACGGCACGAGCGCGCGCCGCGGGCGGCACGCGCGCAGCACGGCGTGCCAGCACGCGCGGCCGCTTGCGAGCGCGACGCCGCCGGCGTGATACGGCGCCGATCCCGGTGCGGTCGGCCCCGGGACTTCGAGCGGCAGGAACCCGCCGATGGCGCTCATGCGAGGCGGTACCGCTTGAGCAGCTCGCGCGCGCCCGCCTGCGTGTTGAACATCAGGAGATCGACGACCGAGAGCGACGGCACGAACGGCGCGCGGAACTGCGGGTATTCGGCCGGCTCCGAGCAGATGAAGTGCAGGCGGACGCCGTGCGCGAGGAACGCCTCGCGCGAGTACAGCTCGCGGCCGCCGCTCGCGTTCACGTAGTCGGTGGCGCCTTCCGCGCGGCACGTGTCGATCACGCGATCCTGGCCCTTCAGATGCGCGTTCGCGTACACGCTCGACGACTCGACGACGGACGTGGCGATGCCGAGATAGCCGCACACTTCACGCAGGCTCGCGCGCGCCATGTCCGCGATGCGCGTGAACGGCCCGCCGATCACGCGCTCGACCATCGGAAAGACCGCGTCGAACGACGCCGCCCGCCGGTAGAAGTTCGCGATCGTCTTCAGCAGCGGCGATCGCCACCGGGCGCCGGCGCTGTTGTCGATCTCGACGTCCTTGATCAACGCGTCGGCCGGATGGTGCTTCAGCGGCACGGTGAAGAACGCGGCGGCGCCGTTGATCAGGAGGCGGTTCCGGTTGATCCACCCCTGCTTGATGAACTGCAGATCGTCTGCCACGACGAAGCGGTCGGCGGCGTCGATGAGCTGGTAGTACCCGATGTACGGAAAGAGGTACGGCTGCATGATCGCGAGCTTCACGTCAGTCGAGGCACGCAAACGCGATCTGCGGCTGGAACGGAAAGCGCTCGAGCCTCAGCGACCTGATGCCGAGCGTGTCGACCAGCGCCGTGGTCTCGCCGGGCCACGCGCGATGGTTCAGCTCGTCGAACGCGATCACCGCGCCCTTCGGCATGCGCGGCACGAAGCGCTCCAGCGCGCACCTGGTCGGCTCGTACAGATCGAAATCGAGGTACAGCAGCGAGACGACCAGGTGCGGATTGCGATCGAGATATTCCGGAATCGTCGCGAGCGCGTCGCCCTTGACGAGCTCGATCTTCGGGATGTGGCCGAGCGGCCGGTACAGATCGAAGATCGCCGCGCACCGGGCGATGTCGTCGGCGCTGTCCGCGGCCAGGCCGCCCGCGACCGCCGCCCGGTTCGCCGACTCGGCGCCGTCACGCGGCGACGTGCGGACGAACCCTTCGAACGTGTCGAAGCCGATCACACGGCGCACGTGGTTGAGCGGCTCGAGGATCGCGCTGAGCGCCGCCCACGTCATCAGGCCGCCGCCGCCGAACACGCCGCACTCGACGATCGATCCCGGCACCTGCAGCACGCGCTCGAAGATGCGGCTCTTTGCGAGAAACCGCCCGAGCTCGGCCACCGGCACGAACTTGGGAAACGCGCGCAGCTTGTCGACGTTCGAGCCGGCGCTCGCCGCGTAGTACTCGTTCAGCTGCCGGTAGTACTCGGCGTCCTGCGGCCGCTGGTTCTCCGGCAGATGCACCTGCAGCGTCTCGAAGTCGCCGTTCATGCGCGCGCCCCGCCGCGTTCGCACGCGACCCAGATGCTGGCGCACAACTCGGGATAGCGCATCCCGAGGCGGTAGCATCCCTCGAGGTAGCCGTCGGAAATCACGCCGCTCGCCAGGAGCCTGTCGAATTGAAAGTTCGCGAGCGGCTTGAAGAAGACGCCGCCGCGTTGCACGACCGACAGCCCGGCGTCGAGCACGTCGCGCTCGAGCGTGTCCAGCCGGTAGGTCTTCCGGTGCCCGTGCACGCGCTCATCGTCGGTGACCGCGTCGTTGTACGGAATCAGCCCCATGTGGACGGCAATCTGCCGCGACGCGGCGTCCGCGTTCGGCACGACGACGAAGAGCCGGCCGGCGTCGGAGAGCCAGCCGCGCACGCGCCGGAGGACGGCGACCGGATCGTCGAGGTGCTCGAGCGTGTGCACGAGAAAGATCGCGTCGAAGCGGTTCGCGGGCTCCGCGGTCTCGAAGGTCGCGTGCATGAAGTTCGCGCGGTCGCCGAGGCGCGCGTGCGCGGAGGCGACCAGCTCGCTCGACGCCTCGATCACCGTCAGGTCGCGGTAGCGCTCGGCAATCAGCTCGGTCATCTCGCCCTTGTAGCACCCCATCTCGAGCGCGCGTCCCTTCGGGAGCAGCGGATCGAGCGCGCGCAGGATGTAGCGCCGCAGGACCGCGTCGAAGCCGTACGCGTACTGCCGCGAGCCGTCCTGGTATTCGGCGTTGTAGTCGCGCGTGCTCATAGAATATCCGACCCATGAGCGATTTCGATTCCGACGACTGCCTCGCGCGCTACCGCGCGCTCGTGCGCGCGCGGCCCGAGCGGTTCGCGAACCCGCCGGGCGACATCTACGAGATCCTGCTCGAGCCGCACGCGATGGAGCGGGCGCGGCGCGACGCCGCCGCGTGCCGCCGCGAGAGCGGGCTGCCGAGCGACGATACGCGCGTCGGCGTGCTGGCCGTCGATCCGTACCTGCTCATGCTGCGCGATGCCGTCCGGTTTGCCGACGGCAGCTACGGCCTCTACAACCGGCTGATCGTGCCGAGCGGCGCGGCGATCCTGCCGATCGTCGACGAGGGCGTCGTGCTGCTCCACCGCTTCCGCCACGGCACGCGCGCGTGGCACCTCGAGGTGCCGCGGGGCACCTTCTCCGGAACCGGCACGCGCGAAGACGAGGCGCGGCGCGAGCTCGCCGAGGAGATCGGCGCCTCGACGACGGAGGTGATCGATCTGGGTCAGCTGCACTCGACCACGGGATGCCTCGACGAGGAGCACCAGCTGTACCTGGCGCGCCTCTCGGCGATCGGACGTGCCGACAAACACGAGGCGATCGACGCCGTCAAGGTCCTCGCGGTCGCCGAGGTCGAACGGCTGATTGCCGACGGCACGATCACCGACGGCCCGACGCTCGCGTGCGTCCTGCGCGCGCGGCTGCGCGGCCTGCTCACTTGAGGAGCGCCTCCACGTGCTTCAGGAGCGGCGCGCGCTCGATGAACCGCTCGTTGCCGACGATTGCGACGGCCTCCGACCCGACGGCGTTGCCGACGAAGCCGATGACCTCGATGGGCGCGCCGACCGCGGCGCAGAGCGATCCAATCGCGAACACGGCGTCGCCGGCGCCGACGCGGTCCACGGTCCGCAGGGTGAAGCCGGGCGTCTCGAAGAAGCCCTCCTCGCGGTCGTAGCACAGCGATCCTTTGACGCCCCGCGTCACGAGCAGCCGCGGACACCGCAGGTCGCGCGCGACTCTTTCGACGACGGTCCGGAGATCGCCTTTCGGGTTTCGGGTCTCCAGACGGATCTCTTTCTCGGAGAGCGAGATGAAATCGGCGCGATGGTACTTCGACACGGTGTTGAAGCCGTGGTTGCCGGCGTTCACCTGCACGTTGATCGCGAGGCACCGCGCCTTCTCGCACAGCAAGTCGACGGCGGCGTCGCCGATCATCCCGTGGCCGTAATCGGCGACGACCACGAGGTCGGCGTCGGGGACGACGCGCTCGAGCGTCGCGCACAGGTCGTCGCTCTTCAGCTGCGCCGCCTGCTCGTCCATCACGTACACCTCGAACAGCTTCTGGAACGGGTACGTCTCGATGAAGCGGCGTTTGATGAGCGTCGGCGCGCCGTCCATGACGAGGAAGTCCGTCGTCACCGACGGCTTCAGGAGCGCGCGGATGAACTCCTCGTGCGAGTGCTCGGATCCGAGGAGCGAGACGAGGCGGACGTTCGACGAGCACGCCGCGACATGGTTGGCGACGGCGAGCGAGCCGCCGATGAACTTCTCGCAGCGGACGAACTGCGCCGCGAGGATCGGCTCCTTCCCCGATTTGCCCAGCGTCTCGCAGTAGTGGTACTCGTCGATGATCGATTCCCCGACGACGACCACCTTGAGCGTCTGCGCGCGCGTGATGAAGCCGGTGACGTCGGCGACCGAGAACTTCCGGCGGAACGAACCGAGATAGTCGTTCACTTCCTTCGAGAACGTCGACAGGTGCTCGTTCAGCAGCGTCGACGAGCTGAAAGTGATGTCGTCGGTGAAGTGGATCGTGCCGCCGACGCTCTCCACCGCCTCGCGCTCCGGCGTGATGCCGCCGGTGACGTCGGCCGCGGCGTCCGCGTAGTCCGATCCCTTCACGTACACGTCGGGCCGCACGAGCCGGATCGCCTCGACCGCCGTCGGCCACCTGTTGATCGCCACGTAATCCACATCGTCGAGCGCCGCGATCGCCTCCGCGCGAAGCGCCGCGGTGAACACCGGGCGGTGCGGCCCCTTGTTCACGTACTGGTCCGGCGTCACGGTGACCACCAGGATGTTTCCCGCTTTCTTGGCCTGCTGGAAGTGCCGGATGTGCCCGATGTGCAGCAGATCGAAGACGCCGTGGCACTGCACGACCGTGCGCCCGCGGCGCACCATCGCCAGCTCCGAGGCGAGCTCGTCGATCTCCTTGATCTTGGTGGTTACCATTGGCCGCTCGTCACCTCAGCCGCGTCAGCTTCCATGCAGCTCCTTCTCCCCATGCGCCGCGTTCGCCGGCGACAGGTACTGGAACCACTCCCGGGTCGCGCGCGCGATCGATTCGGGCTTCCAGACCGGCGCGTCGCGCCAGTACTCGATGTTGTCGATCATGACGTGGACGCCGCGGTCGAACGGGACCTTCGGCCGCCAGCCGAGCGCGCGCTCGATCTTACCGATATCGGCGAAGGTCGTGTCGGGCTCGCCGGGGCGCTTCGGAATGTGCACGACGGGCCCGCCGAGCAGCTCGGCGAGGCGGTTGACGCTGGAGCTGCTCGCGCTGCCGACGTTGAAGACCTCGCCGGCGACGCTCGAGCGCGCCGCGGCGAGGAAGGCGTCGACGACGTCGGTGACGAAGGTGAAGTCGCGCGTCTGGGTGCCGTCGCCCACGATCGTCAGCGGCTGGCCGTGGAGCTTCTGCGCGAGGAAGACGCCGAAGACGGCGCCGTAGGTGCCCGAGGTGCGCGAGCGCGGGCCGTAGACGTTGAAGAGCCGGAGCGAGACGACCGGCAGCTTGTAGACCTGCGCCCAGTGCAGCGCGCACTCCTCGCCGATCCACTTCGTGAGCGCGTAGGGGTACTGCGGCTGGATCGGCGCCGTTTCAGGCGTGGGGATGAGATCCGGGATGCCGTAACACGATCCCGACGCGGTGTAGAGAAAGCGCTTCACGCGGGCGTGGCGCGAGGCCTCGAGCACCGAGACGGTGCCGTCGACGTTCGAGCGGTGATAGACGAGCGGCTGCTGGATCGAGGGCACGATGTCGGCGAGCGCGGCGGTGTGAAACACCCAGTCGACGCCGCGGAACAGCGGCGCGATGCGGCCGGCGTCGGCGATGTCCACTTCCTCGACGGACAGCCTCGGATCGGACGCCACGTGCTCGAGGTTCTTCAGCCGGCCGGTGCTGAGGTTGTCCAGGATGCGGACGCGGCAGCCGTCGGCGAGGAGGCGCTCGACCAGGTGGCTGCCGATGAAGCCGGCGCCTCCGGTGACGACAGCCGAACGATCATCCACGAGACTGCGCTCCTGTTGACGAACCGACCGAGCCAATCGGCGCGACGAATCGCACGAGCGCGACCCAGCCAGCCTCCATGACGACAGCGGTCGTGAAATACATCAGTATCGCTATCGACGCGAAGGTGCCCATCATCGTGAGAACGACGGAGTAGAAGAAGACGCTCGGCATCAGGCTGAACGCGAACAGGAGCAGGCATCCCGGAATCAGCCGCCAGGCGCCGCCATGACGCACCAGGATGATGAGCGCCGGCGCGGCGATCAGGAACGCAACCGGCGAGAACGGCGCGAAATACAGCTGTTGGCGTTGTCGTCCTGGGCGGCCGTCCGAGAGCGACGCGGATCTTAGCGTACGCACGATGTCAGCGGGTTTGTCGATCAGGTAGCAACGCAGCACGTCGCGCGTGGCGCGCGACCAGATGCCGAAGTAGAGCGTCCGCGCCGCGGATTCGTACTCGAACCAGTTGAACGCAGACCACCCGCCAAGCGAGTTCCTGATGTTCTCGTTCGTCCAGCGATCGTTCAGATGCGGATCGTGCCGCCGTCCCATGTCGGCGATCACCGCATCGATTACAGCGGAGTCGCTCACAGCCAGGTGGTAGGTCGCCGCCAAAGCAGTGTTCGACGTGAAGCCCATGAGCGCGTTGTGCCAAACGGTTCGCGCCCCCATGTCCTCGAAATAGCGCTTGTTGTACGTGACGTGCTGATAGGCACTGAGTGCTGCGAGTCCCCCGATCAAGACGGCGAGCGTTCGCCATCGCCTGCCGCCGTCACCCGACGATCGGCGGAGGCGAACGATCGCGGCTGCATTCATGACGATGATGAACGCCGCCTCCCAGCCAATGGAGGACCTGGCATGGTAGCAGAACGCGAATATGGCGGTTTGCCCGATCACTGCCGCCATGGAGGCCGGCGTCGATGGCGGCGCGACCCATTCCGCGAATGCCAGATGCAGCGTCGCCATCAGCGCCAGGAGATCGAACGCTCGCGGCTCAAACAGCGCCGGCCTCTCGATCTGCACCGCGAGGTTGGCCAGCGGGAAGATGGCAAGGCAGGAGTAGATCGCGGCCAGGGACGCAATCGAGAGAGCCGCCATTCCGGGACTCCACCGGCCACCGACCGCAGCGAGCGCGTACGTCGACGCGAGCACGAGGAAGTAGAACGCGAACAGACTCCTTGTGCTCGGGCCGAACAACGCAAACGCGGCAATCACGTAGTCTGCCGTCCCACGGTCGTCTGCGGCCCAGTAGTATGTCGCGTCGTCGCGAGGGGCCGGCCCATCGACGGTGCGCGCGATCATTTCTGAAACGGTCAGGTTGGGACTCTGAAACCGTCTCTCGATCGACTGGTAGGCCGTATAGTCGTGCACGCGTCCGTGATAGAGCACCGAGATCGCGACAGGAATCGCGTGGTACTTCAGGCGATCGGTGACGTTTCGATCGAGCGAGAGGCTCCTGGATCGCACGAAGATCAGCGAGAGCGCGACGACGATCCACGCGCAGGTCCCGAGTCGCCATCGTCTCGAGAGCACCATCCGGCGCTTCGCGGGATCCTCGTCGCCAATCGACGTTCGCGTGACGCGCTCGACGCCCGTCAGAACGCTCATTCAGCGACAAGAACGATGCGAGGTGTTCTGGCGATTACAGCCTCTGGACTGATGCGCTTGAATGAAGTGAGGGAATAGAGGCTCGGTTTACCGCACCTGCGATCGAGGTGTGCGACGGCTGCTGTCGACACGCGTAGCGGAATTCGTGTCAGGTTCGGCGACGCCGCCTTCTGAGCGGTGCCGCATACCTGCGCTTGTCACGTCGGGAGAGATCCAGCCGGCCCGTGATACGCGAAAGCGGTTTACAAACCCTTCCTGGCTGCGCAATCCGAAGAACTGCAGAAAGGATCGAAGCGACGACGGCTCGCCGCCGGGCTCGATGCAGTTCGCGAGAACGAGCGCATATCGGCCGGCCGTCTGCACCTGTAACACCGTCTCGAACGGTCCGGGACGCGAGACGCAAACCGACGCGATCCACGCCCGATCGCGCATGAGTCCAATTTCCAGGCCGCCCTCGAGCAGATCGCCTCGTGCGACGAACCGCTCGCCGGCGGCGATATGCTGCTCGTCCCACTGCAACAAATACCCGAGGCGCTGCTTCGTGTAGCCGTCGACGATCCATTCGCCCGGCGACAGACTGCGAACGATGTCGTCCTTGCCACCGCGCCACGTGGTCTCCACGGTCATCGGCTGGATTGGCGCATCGACGCGCACGTATCGAACGGTCGCAGGCCACGTGTAGACGTTGACAGGCCGGCCATTATCGGCGAGCCACGGATCGAACAACTCGAGCTTCGAAGGCTCCGTCAGCCGAATCGGCTGATTCACGATCGCCGCCGCGGCTGCCGCACCACGCCACGCGCCCGCAACCTTGACGCGCGGTTTCGGCGGCCCCGCACTGCCATCCTCCGCACAGGCGAGCCAGTCGTCCTCGCCTTCCAGAGGCCCCGCCGGCAACGCGACGATGCCGGCTTGGGCGGGCGCGTACAAGTACCAGTAGCCATGCTCGCTCCGGGCTGCCGCGAGCACGCCGTACTGGCAGATGTGCATCGGATGGAATTTCTCCCCGTATTGGTGATCGACGATGAGCGGCCGCTCGCCTTCCACTCCGCGCCACAGTGCGGCCGGATAGCCCGGATAGACGACCGTCGACAGGACCGGCATGTTCCAGTACACCGGAAACGGGTGCGCGTTGTCGTCGAGGAAGGACAACAGCGGCAGCGATTCCGCCACTCCCACCCATCCGTCGGCGGCGTCGATCGACACGACTTTCACCTGCGGATGGTCGGCGCGATAGGCCGTCAGCGCGTGATACATCGTGTCCACCGCCCGCTTCGTTCGGGGATCGGTCTGGATGCCTCGAAGGACCGGCGGTTCGGCCAGTACCTCGGTAAGCCGCCGCGGCCGTTCGGCGCTCGCATATGCGCGCTCACGCAGACCGGGCGCGACAACGATCGACATCGCGGCGACCGCCGCCCACGCGGCGCGATCGCGGTTCAGCCAGCGGTTCAGGAGCCGGTGGATGCATACGAGGAACGGCGCGATGGAGAGGCTCGTCGTCCACCACTGGTGCATGTAGTTTCCCGATGGGTACGCCGCGAACCACAAGAACGCCGTTACCGACGCCACGAGCAGCAGGTCGTCGGTCTCCCTGCGAACCAACTGGACGGCTCCGGCCGCCAGCACGACCGCGCGAATGACCATCCAGTATGCAGGCTGCGTCAGCTGCTCCTGCGCGAAAGACACGAGTGGCGTGAGAAGCGTGTAGGACGTTCCGCCGGACATGTAGAACTGCTTGGGAAAGAGGATTGTCTGCAGGTACCAGTCTTGAACAGCGCCGTACATCCAGAGCAGCGCCATCGATGACGCGAATACGGCAACGAATCCCGCGCTCGTCGCCACAATCGCCATCACAACGCAACGGCGCGGTTCGCAGCGGATCAGCAGCCGAACCAGCAGCCACGTCAAGATCGCTGCCAGAAATAACACGCCCGTCGATTGCTTGACAGCCCAGCACAGCCCGGTGAGCAGACCGATCAGCAGGAATCTGCGCGGCGCGAGATCCGGAGTACGGAGCGCCATCAGCGTCGCAGCAGCCTGGAACAACAGCATGTAGACATGCGGCGAGATCATGATGCCGTGCTGATAGAACGGCGCGAGGCCGAGCCACACCAGTACGCTGAATGTCGCCAACCCGAGGTCGAGCCACAGGCGCGCCATTACGAACAGAACGGCGACGGAGGCGGCGTACCAGAGGCCCATGAAATACTTCATGGCAAGCAGCCGCCGGCCGAGCGCAACGAAGCCGATCGTGTTCAGGTATCCGTTGAGAGGGCCGTATTGATCGAAGGTGTCCCGGAAGATGACGCCCCCGCTCGAGAGATCGAGAGCCTGGCGGAGCTGATAGCCGTCGTGCCCGAGGTCGACGAAGCCACTCTGGAACCCGCGCGGCGCGAAGTACGTCGTTATCACTAGCGTGAGCGCCACTAGGAGGGACGCCGCCCACGCATCTTTCGGCCGGAGGGCCGTGATGCCCGGCGCTTGTTTCACGCTCTCAAATCGAAACAGAGAATCCGATACAGCGGACCGCAGGACATCACCAGCGCGACGGCTAGCAAGGTCAGGTATCGGCGACGCGGCGTCTCGAACGCAAGGGTGACGCGATCGAGCGCCACGACGATCGCGATGGTCGCCAGGCACAACCCCGGCTCCAGCAGGCGGGTCAGCGCCCACTTCCAGAAGACCGCGTTGCCGCCGGCCGTGTTCGCGAAGAACACGAACGCGACGCTTCCTCCAAAGACCGTCGCCGTGATCAGCCAGAACAGCCGGAGTGTCTCGATATCGGCGTCTCCACTGCCCGGGTCGGCCAGCCTCGTCCGCAGGAGCACGCCGAGGCCGACGACGCCGCTCAACGGAAACCACAGCGCCTGAACGAGGCGCCCGACGCGCAGTTCGGCGAGATACACCAGATGCTCGTACGCCGCCCACGTCCTGTCCCGATCGAAGGCGCCAATCAAGCTTTCGTTGGTTGATTGAGAATAGGACGCAATCTTCTCGAGGTACGGATCGGCGTTCCGGGCGCGGAGCAGCAGGTTCGGCTCCGGAAGATTGCCGTAACCGGTCTCGAGCCCCACGATCTTGTACGGGAGATACCACCAGCGGGGCTCGACGAGCGTGATCTGCGCTCCCGAGGCCTGCCGTGCGGCGGCGGAACTCGTCCGCGGGCCGGACTCGCCCGAAATGCGCGTCGAGAACAGTCCGCCGCCACCTGCTCCGACGAGCGTCGCGATCGCGCACACCGCGACGAGCGTGGCCAATCGCGCCCACGGCCAGGTGCGGGCGCGCGCATTGACGGCGGCGAGAACTCCAAAAACCACGAAGACGATCACGGCGTCGAGCTCGGCGGTGTAATTGAACGCGAACATGAACAGCGCGGGCACGACGAAGCCCGCATCGGCCCAGGAACGATCGCGCGCGATAACGTTCTTTGGTTGGCGGTGCTGAAAGAGATACGCGACGATGATCAACGATGCCGCAATGCCGAAAATCGAGTCGGCGTAGATGTTCAGCATCAGCGGATAGTCGTGGTCGTACATGATGTACGGCAGCAGCGACAGCGCCGAGTTGCCGAGCATGAGGATGAAGACACCCGCAACGGCACCCATGCGACTGACCGAGAGATCGGAAAGAAAGCGGAAGAGCAGGAAGACGAAGGCAATCTGCGACGCGTACAGCCAGTCGTTGATCAGGATCTTGGCGAACGCAAACGGGGTCTCGCCTGTGCCGAACGCCATCAACCCCACGCTCGCGAGGAGCGACTGGCCGAAATGCCTCTCGAACAACGGCAGTCGATCCGAGACGGCGATCTGCTGAGCGAACTCGTCGTAGGTCAATCCGGCGCGCGTGGCGACGACGAAATGCAACAAACACAGCGCGCCGACGATGAATGGCGCGCCCCACAACATGACGCGCCCTCTCGAAGCCATCCACGCCTTCACGCCGTGCCAGTCAACCCATCGCCGCATCGTATAAGCCGAGACGGCGGCGAACAGGATCACTATCGTGACAGCCGACGCGCGGGCGCGTCGGCTGAGCACGGCGGCGCCGACGTCGAGCGAGAGGAAGGCCGCCATCCCGACGAAGTACGAGACGCCCATGTCGACGGCCGCGAACGGACGCACCAGAAAACCCGTCACGCGGCAGACGAAGTACCCCGTGAACACGAACGACACCGCGACCGCTGCGACCAGCAGCAGGAACTCGATGTACTGCGGCATCGCAATAGTGCTGTTCGCCGCCTGGATCGTGTGCGTCGCGATCAGAATATCGGTCGGCCATCTGACCGACGGATCGATCGTCCGCACGTAGTTCAGCCATAAGAGGCCGGCGACCGCGCCGCCAAGCAGCGCGTCACGCCATGACGGCTTCCATGTACCGATCCCGTGGAGCCATACCCGACTGCTCACGGCCCGGATCATCCAAACCATCGACACGATGACCAGCGTTGTTTGGGCGAGGCTCATGCCAACCGGTCCTGGGCCAGTCTTGCGAGCTCCGCGCCTCCGCGTGCCGTCACGGCGTACAGGACAAACGGCGCTGCCCAGTAGGTTCCTGCAATGACGTGGATCAGCGGGTACGTGATGAATGCCGGCAGCAGGCTGGCGCACAGGAACAAACCGGCCGCGGCACACATGTTCGCGTCGAACGCGTCCTTCAGCCGCGCGACGCCAACAATCAAGCATCCCGACAAGACGAGCACCAGTACGATCGGGGAGAACGGGTCGAAGAACGCGCCGAGATCATTACGCTCCCGATATGCCGGCAGCGAGATCGCCTGGTCCCTGAGGTAGTAGTAGTCCAGGTCGTGCGTCTCGCGGCCGGCGCTGTAGGCGAGCGACCGGACGAGCAGAACGGGTTTGTGCCATACGAACAGCTTCAGCGTCTGCCACGGGTGCGCGGCGACGATGGCGAAGACAGTGCGTCGGCAGAGGCGCTCGTACTCGCGAAAGTTCTTCACAGGAAACCCGTTCGGGTTTTCGCCGGGTCGCTCGAACAGTTCTGTGAGCGAGACCGTAGAGTCGTGCGCGGCCCGCCGTCGGATCAACGTCGCAACGCTGGCGTCGTCGAGCCTCAGTTGGTACCACTCGGCGATACCAGGATGGACCGCGAACCCGATCAGCACGTTGTGCCAGAACATCTTCCCGCGCAGGTTTCGAGAGAAATACTCCTGCGGATAGGCGACCGTCTGATACACAGCAAATACTGCAACGATCGCCAGGACGATTCCCGCCGGCGCGAACGTCGACACGCCGGAGGGACGCAGCCCTCGTCGCATGGCCACCAGGGCTGTGACGGCGACGAGCGCGACGATCTGCCACGTTTCGGCCGTTCGCATGCTGAGCACCAACACGATGAGCGCTGCCTGAAAGGTCAACCCCGCGACCGTGCCGACGGTCAGTCTCTGACCTCTCAACGTTGACAAGGAAAGGTGCAGCAGCGCGATGATGCTCAGAGACCCCATCGCGCGCGGGTTGGTGACGCTGTAGAGTTCCCTGGTGACCGGAAACGTCCGGACCGCAACATACAATGCGGCCATCGCCACAACGCCGATCAACAGCGCTGCCGAATCGCGTCGAAATGCGCTGACGAACGCAAACACCGAGATCGCGAGCAGCGAGCAATACAGGTAGAAGGCGCTCTCGAGGCGAACACCGAAGATCGCGAACGCCAGCCGGATGAAGTCGACCGTCCCTTTCTCGTCTCCAGGAAAGAGCCGCAGCGGGCCGGACGCGTTCAGGCGCCCCGCTGCCGCATCCGTCAGCACGCGCTGCAGCGGCTCGCGATCCCCGAATGGATCCTGGCTGCCGAACCGCAGCATGAGACCCGTGAAATACGTGTAGCGCGGCGCGCCGTAGGTGACTTCGGAGAAATACGACGGAAAGGCGTACCACCAGTAGCGCAGCGAGAGATACCGATCCATTCCTACGCTGACGGCCTTGCCGGCGATCAGCAGGAACGACATCCATATCAGGCCGACGAGGACGACGTTCCGCCATCCAGCGACTTTCGGCGCGACGGTCCGATCGTCGATCGAGACGCCCTCAATTGACCGCCGGGCCGCGAGACCGTTCACTTTTCGCTCGCTGCCGCCGCCGGCCGCGCCCAGCCGGCCTGGTCCACGTGAAACACGTTCGGATAGAAGCCTCGCCCGAGCAGGCCGAGCGCTGCACGCACGGGGTGACGCTGCGCCCGCTCGCGCCACGGCGCCGTGACGTAGTTGGCGAGGACGAGGCCGTACTCGCCGCCGCCGGCGAACGTCAGGATCGCTTCGAACGGACCCGGCCGATTCACGACGACCGTCGCAGCCCACGATCCGTGATGCAGGAAGCCGATCTGCAGTCCGCCTTCGACGACCTCGCCGCGCGCCACGAACGTGCTGCCCGGCAGTATGTCGCGCTCGGGCCATTGTGCGAGGTACGACAGCGGACCATCCGCGCTTCCCGACGCCGTCCACGCGCCGGGATCGAGACGCGTGAGAATATCGCCGCGACCCGCGCGCCAACTCGTCTCGGCGCTCGCCAGCTCGAACGTCCGATCGACCCGGATCGCCGAGATCTGCGGCGGCCACGTGTACACGTCGACGGGCACGTTCATTGCCTGGAGCGCCGGATCGATCAGCTCGAGCGTCCCGACGCGGATCGACGCGGCGCGATCGGCGGCGGGCGCCGCGACGCCGCGAAACGCGCCCGCGACCGTCGAAGGCCGAGGCCGCGGCAGCGTCGGGCCGCCCTCGCCTGCACACGGATAATCCATCGCATCGTCGCCGGCGGGGTCGGCGGCCGGCGCGTCACCGCCGGATTCCGCGGGCGCGTAGACGTGCCAGTGGCCGAGGTCGCTCTTGACGATCGCCAGCGCTCGATAACCGCAGATCCTCAGCGGCCGGAGATCGCCCCATCGATGATCGACGATGAGCGGGCGCTGCTCACGCACGCCGCGCCACAACGCGTCCGGATAACGCGGGTAGACTGCCGTCGACAGGATCGCGAGACTCCAGTACACGGGATGGTCGTGGCGATTGCCGTCGAGGAACGAGAGCAGCGGGAGCGACTCGATCTTCCCGTTGCCCCAACCGTCCGCCGTCTCGATCGACACGACGCGAACACCCGGATGATCGCCGCGGTACCGCGTCAGCGCGGCGAACAGGCTCTCGAATGCCGTCTTCGTCGCGCCGTCCGTCCGAATTCCGGCGAAGAGCGGCGGGTTCGTCAGCGTTGCCGTCAGCGTCTGCCGCCTGATCGTTGCCGCTTCGAGGCGCTCGACAAATCCCAGCGCGGTCACGACGAGGACGACGCCGACCGTCGCTGCCGCGGCGAGCCGCGGCAGCGCTATCCGCCGCTGCAGCGCGTCGTGCACGCATGCGACGAACGGCGCGATCGCGAGGCTCGCCGTCCACCACTGGTGCATGAAGTTCACGGACGGATATGTCGCAAGCCAGAGGAATGCGGTGACGAACGCCATCAGGCGTCGGCCGCTGTCGCCGGCACCGCGAGCCGCATACACCAACGGCGCCGCGATCACGACGAGGCGAATCACGATCCAGTACAGCGGCTGCGTGAACTGCTCGAGCACGGGATCGAGCACGTCCATCAATCCCCGCGGAGACCAGCCCGCCGTATAGAACTGCCGCGGGAACGCGATCGTCTGGAGATACCAGTCGTGAAGGGCGCCGCTCATCGCGAGCAGCGCGAGCGCGACGGCCACGACGATCGCGAAGCCGCCGGCAGCTGCCGCCGCGGCGGCGTCGACACGGCGCCGCGGCCGCGACTTCCGCACGCTCGCGAGCCACGCGAGGATCGCCGCGATGTACAACAGACCGATCGACTGCTTGACGGCCCAGCTCAGGCCGGCGAGCACGCCGACGGCCGCGAACCGCCGCGGATCGAGGTCGCGCGTCCGCAGGGCGACGAGCGTCGCCGCCGCCTGGAACAGCAGCGCGTACGCGTGCGGCGAGATCATGATGCCGTGGTTCGCGAACGGCGCGAGCCCGAGCCACACGAGGACGCTGAAGGCGGAGAGCGGCGTGTCGAGCCACTGCCGCGCGATCGCGAACAGCAGCACGGCGGACGCGGCGTACCACCCGCAGATGAAGTACTTGATCGCGAGCAGGCGGCGGCCGAGCGCGAGGAAACCCACCGCGTTCAGGTAGCCGTTGAGCGGACCGTACTGATCGAAAGTATCCCTGAAGATCACGCCGCCGCTCGTCAGATCGACCACCTGCCGCAGCTGATAGCCGTCGTGCCCCATGTCGACGAAGCCGGCGTGGAAGCCGCGCGGCGCGAAGTACAGCGCGAGGGCGAGCGTGGCCAGCGCCAGCGCCGCGCCCGTCCACACGTCGGCCGGCGAGACGCGCGCGCGCGCGGTCGCGCCGTCAGAGCGCGTCGGTTGTTGCAGCAGCGTCGGAAGCGTAGGGACTCTCCGGCAGGGACGGCACATCGCGCCGCACGACGCGGGCGACCGACGACAGCGGCATCCCGAAATACCACAGCCCGGCGACGCCGAGCGCGGTGCTGGTCACGTAGGACAGCGCGTGCGCCGCCGTCGCGGCGGCGAGCGCAAGGCTCGCGTCGTACAGGTGCGGGAACGCCGTCACGAGGGCCTGCTGGCCGGCCCAGTGGTACACGCCGACGAAGCCCGGCGCGGCGGGGGCCGCGATCGCGAGCGACACCGCCGCCACCATGAACGCCGCGTCCGCGGCGCCGGCATTCGGCTGGAACGCGCGCAGGACCAGCCACTGCAGCGCGACGGTGAGGATCCACACGACGGCCGCGCCAAGAGCGGCCGGCACGCCGATCGACGGCTCGATCAGCACGGCGACGCCGCGCGCCAGATCGTCCCACGCCTTCGCGGCCGTGCCGCGGACGCGCCGCGGCAGCACGCGCGTCAGGCGATCGACGCCGATCGATCGCCGCATCCGCGCGATCTGCGCGATCGTGAGCACCGCCGCCGCGACGAGCAGCACGATCGCCGCCGCGCCGCGCCCCAGACCGGGCACGTGCGCGACAAGCGGCGCGGCGATCGCGAGGAGCACCGCGAGCGCCGCCATGTCGAGCAGCCGCTCGAGCCCCGCAGCCGCCGCCACCTCGACGACCGGCAGATCGGCACGCTGCGAGAGCAGGACGACGCGCGCCGCCTCGCCGAGGCGGAACGGCAGCGTGTTGTTCGCGAGGAACCCGACGCTGTAGGCCCAGAAGGCCTGCGGCGTCGTGACGCGCCGGCGCAGGAGGCGCCTCCAGATCTCGCCGCGGACGATGTTGAGCGCGACGCAGATCGCGGGATACGGCAGCAGCCAGCCGAGGCGCGCGCCGCCGATCGCCGATCGCAGATCGGCAAGGCTCACGCGGCGCGCCGCGAGCCACAGCGTCAGCGCGCTGACCGCAGCCGCGATCGCGAGCCGCAACGTCCTCCCTCGGTTACCCATGAAGGCGGAACCGCATGCCGCGCGGCGTGAGCGTCTGATACAAGGGCAGCTCGCGCCAGCCCGGCGGAAGCGTCAGCGTCGGCAGCACCGGCGTCCCGTCGATGCGCGTCGCGCGCCGGAGCGACGCCACGCACCGCTCGTCGCCGTCGGGCACCTCGATGCCGGCGAAGTAGCCGCCGGGCGAATAGTAGACGGGCAGCAGGAGGCGAAACGGCGCGCCCGACCGATCGATCGCGACGTCGAACCGCTGCGAGAGATCCGTGTATCCCGGCAGCGTCGCGTAGCGGACGGTCACCGGCACCGTCGCGGCGCCGCAGCCGCGGCCGCCGACGTCCGCCGCGACATACTCGGCGCGAACGTCGGGCTCCGGCGAGCGAGCGAGATCGACCGGCTGCAGCAGCGTCCGCGCGTCCGCCGCCGGCGCCGCGCTCACCGCGATCGGCGTCGTCGGCATGTCGAGGTACGCCTCGATGAGATGCGTCACGTGGCGCTGCTGGTACGCGCGCAGCGCGGCCAGCGGAAGGACGACTGCCGCCGCGAGCGCCGCGCCGAACATCGCCGCGCGGCGGACGGCATTCGCCCGATCGGCCGGCGCCATCTTCGAGACGCGAACGGCTGCCGTCGCCACCCACGCGAGCGCGATCCAGCCGATGCACTCGAGGAAGAAGAAGTGGCGCGCGTCGAACTGCACCGCCGGATAGCCGCCGAAATAGAAGATCGCCATCGAGAGCCACGCGCCGATGCGGATGCTCGCGCCGGCCGCGGCGAGGATCGCGCCGGCGGTGAGCACGGCGCCGAGGCCGCTCAGCATCGACAGCGCTCCGATCCACGCGCCGTACGCGCGCGCGAGGACGCCGCGCTCGTCGATCCCCGGCGGCGGCGCCGTCGTGTACAGCCGCAGCTGAAAGGGCAGGTCGACGCTCCGCAGCACGGACGCGTAGGCGCGCACGAGCAGATCGGCCGGCCAATGGCGCGCGATCGACGCGAGGTATTCGACCATCGCGCGGTCGTATTCGGGCGACAACGGTTCCACGCGGCGCCCGTGCACGCGCTCGCTGTAGCTGCTGATCACCTTCACCGCGTATCCATCGTCGTAGAGCGCGCCCCAGTCGTACACCGAGCGCGTGACGCCGAGCGGCTTGTCGAACGGCGTCATCAGGCCGAGGAGCGCGACGTGTCCGGAATTGCTGCCGGACCGGTACGCCGCGATCACGGGCCACGCGCAGACGACGAACGTCGCGCCGCACGCCGCAATCGCGGCGATTCGCGCGGCGGCGTGCGCGCGCCACGGCGCCGGCAGAAACGCGAGCACGGTGACGAGATACGGCAGCGCCGCGATCAGCAGATCGTTTCTGAAGCCGAAGCCGACGCCGGCAATCGCGCCGTATGCGACCGAGAGCGCCACGAGGCGCCGCGGCGTGAACGGGCGCATCACGAGCCACGCCAGGATCAGGATCAGCGCGAGGAGAAACGGCGCCTTCGCGTAATCGCGCAGCTGCGGCAGGTACCGCAGCTGCAGCGGCGACGCCGTCACGATCGCCGCGCCGAGGGCCGACGCGGCGCGCGGCGCGGCGAGCCGGAACAGCGCATACACGACCGCGGCGGTCGCGGCGTAGAGCAGCGCGAGCAGCAGCGAGACGTTCGCCCAGGAGATGCCGAACGCTTTCCAGGTGACGGCGACGGCGAGCGTCATGTAGCGGTACAAACGCTGCGTGAAGTTGGCGGGACGCGCGGGCACGTTCGACGGCAGCGCGCTGCAGGAGATCCGATCGCGCTCCTTCGCGAGAAACGCCGCAAGCTCCGGGGTCGCGTCGTATCCGGGATCGACGAATCCGTGGCCGCAGGCGAACGCGACCGCCGCGCCGAGCTCGTGCACCCACGGTTCCGGAGGCGAATGCATCCGCTCGAACGCGGCGCAATACAGCAGGCCGACGGCGAACGCGCACGCGGCGAGCGCCGCCGCGATCGCGGCGTCGGACCACGGACGGCGGACCGCCGGCGTCACCGGCCGCGCACCCACCCGAGCTGCCGCACGACGACGCGGTTCGGCAGAAAGCCGCCGGTGAGCACGCTCAGGCCTCCGCGCAGCCAGTGCCGGCGCGCGGTCTGCCACGGCGAGGCCGCAATGCAGTTCGCCACCGCGAGCCGATACCGGCCGTCGCGCTGAATCTGCAGCACCGCCTCGAACGATCCGGGCTCGGTCACGGCAACGAACCCGGTCCACTGATCGCGCTGGATGAAGCCAATCTGCACGCCGCCCTCCTCGACGTCGCCTCGCGCGACGAGCGTGTCGCCCGCCGCGAGATCGCGTTCGGCGAAATCGATCAACGGAGCGAAGCGGCCGCCCGCGTTCCCGTCGACGCGCCACGCGCCGCCGTCGTCGCGGACGATCGCCGCGCGCACGATGGGCGCCGCGACGGCATCGAGCGGCGCCGTCAACTCGTGCAGCGGCAAATCCGCCGGCCACGTGTAGACGTTCGCCGCCCGGCCCGCCACCTCGTGCGTGCCGCGCGCCGCGCCTTCCGCGTTCGGGTCGAGCCCGGAGTCGACGTTCGGCGCGGCGCCGCGCTCGGCAAAACCGGCGTCGGCGGCGCCGTCGCGCGCGAGAAACATCGACGTCTCGCCGTGCGCGATGCGGTCGGCGTGCTCGGGCGCATAGAGGTACCAGTACCCGAAATCGCTCTGCACGGCCGCGAGCAGCGCGTATGAAGACGTCGGCCGCGGCGCGTACGGACCCGATCGATGCTCGATGAGCAGCGGATGCTGCGCGCGGATATCACGCCACAGCCGTTCGCTGTACTGCGGATACACGTCCGTCGAGAGGACCGGAAGATTCCAGTAGACCGGCTGCGCATGCGGGTTGTCGTCGAACGCCGACAGAAAGATGAGGCTCTCGTTGATGCCGGTCCAGAACCCGTCGGCGGAATCGATCGCGACGATCTTCGCGGCCGGGTGATGGACCTGGTAGCGCGCCATCGCGCCGTACAGCGCGTCGAACGCGCGCTTCATCGGCAGGTCCGTGCGGATGCCGCGAACGACGGGCGGGTCGACGAGCGTTTCGGTGAGCGCGCTCGCGCGGAACGTCGTCGCGCGCTTGCGGTCGAGGATGCCGGCGCCGACCACGACGAGCACGATCGCGATCGTGGCGACGGCGCGCAGCAGCCGCTCGCGCGTCACGCGCCCGGCGAGCTGCTGCGCGCACCAGACGAACGCCGGAATCGTCAGGCTCGCCGTCCACCATTGATGCATGAAGTTCGCCGACGGGTAAGCGCCGAGCCAGAGCGCGGCCGTGATCGCGGCAACGAGGGTCAGCCGATCGTCCGATCGGCGGCGCAGCTGCACCACGGCGACCACGAGGACCACGCCGCGAATCAGCAGCCAGTACGGCGCCTGCGCGAGCTGCATCCGCACGAACTCGGGGACGAGCGCTGCGATTCGCGCCATGCGTGCTGCGGCCGTCCGCGCGATCACCGACGGGGCCGACTGCGCGAGGTAGAAGTCGCGCGGGAACACGATCGTCTGCCGATACCAGTCGCCGAGCGCGCCGGCCGTCCACAGCAGCGCGAGCGTGGCGGCGACGACCGCCGCGCAGCCGGCGGCGAGCGCGAGCGCCGCCATCGACGCGCGCCGCCGACGCGCCGGTCCGTCCGCCACGAAGCGGATGGCGAGATACGCGATCACGCCCGCGAAGAAGAGCGCGCCCATCGTCTGCTTCGCCGCCCACGACAATCCCGTGAGCGCGCCGATCAGCGCGAAGCGCCGCGCGTCGAGCGCCGGCGTGCGGAGCGCGACGATCGTCGCGAGCGCCTGGAAGAACAAGACGTACACGTGCGGCGAGATCATGATGCCGTGCTGGTAGAACGGCGCGAGCCCCACCCAGACGAGGACGCTGAAGCCGGCGAGCGCGGGATCGAGCCACTGCCGCGCGAGCACGAACATCAGGACGGCGATCGCCGCATACCAGCCGGCGACGAAATACTTCATCGCCAGCAACCGGCGGCCGAGCGCGACGAAGCCGATCGTGTTCAGATAGCCGCCCGCGGCGCCGTATTGATCGAAGGTGTCCCTGAAGATCACGCCGCCGCGGCTCAAGTCGATCGCCTGCCGCAGCTGGTAGCCGTCGTGCGCCATGTCGACGAAGCCGGCCTGGTACCCGCGCGGCGCGAAGAACAGCGCGATCGCGAGCGTCAGCGCGGCGATCGCCGCGGCCATCGGCGCGTCGACGAGCCGTTCGGTTGTCAATTCTTGATGTGCACGTTGCCGCGGACCCGCTGCGGCGGCGCCGACGCGACCGCGCGCCGGACGCGGAGCTCCCAGAAGAGCCGCATCACCGACACGCACACGTCGATGACGTTCTTCGCGCGGAACGTCTTCGTCGCGCCGCTCGTCCGCGGCAGCGGCGTCAGGCCGACCTCGACGTAGCTCTGCCCCGCGCGCAGCAGCCGGACGAGCAGCTCCGCGACGAACAGCGAGCCCTCGGCGCGCATCGTGAAGCTCTTCGCGACCGCGCTCTTGTACACGCACGGGCCGGTGTAGTACCGCATGCGAACCGAGAACAGGAGGTTCATCACGCGCGTGAAGGCGCGCGACATCACGCGGCGTTTCAGATCTCTGGCGTCGCGCAGGATGAAGCTGATCACCATGTCGCGCTCGCCGACGCGGTCGTAGATCCGCTCGAGCGCTTCCTGCGGCACCATGTTGTTGCCGGCCACCCACGACGTGTAGTCGCTGCGCGCGAGATCGATCCCGATGCGGTAGCTCCGCCCCAGGCCGAGGTTGCGCGCGTTGCGGTGCACGCGAATCCGCGGGTTCGCCGCCGCGAGCGCCGCCGCGATCTCCGGCGTCCGATCGACGCTGCCGTCGTCGACGATGATCACTTCGTAGTCGACGAAGCGCGGCGCCACGGCGCCGACCACCGCGCGCACCGACGGCTCGAGGTTGCCTTCCTCGTTCATCGCCGACACGATGACGCTGATCGACCGTGGTCCGCCGACGACGACGCCGCCGGAGGTGGAATCGGGCATGTCAACCGACGCGAGAGTCATGCGTTCCTGCGCTTTCTGAATCCGATCGCCTGCTGAAGCTCAGATACTGCTGGCCGCGGCCGAACCACGGCGCGAAGCGGGCGGCGGCGGCGACGTCCGCGCCGCTGAACGAGGGCGCCGCCAGCACGGCCCGCAGCTCCGCGATCGCCTCGCTCGCCGGCGGCGAGAAGGAGCGCACGCCCGCGGCAATCGTTTCGAGGCCGTCGATCACGGCGCGAAGCAGCGCGCGATCGCGGCGCCGCTCGAACTCTCGCACGACGCCGCGCACGGCCGCGCATTCGTCGTACAGCTTCCGATTCTCGCGCGGATCGCGCGCGCTCCACACCTGGCGGTAGTCGAACAGGTTGTGCACCGTCGCCCAGTAGTCGTCTACCGCGAGCGCGTTGAACCGATCGCCCTCGCCGGCGATCGTCTTGTACCAGCGCCAGTCGGTGAAAAAGCGCGGCGACGACCCGAAGACGTCGAAGTCCGCGTCCAGCGCCGCGATCGCGTCCGGGATCGAGAGCAGCGGGCCGATCGACGCGGGATTGATCAGGTTGTCGACAATCCAGTCGTCATGGCGCCGCGTCATGCCACCGAGCGTGGCCAGATGCGGCGAGAACACGGGCACGAGCGCCGCCACCTGCTCGTCGAGGCCGGCGGACGGATCGATCAGCCACTGCCCCACGAACCGGCGCAGCACCTCGGAGAAATCGGACACGGCGTCGATGCACGTGATCACGAGGACGCCGCCGGGCGCCGTGCGACGCGCGACGGTTCGCAGCAGCCCCTGCGGATCCGCCACGCCGGCGAGCGCGAGCATCCCCTCGCAGAAGACGAAATCGAACCGCTCGTCGCTCGGGTAGTCGGTCGCCGACACGGGCGCCACCTCGATGCGCGACCTGAGATCCGGGTGGTCCGAAAACAGCGTCCGGATGTCGTCGACGCCGCGCGCGTTCGGCTCGACCAGCACGTAGCGCGACGGCTCGAGCGATGCGGTGTAGAGCGAGTTGAAGCCGGAGCCCGGGCCGATCTCGAGCACGGTCCGCCCGCGGACGAACGCCGGCAGGATGCCGAGGTGCCGATAGAGCGCCGCGCGGCGCCCGAAGTGCGCCCGCAGATCGGCGATGTTCTGCCGCACCGGCGAGATCTGATGGCGGCGATAGAATTCGAGCAGCGATTCGGTCATGCCGGAAGGCGCGCCTCGAGATCGGCGAGAAACCGGCGCACCGCGGGCGCGTCGGCATCCTCGGGCGCCCACGGAGCAAACAGCGTGTCGGCTCGACGGAACGGACCGCCGGTCGTCTCGTGGAACACGAGCACGTCCGATCGAATGAGCAGCGTGTGATACACCGGCGCGGCGACGCGGTAGAAGAACGGGCGGCCCGACGCGAACGGCCCCATCGCGATCACCTCGCGCACGCCGCCGTCGTCGTCGAACACCACCACGTCGGCCTCGCCGTCGATCACGTGAAAGGACTCGCTCTTGCCGACGTGCTTGTGCGGCCGCACGTAGGTGTCCTTCGTGTGCACGATGATCATCTCGTGCAGGCGGTCGTCGACGTTGAGGTGCGCGCAGAGGCGAATGCGGCGGCGCGGGTTCTGCTGCGCCGCGGCGTTCAGGCGCGCCACGTCCCCCGCGTCGACCAGCACGATGTCGTCGGTCGCGTAGCGGACCTCGGCGCTCTCGGCGGCGGCGCGCGCGAACGATCCTTCGCGGCGCGTCATACGATCGAGATCTCCGGCAGCGGGAGGATGAACCGTCCGCCCGCCTCGCGATACGCCGCGTGGCGCTTCAGAATCGGATCCGCGTAGCGCCACGCCAGCAGCAGCACATCGTCGGGCCTCCTCTCGTACAGCGCGTCCGACGGCAGAACGGGAAGATGATGGCCCGGCGTGAACCGGCCGTGCCGAACCGGATTGTCGTCGACGAGAAAGCTCAACGCGGTCCCCAGGTTGAAGTAATACAACAGCGTCGTGACGCCGACCGACGCGCCGTAGCCGGCCAGCGTGCGTCCGCGCGCGCGAAGATCGCCGACGAGCGCGGCGAGATTATCGCGAAGCGTTTCGGTCCGCTGCGAAAAAGCGCGCAACATTTCGGGCCGATCGAAACCGCCGGCCTCTTCGTCGGCCATCAGGCCGGCCAGCGCGCCTTCGGGCATGCGACCGTCCGCGTCCGACCGGCGGACGAACCCGCGAATCGACCCGCCTTTGGTCGGCTCGTGCTCCACCGCGGCGAGCGCCATGCCGTGGGTGGGGAAGAAGCGCTGCAGCGGCTTCACCGAGTAGTAGCTGAGGTGCTCCTGATAGATGTTGTCGATGATGCTCTGACGCACGAGGTCGGGAAAATATCCGGTCTCGAAGACGAAGACGCCGTCCGGCGCGAGCAGGCGCCGGACGCCCGCGACGAAATCGTCGAGGTCGTCGACGTTCGCGAAGACGTTGTTCGCCGTGACGATCGCGGCCGGGCCCCGATCGCGGCGGATCCCGGCGGCGAGCTCGGCGTCGAAGAACGCATTCATCGTCTCGAGGCCGGCCTCGGTCGCCGTCCGCGCGACGCCGCGCGCCGGATCGACGCCGAGCACGCGCATGCCGCGCGTCTTGAACGCGCGCAGCAGGGTGCCGTCGTTGCTGCCGATGTCGACGACGAGCGAGCCGGGCGCCGGCGCGACGCGCGCGAGAACCGACGCCGCGTAATCGTCGAAGTGCCGAACGAGGCCGAGCGAGATCGACGTGTTGTAGATGTAATCGCGATACAGGATTTCCGGATCGACGACGTCCGGCAGCTGCGCGAGGCCGCACTGCCGGCACATCACGAGCGTCATCGGATACGCCGGCTGCGGCACGTCCAGCGCGTCGGCGGTGACGTAGTGATCGCCCGGCGGCGTCGGCTCGAGCCGCAGGATGACGGCGAGATCCGCCGCGCCGCACAACCGGCACGTGTCGCGGTGCACGACGGCGGGCCGCGACGAGACGGTCGCGATCATCGCAGCCTCGTCCCGGTGATGCGGCGCGAGAGCGACTCGTGCGACTGCAGCGACGCGCCGCCGTCGAGGACGATGTTCTGGCCGGTGAGGAACGCCGCGCGATCGCTCAGCAGAAAGGCCGCGAGGTTCGCGACGTCCTCCGATCGCCCCATACGCCCGAGCGGGACGATCTCGCGATAGAGCGCGTCGACCTCCGGGTGGTCGACGTAGAATCGCTGCGATTCCTCTTTCACGATGGTCCCGGGACAGATCGCGTTGACCCGAACGCCCTTCGGGCCGAGCGACACCGCATAGTACCGGACCATCTGCGACACCGCCGCCTTCGCCACGTGATAGCTCACCGGCTGCTCGGAGGCGACCGAGCCGCTCGCGATCGAGCTGACGATGACGACGGCCTTGCCGCCGCCGCGATCGACCAGATGCTCGCCCGCCCAGTCGAGGAGCGCGCGCGTCGCGGTCACACTCGTGGCGATCTCGCCGGCCCAGTCGTCGCCGCTCCCGCGGTACCGCTGCAGCAGGACGACGCCGCTCACCGATCCCTGCACGCCGACGATGTCCGCGAGCGCGCCGTCGCGTTCGTCGGCGACGCTGACGTCGGCGGACCACGACTTCACGTGCGCCTGCAACGCATCGGGCGCGAGCGCGCGGCGTCCGATGATCGAGACAATCTGGCCGTCGTCGGCGAGACGGCGCGCCACGGCGCGGCCGATGCCGCGCGTGCCGCCGACGACGAGCGTGTGTGGCCGATCGGCGCCCGACATGCCTGTCACTGGAGCGCGAGCGCCCGCGCGCTCGCCGGAAAGATGGACGCGAAGACGCCGCCGCGATCGGCGAACGCGCGGTTGGCGGCAATCACCTTCTCCTGCCCGATCGGGTTGAGGCTGAGCAGGCACAGCGTGATTCCGCGATCGAACAGCGCCGACGACCCGACAATCGGCAGGCGCGATCCCGGCATGAAGAGGCCGCGCTTGTGCGGGTTGTCGTCGATCACGCAGTCGATCGCGTCGGCGACGCCGAACACGCTCGTCCACGTGCACGCCAGGTGGCCCGCGCCGAAGAGCGCGATCGGCCCGCGCGCGCGGCGGTGCCCGTCGACGAACGATCGAACCTTCTCGCGATAGTCAGGGAAGCTGCGGCCGAAAGCGGCGCCGCGGCGCCGCTCCTCGTCCACCGCCGCGCGCGGCGGCCGCGCGGCGCCGTCGCCGCCGCCCGGCCTGGTGATGGCGACGAGCGAGTTCTCGAACGGGTACGGATAATTCTCCGCGCGCACGACGTCGAACCCGCCGGCTTCAAGGGCGTGATGAAACGTCTGCGGCGTGAAGTACAGCGCGTGCTCCTCCCAGATCGTCGTGTAGTCGCACACGTCCATCGCGCGGCCGCAGTCCGGGACCTCGACGACCGAGTAGCCGCCCGGCGCCGTGAGATGCCGCAGCGCGTCGAGAAACGCGCGCGGCCGCTCCGCGTGCTCGAAGATGTGACGCACCAGCAGCACGTCGGCGCGGCCGCGCCGCGAGGCGATCGCGCGCGCGGCGTCCGGCGTGAGCCGATCCTGGATCGTCTCGACGCCGTGCCCGGATCGTCCGCCGGCGATGCCGAGATCGCCGGCCAGATCGAGCCGCCACGTCCGCAGGCCTCTGCGCTCGAGGCGCGCGAGCGTGCTGTCGTCCTTGAAGCTGACGCCGGCGGCCACGCTGCCGGCGCCGATGCCCGGGAGCGTGGCGATCTTGGCGACGAGATCGTCCAGGTGCGGCTCGGGCTCGTTGTAGGTGATCCAGTCGTACGGCGGCACGAGCGCGCGCGCCGGCACCGGCGCCTCGATCTGCACGAGGCCGCAGACGCCGCACTGCTGCAGCGCGATCGGAAAGCGCTCCTCGTCTTCGTCGCGCGCGCGGAGAAAGCGGTTCGAGATCGGCTGCGGCCCGACGTCGAGAAGCGGCGTCAGATCGCCGCTGCCGCAGACCAGGCAGCCGCGCGTCATGGCTGCGCGCTCCCGGCGACGGCCGCCGCGCCGGCGGCGATGGAGCGAAGCGCGTCCGCGAGCGGCGTGAACCTGCATGCGCCGCACGCGCGCCTGAGCCGCGCGTTGTCGAAGCGGTGATCGACTCTCGCCTTCGTGCGCGGACGCGCGTTGACGATCGGCTCGCGCCCGATCAGGCGCGCGATCTCCTCGAGCGCCTGCGCGTAGGTGTAGCTCGTGCCGCTGACGAGGTTCAGCACACCGGTGGCCTCGCCAAGGGTGAGCGCCGTCGTGATCGCCGCGACATCGTCGACGAACAGGAACTCGCGCAGCTCCTCGCCGTCGCCCCACAACGTGATCGGCGTCCCGGCGAGCGCGTTGCGCAGGAAGCCCGACGGGCCGTAGTAGTACGCCGGCTCGCGCGGCCCGTAGACGAGCGCCGGCCGGAGCGTCAGCAGGGGGATGTTCTTCTGCGCCGCCGTCCGCGCAAGCAGCCGCTCCGCCGTGAACTTGCCGATGCCGTACAAGGACGTCGGTTCGACGAGGGTCGCCTCGTCGATCACGCCGTGCGGGACGTCCTCGCCGTACACCGCCGCCGAGCTGAAAAAGACGACCCGGCGCACGGGACGCGCGTCGAGCGCGCGGCAGATGTTCACCGCAATTGCCAGGTTCTGCTGGAAGATTTCCGGCGTGTCGCCCAGCTGCTTCTTGATCGCGGCGCACACGACGAGCACCGCGTCCGGATCGAGGATCGACTCGAGCGCGGCAGCGGCGGCGGGCGCCGTCAGATCGAGCGTCGGGGCCGAACGGCCGACGAGCGGCACGCCGGGCGCGGCCTCGCGCAGCGCCGCCGCCACACGGCTGCCGATGTAGCCGGTCTCGCCGAGGAGCACGATGCGGCTGAACGTCGTCACGCGAAGGCGGAACGCCTCATGTCCGCTTGCCCACGCACAGCGCAAACAGGTAATGCGCGAGCGCGTAGAAGCCGGTGTGCACCACCTCGTCGTTCATCGAGAAGATGAACACGTCGTGGAACGAGCGCTGCATCACCTGCTTCAGATCGGGCGCCGACTTGCAGTTGACGTGCCCTTCCTTGCTGAGCGGCGAGGCGTACGGCTGCGACTCGAGCGACGGCATCCCGACGATCGCGACGCCCGGCGGTTCGAGCGATGCGGCCATGTTCGCGATGAAGCGATCCTCGTGGATCGGGTCGATGTGCTCGAGGACGTCGAGCGCGTAGAGCGCGTCGAACGGCCCGTCGACGGGCCCCGCGAGCATGTCGTGGACGCGCACCTCGAACGCCCACTTCGGGTCCATCGCGTCGCGCGCGTCGGTGATGAAGACGGGATCGATGTCGATGCCGACGAGCGTTTCGACTTCCTGCTTCACCACGCGGCTGGCCCAGGCGTCGCCGCAGCCGACCTCGAGGACGCGCTTCTTGCCGCTGAGCATCTTCGCCACGAACTTGTAGCGCGACAGCACGATGCCCAGCCGCTTCGGATCGGCGTGCCAGGCCGCGTTCGCGCGCAGGCCGAGCGGCGTCAGCCCCTGAGCGTCTCGCAGCGCCACGTGCGCCTGATACTGCGGCTCGTAGGTTTTGTCAGCCATCACTCCATCTTCAGCAGGACGCGGCCCGCTTCGCCGCGCCGCACGGTGGCGATCGCGTCGTTCACCTGCTCGAGCGGGAACTCGTGCGTGACGAGGCCGTCGAGCGTCATCTTCCCCGCGCGCATCAGCCGGATGTAGCGCGGGATGTCGACGTGCGGCTCGGCGCTCCCGCCGTGCGATCCGGTGAGCACCTTCCTGAAGTGCAGCGGGAGCGAGTAGATCGAGATGTTGTCGCCTTTGCGCGGCACGCCGACGAGGATCGTCTTGCCGTCGGCGTGCGTGAGCTCGTACGCGAGCTCGATGACGCGCGCGCGCCCGGTCGTGTCGACCACCACGTCCGCGCCCGCGGCGCCGACGACGGCGCGGATGTCGTCGGCGATCGCCGCATCCGCATTCGACGCGAACACGTGCGTCGCGCCGAACCTGCGCGCCCATTCCAGCTTCGACTGGACGAGGTCGACCGCGACGATCGGAAAGGCCGACACCATCGCCGCCGACTGCACGATGTTGACGCCGACGCCGCCGACGCCGAACACGACGACCGACTGCCCGACCTGCACCGCCGCGTCGCGATTGACGACGCCCATCGCCGTCGTCACCGCGCAGCCGAAGAGCGGCGCGAGGCGCAGATCGAAGTCCGCGGGGATCGGCGTCACGCGGTTCTCCGACACGACCGCGTGGTCGTTGAACGTCGTCACCCATCCCGCGTTCACGCGCGTGCCGTTCCACGAGTACGCCGGCGTGTCGGACTGCAGCCCCGCGCTCGGGCGCCAGTGCATCACCACGCGATCGCCCTTGCGCACGCTCCGCACGCCAGGGCCGACGTCGAGCACCGTGCCCGACCCCTCGTGGCCGAGCAGATGCGGCAGGAACTTGTCTGGGCCTTTCGCGCCTTCGATCTCGTTGATCTGCGCGCCGCAGATGCCGCTGTAGTGCACCTTCACCAGCACCTGCCCGAACGACAGCTGGCCCGGCAGCCGCAGATCGGCCACGACGAGCGGCGCGTTGAGCTCGGTGAGAATCGCGGCGCGCATCACGCCGTCATTCAAAGTAGATGAACTCGTAGTCGCCGGTGTAGCCGAAATGACGATAGAGCCAGATCCACTCCGCCGTGTCGAAGAACGCCTCCGCGGTGAGCGCCCAGCACTGGAGATTGAACTGCTCGAGCTCGTTGCGGTAGCTCTCGACCATCACGTATTTCTGCCGGCCCACGCGCTCGATCTCGCGGACCGCGGCCTCGAGCTCGAAGACGCGCAGGTTGTGCAGCGCGCCGAACGAGATCACGAGATCGAAATGCTTGTCGCCCCACGGATACGGATCCTGCGCGCGGTACCGGAACAGATGCGGTCGAATCGCCTCGGGCGCATCGGCAAGCCCGTGCTCGGAGATGTCGAACCCGGCGACCTCCGCATCGGGCAGCAGCTGCTTCAGCTCGTGCAGCAGGTGCGCCTTGCCGCAGCCGACGTCGAGAATGCGCGCGTCCGGCGCGAGCTTGTAATGATCGATCAGATGCTCGGCGACGCCCTTCCAGCGCCCGTCGTACCGGTAGCCGCCGTAGCCGTAGCGGCGGTCGCCGTCCCAGTAGTCGAACTCGTACTCCTTCGCCTTCAGCATGCAGTGCACTTTGTCGTCGACCATGCGCGCCAGATAGTCGCGCTTGGTCCGCTTGTGCAGCGGCGTCACGACGTTCATCAGCTGTCCCATCGATGGCGTCCTCGGACGTTAGTTTTTGATGGCGCCGCGCGCCGCGAGCAGCTCGCGCGCCACGGACGCCACGCGCTCCGCCGTGATGCCGTAGGCGGCCATCATCGTCGCCTGCGAGCCGTAGCCGTGCGGGAAGACGTCCGGCAGGCCGATGCGCGCGAACCGCTTGGCCGGCTCGAATCCTGCTTCCGCGAGCACCTCGGCGATCGCGCCGCCGAGGCCGCCGAGGATCGAATGCTCTTCGATCGCGACGATCGCGTCGACGCGGCGCGCGTGCGCGACGAGCGCGTCGACGTCGAGCGGCTTCACCGTCGGCATGTGGAGCACCGCCGCGCCGATGCCTTCCAGCTTCAACGCCGCCGACGCCTCAAGCGCGAGCTTCAGCGTGATGCCCGTCGTCACCAGCAGCACCTCGTCGCCGGCCACCATCGGGATCGCGCGGCCGATGCGGAACGGGTGCGCGTCGGTGGAGACGATCGGATCGCCGCCCTTGCCGAGGCGGATGTAGATCGGCCCCCGGTGATCGACCGTCTGCGGCATCAGCCGCGCCATCTCGTCGGCGTCGCACGGCGCGACGATCGTCATGTTCGGCACCGCGCGCATGATCGCGAGGTCGTCGATCGCGAGGTGCGTCGGTCCGAGCGGCGCGTAGACGACGCCGCCGCCGTTCGCGATCAGGCGCACGTTCGCGTTGTGCAGCCCCAGATCGAGGACGACCTGCTCGAAGCACCGGCGCGTCAGGAACGTCGCGATCGTGTTCACGTAGACGATCTTCCCTTCGAGCGCGAGACCGGCGGCCATGCCGACGATGTTGGCTTCGCTGACGCCTTCCATGAAGAAGCGATCGGGCATGTCGGCGCGGAAGCTGTCGAGCGTCCCGGCGCCGAGATCCGAACCGATGAAGAAGATGCGCGCGTCCTTCTTCGCCAGCTCGTACACCATGTCGAGCGACCTCTTTCGCATCAGCGCGCCTCCAGCGCCTCCAGCAGCCGATCGGCGTCCTGCGCTGTCACCTTGTTCTGGTGATGCCACGCCATGTTGTTCTCGGCGAACGCGATCCCTTTGCCCTTCACGGTGTGGCAGATCACGGCGGTCGGCTTCGACGCGTCGAGCGGCAGCGAGGTCAGCACCGTCCGCAGCTCGGCGACGTCGTGGCCGTTCACTTCGACGGCGGCGAAGCCGAACGCCCGCCATTTGTCGGCGAGCGGCTCGAGATCCTGCACGTAGGCCGTCGGCCCGTACGACTGGTGCTTGTTGTAGTCGGTGAGCACGGTGAAACCCGAGAGCCGATGTTTGCCGGCCGACAGCGCCGCTTCCCAGATCGATCCCTCGTCGGACTCGCCGTCGCCGACGACGACGAACGTGCGGCAGCCGCTCCGCTCGTAGCGGGCATTGAGCGCGAAGCCGACCGCGATCGACATGCCGTGGCCGAGGCTGCCGGTCGACGCCTCGACGCCCGGAATGTGGTGCTCCGGGTGGCCGCCGAGCAGGCCGTCGCTCTTGCAGAACTTCCAGAGCTCGCTCTCGGGAATGAACCCCTTGTCGGCGAGCATCGCGTACAGCGCGAGGCAGCCGTGCCCCTTGCTCAGCACGAAGCGATCGCGGCCCGGCCACCGCGGATCAGCCGCGTCGTACTTCATCACATCGTCGTACAGGACGCGCAGGATCTCGACGACGGAGAACGCGGCGCCGACGTGTCCGCGCTGGCCCGCCGCCAGCGCGCGGATGATCGTCCGGCGCAGCGCCTTCGACCGCTCGTCGAGCGCGATCGTCTTCGGATCCGTCATGTCAGGAGACGCCTCTCACGTGAGGAGCGGATTGTCGGCGTAGCGGCCCGCGACATCTTCGATGAACGCCTGCGCTTTCGCAAGCTGCGACGCGAGGTGGCCGCTCGAGGACGCCGCGATCCGCTCCGGCAGAAAGTCGTTCAACAGGATCAGCGCCCACTTCACGCCGAACATCGGGTAGACCACGCGGACGCGCGCGCGGAGCGACGGGACGTCGTCGAACGCCTCGAGCGCGCCGGCGGCGAACCGCCGCTTCAATTCGTCGTCGAGCGCCATGCCGGGATGGAGCAGGTAGTCGGCGATCATCTTCGCGGGATCGTCCCAGCCGAAGTACTCGAAGTCGAGAAAGTAGAGCTGGCCGTCGGGACGGCGGATCGCGTTGTGAAACCCGAAGTCCGACGGGCTCAGCGTGCGCGCGCCGGGCGGAAGCGGCTCGTCGAAGCGAATACCGTCGCGTCGGGCCTCGTCGCGCGACCACCGCTGCACGTCGCTGACCATCGGCGCGAGCCGGCGATCGATCCATTCGGTGAGCGCGGCCGACCCGGCACCCGCGGAGGGCGCACGGCGCAGCCGCGCGAGCCGGCCGTCGATGAGCGACGCAAGCGCTTCGAGCGTGAAGCACGCTTCGGAGGCCGGGCCGATCTCGCGGGCCTCCGGTTCGTCGCGAAGCTGCTTCAATTGGAAGAGGAACCAGACCGACACGTCGACGTCGTGGTCGGTGATCGGCGTCGACATCGCGACGTCGCCGTCGATGTATTTGTAGATCGCGCATTCGGACTCGCGGGCGACCGCGATCGGCTCGGGTACGGTCAAGACGCGGTGATCCTTCAGAAACCGCAGGCTCTCGAATTCGGTCGACAGGCGATCGCGCGTGTCGCCGGGATCGCGGCGGTAGAACTTCACGACGACGCGCTCGGGCGCCGATCGATCGGCGCCGTCGAGATCGACGCGGAACACGCGGCTGTTCAGCCCCGTGCCGATGCGCACGCATTCGATCGCGCGGCGGCCGAGCGCTGCGCGGCAGATTGCGGCGACGTCAGGCGCAGCAGTGGGCGAAGTAGTCACGAACCGCCTGCCAGCTGCGCAGCACGACCGCCGCCGTCGCCGCCCCGTCGCGCGAAGCGGCGGCGGGCGCATAGAGAATCCGCTGCACGTTCGCGGGAAAAGACGGCTCGAGAAACACCTCCTCGAGATCGTCGATGAAGTGCGAGCAGCCAAGCGTCCGGATCCGGGCGATCTTGTCCTCGCGCGTCGACTCGAAGAAGACGTCGCTCGGGCGCAGCCCGAGGCCGCCGGCGTCGAAGAAGCGCTGCGCCGCCATCCACTCCAGCGCCGCGGTCCGCAAATCGGTTCCCGTCTCGTCGTAATTCGCGTACTGCGTCTTGTGGCTGACGATGAAGACGGTGATGCCCGCGCCGCGGCACCACCTGATGAAGTCGCCGACGCCGTCGGTCGGCCGCGCGCCCGGCATCAGCGGACCGTAGAGGAGCGCCTGGAGCTTCTGCCACTCGATCTCGCCGTCGGGCAGCAGGCGAATCAGGTCGCGCACGGCACGCTTCGTCCGATCGGCGCCGGCCGGAATCAGGCGGCGATCGACGGCGGCTCGAAAGAGCAGCTCGTCGTAGCTCGCGATCGTGTTGTCGAAATCGATGCCGACGACGGCAGCCATGTCGAATCCGGGAATCAGGCCGTCTCCCGCGGCCTGGCTTCGACGCGTGCCGCGACGCACGCGTCGGGCGGACTCGTCGGCAGACCGAGAATCGTTCGCCAGAGATCGATCGCCCGCGCCAGCTGGAGAGCGGAGCGGTTTCCAACCGAGCAGCGTCCGTCGACGACGCAAATCTGGCCGATGGACGTCAACCGATCGATCCGCGCGGCAATCATCCGATCGGCGCTGTAGCGATCGAGCACTTCCGCGAGGTCGGCGCCGCCGCTCCAGCGGAGCTCCAGCAGCAGATGCATGTGCAGCGACGTCTCGGCGATGTTGACGACGTCGATGTACAGGATGCCGATCGCCGCGAAGACGATCGTCGTGTAGAGAAACCCGCACGCCGTGGCGCCGACGGTCCACGCCGCGGCGGCGACGGCGGCAAAGGCGCACGCCAGCGCGACGGCCGCCGACGAATGCGCGGTGGGCCTGGCGCCTGCCGCGCGCAGCGCGCGAAACGCCGCGGCGTGCGTGACGAAGATGACCACGGGCGCCGCCGCGAGCAGCACGAGGAGCGCCGCGAGCGATCGCGTATCAGCCACCGGTTCCATCCGGAAGGCCGATCGCATGGCGAAATGCCAACACCAGCGTCGTCAATGCGACGCCGCGCGCGCCGAGCTCGAGCCGCCCGCCCGAGCGCCGCAGCAGGCCGGCCGACTCCAGGTTGTCGATGCGATCGGCCGTCAGCGCGCCGGCGAGAAACGGCAGCTGCAGCGACGCCGCGGGAAGCCCGCCCGGCGTCCGATCCAGGAGCTTCAGCAGCTCGATCGAGGGGCTGAAGCCCGAGACGAGCGTGTAGCCGATCACGTAGACCGCGGCGAGCGTGCCGTGCAGGAGCAGCACCGCGGCGAGCTCGAGCGGCGTCGACGTCACGAGCCACGCCGCCGCTGCGGCAACCGGCCCGAAGACGGCGAGGAGCGTCGGGAGCCACGCACGATAGGACGCCGGCCGGCGGATCCGCCAGGCGACGACGTGCAGCGCGAGCGACAACACGAAAATCGCGATGCCGTTGGCCGCGAGCGCGCACATCTACTTCAGCTGCAGCGCCTGCATCGTCTTGATGTTGTAGTAGCGCGGATCGGTCATCGGGTTCGGGATCCGGCCGGCCTCGAAGTTCGCGACGAGGCCGCGCACCGCGTCCTCGATCGTGTGGCGCGGCGCGAAGCCGAGCTCCCGGCGAATCTTTTCGGACGAGATGTGATACGAGCGGTTGTCGGCCGTCGGCGTGGTGACGATCTCGGTCGCGCCGCCGACGACCGATCGAATCATCTCGGCAAGCTGGCCGACCGTGTGGTTCTCGTATCCCGCGTTGAACGTCTTCCCCGCGATGCGGTCCGCCGGCGCATCGAGCAGGCGCAGGTAGACGTCGGCCATGTCGTCCACGTGGATGTTGGGGCGCCGCTGCGCACCGCCGAAGACGGTGATCCGGTGCGCGTTGACGGCGTAGTTCGTGAGGATGTTCACCGTGAGGTCGAGCCGCAGCCGCGGCGAGTAGCCGCACACCGTCGCCGGACGAAGCACGACGGCCGTGAAATCCGGCGACTGCTCCCTGAGCAGCACGTCCTCGCAGAGCGCCTTGTACTTCGAGTAGTCGGTCAGCGGCTCGAGCGCGAGCTCCTCGGTGACATTCTCCTCCGCCTTCACGCCGTAGACGCTCGACGAGGAGGCGTAGATGAAGCGCCTGACGCCGCTGTCCTTCGCGACGGCGACGAGATTGAAGAACGCGTCGTAGTTGATCGATCGGCCGAGATCGGGATCGAGCTCGAAGCTCGGATCGTTCGAAATGCACGCCAGATGAACGACCGCGTCGCAGCCGGCCATGGCGCGCTCGAGCAGCCGGCGATCGCGGATGTCGCCCTTGATCTGGTCGAGGCACGGGTTCCCGGCGACGGCATTCAGCACATCGTCGCCGTACAGATACAGATCGAGGACGCGCACGTGATAGCCGCGCTCGAGCAGCTTGGGGACGAGGACCGCGCCCACATAGCCGGCGCCGCCGGTGACGAGAACGTTCGTGAGTGGCGTCATCCTTGATCGCGTTGATAGAGTCGGTTCTCGGGCGGTTGGTACCACTCGCCGAGCGATGTCGGCACGCGCGCGTTGTAGCCGAGGAGCTGGCGGAGCGCCGGCGAAAACGACGCGCCGCGGTCGTACCCGAGCGCGCGCGGGTAATCGAGCTGCTGCTTGATGAACGGACGCGTGAAGGCCAGCGTGAGCGCGCGCCTGGGCACGCCGGTCCGGTTCACGCCCGCGGCGTGCCACAGGTTCGAGTCGAAGACGACGATCGATCCCGCGGGAGCCGTCGCGCGCACGGCCTCTCTGAAGAAGACTTCGTCGCTCGGCTTGTCGCGCATCCGGTGCGATCCGCTCAGCAGATACGTGGCGCCGTTCTCGTCGGTGAAGTCATCGAGCATGACGAGCAGCTGCACCATCAAGTGCACGTCGCCCGAGAACGTCCGCTGATCGCGATGGACGCGCGCGACGTACGACGCGTCGTTCGGGAGATTGAGCACGCCGCCGAACGTGTTGAGGATATAGGGGCCCTGGAAAAAATCGTCGAGCGCCGCGCTCGCATGGCCTGCTTCGAGCAGATCGAGGAACGCGCCGCCTGCGCACGGCAGGTGATGCACCGTGCCGCTCGCCCCATCGCCGACGCCGTTGCGGATCTGCAGGTCGCGCTGGGCGGCGTACGCCTCCTCGAGCTCGCTTCGCAGCCGCGCGACGAACGGCGCCGGCACGACCGACAACAGCGTCGTCCAGCCGCGGTCGCGAATCGCGTCCCCGATCGCGTGGGTGCCGCTATCGGCGGCGTGTGGCTTCATCTGCTCCGAGGGCGACGCGCTCGCGGCTGGTGGAGAGACCGGTGAACGACGTGACGGCGTCGATCACTCGCGCCTGCTCGTCGTCGGTGAGATCGTTGTAGACCGGCAGCCGCAGCAGCCGATCGCTGACGCGCTCGGTGATCGGACAGTCGCCCGTCTTCCCGCCGAACCTCATGCCCATCGTCGACACGTGCAGCGGGAGATAGTGAAACACCGCCGAGACGCCGCGCTCCGCCAGATGGGCGATGAGCGCCTGCCGCGCCTCGAGCGACGGCAGCATCAGATAAAAGATGTGCGCCGGATGCTCGCACTCCGCCGGGACGTGAGGAAGCCCGACGCCGGCCGCGCTCGCCCAGTCGCCGAGCCCGCGCCGGTACGCCTCCCAGACCTTGCGCCGGTGCGCCTGAATTCTCTCGCGCGCCTCGAGCTGCGCGAACAGAAACGCGGCCAGGAGATCCGAGGGCAGGTAGCTCGAGCCGAGGTCGATCCACGAATACTTGTCGACCTGCCCGCGGAAGAAGCGGCTGCGATTGGTGCCCTTCTCGCGCAGCACTTCCGCGCGGTCGACGTAGCGCGCATCGTTGACGACGAGCGCGCCCCCCTCGCCGCACGTGAAGTTCTTCGTCTCGTGGAAGCTCAGCGTCGCGAGCGCGCCGAACGATCCGAGCGGCCTCCCCTTGTAGCGTCCGAGCAGCCCGTGCGCGTTGTCCTCGACGATCGGGACGCCGTGCCGCGACGCGATCTCCTGCAGCCGATCCATCTCGCACGCGACGCCTGCGTAGTGGACGACGACGATCGCCTTCGTGCGCGGCGTGATCTTCGCTTCGACGAGCGCCGCGTCGATGTTCAGCGTGTCCGCGCGGACGTCGACGAACACGGGCCGCGCCCCGCGCAGCACGAACGCGTTGGCCGTCGACACGAACGTGAACGACGGCAGGATCACGTCGTCGCCCGGCGCGACGTCCAGCAGCAGCGCCGTCATCTCGAGCGCGTGCGTACACGAGGTCGTGAGCAGCGCCTTCGGCGCGCCGATCAGCCGCTCGAGCAGCGTATGCACCTTCCTGGTGAACGGCCCGTCGCCGGAGATCTGCAGGTTCGCGATCGCCGCGCGCATGTACTCCATCTCCGAACCGGTGAGCACCGGCCGGTTGAACGGAATGCGCGAGGCGTTAAGATCGTCGCTCAATGATCGACCCGTACGTCCCCGGCGAGGACGGCGCGTGGATTCCGCCGATGCCGCTGTCGCACCGGGACGCCGACTTCGACTCGCGCGGCTTCCAGTCGCTGCGCGCGATGCAGGCGCGCCACTTCTGGTACCGCGGCCGCCACAGGTTCATCCTTCATTTCTCGCGCCGCGCCGTCCGCGAGCTCGCCGCCGACGGCCGGCGGAAGCCGGCGGCGATCGATCTCGGCGGCGGCTGCGGCGGCTGGGTCAGCTATCTGTCGGAGCACGCGGGGCGCGACTTCAGCGAAATCGCGCTCGCCGACTCGTCGCCCACCGCGCTGTCGCTCGCGGCCACCGCGATCCCGGCGGCGTCGCGACGCTACCGGATCGACCTGCTCGATCTGCGATGGTCCGAGCGCTGGGACGTCGCGTTCCTGCTCGACGTGCTCGAGCACATCGACGAGGACGTGAAGGTCCTGCGCGAAATCCGCCGCGCGCTGCGCCCCGGCGGATTTCTGATCGTCACGACGCCGGCGCTCGAACGGTTCAGGAGCGCGATCGACGACATGACCCACCATGTTCGCCGCTATGCGCGCCGCGATTTCGCGCGCCTCGTCCGGGACGCCGGCATGGAGCTGGTAGCGAGCCGATACTTCATGTTCCTGCTCAGCCCGCTCCTCTGGGCCGCGCGGCGCAACGGCCCCGATCCCCGCGCGATGACGGCGGATCAGGTTCGACGGTATCTCGATCGCTCCGACCGCATCCCCGCCCCGCCGCTCAATCTCGCGCTCTCGACGATCTTCGCCGCCGAGACGCCGCTGGGCGCCTGGTGCCCGTTTCCGTGGGGCACGTCGGTCCTCGCGATGATGCGCCGTCCTCACGATTGAGTGACGTACAGGTTCGCGAACGCCGCCAGGCGCCCGCCTTCGTCGTCGAAGTTCATCACGTCGGTCGGATCCACGTCGTCCACGCCGTGCTGGATGCGGCCGTCGAAGATCACGAGCGAGCCGATGCCCGCGATGTCGTCGGTGTTCAGCCGCTCGCCCTGCCGCGTGACGATGACGCCGCCGCCCGTCGTGAAGTCGCGGCCTTTCACGCTGAGCGGCGCCATCACCTGGTAGAACGGCAGGTCGCCGAGCTTGATCGGGAAGTACGTGTCGCAGTGGCTCATCATGAAGCCGCCGCCGCGCGGATAGTGGTGGACGCGGCACGCGTTCCAGTAGCCGTCGCGCGCCGGGTCGCTGCCGAAGCCGGCCGCCACGTGCATCAGACGGTTGCGCAGCTCGATCACGATCGAGAACAGCGCGTTCAGCGACGGATGCGACGGCCGCGTCGGATCGAAGTACATCGTCTGCAGCAGCTGCGCGTAGGACTCGCCGACGCCGTTCTTCGAGCCGATCGCGAACTTCCGCCACGGCGCCGCCGCGAGATCTGCCGGCTTGAACGGCTTGCGCGGCGGCTGCACCGGCGCGCGCCGGAACTCGGCGAGATAGTCGGCTCGGGCCGACTCGCACAGCTCGGCGAACTGCGGCGCCGGCCGCGCGATCGCCATGCCCGTGCCGGCAACTTCACGTTCGATTGACGGGATATCGATGCTGAAGCTGCTCAACATGCGACGCTTCCATCTCCATGTTGCGGCTGTCGCGCACGACGAAGATCGGCCGGTGCTTCACCTGCTCGAAGATCCGCCCGATATACAGGCCGCTCACGCCCATGCTCGTCAGCATCAGTCCCGTCAGGAACAGGTGGCTCAGGATGATGCTGGTCCAGCCGAGCGCGAGCTGGCCGACGTCGGTCGTGAAATAGCGGATCGCGAGCCAGATCCCGAGCAGGAACGAGAGCATGGAGAGCACGAGGCCGAAATAGATCGAGACGCGCAGCGGCTTGTCGGAGTAGCTCACGGCGAGCGTGACCGCGTGGCGGATCAGGCGGAACGTCGAGTACGAGCTCCGCCCGACCGGCCGCTCGCGATGCTCGACGTCCACGTGCGCGCGCCGGAAGCCGAGCCAGCCGAGCACGATCACGTAGCCGCGGCGGTAGTCGCCGAACTGGAGAAATGCGTCGACGACCGGCCGCGTGACGATCGAATAGGCGCCGATGTTCGGATCGTAGTCAATCGAGGCGAGCCAGCGGAAGAGCGCGTAGTACAGCGCCGTGGCCGCGTTGCGCGCGCGGCCGAAGCGGCGCGTGCGCTTCCGCGCGAACACGACGTCGTAGCCCTCGAGCGCCTTGCGATAGAGATCCTGGACGTAGATCGGATCGTCCTGGAGATCCGAATCCATGACGACGACGTAGCGTCCGCGCGCGTGCGCGAGCCCGGCGGTGATCGCCGGCTGCTGCCCGAAATTGCGGCTCAACTGCAGCCCCTTGACGCGCGCGTCGCGGCGGCATTCGGCGGCGATCGCCGCCCACGATCCATCCGCGCTTCCGTCGTCGACGAGGAGCAGCTCGAAATCGTCGGTGACCTTCGACGCGCCCTCGCATGCCTTGCGGACGAAGTCGGCCACGATCGGCTCGCTGCAGTAGACGGGCGCGACGATGGACAGGAGCATCGTCGGACCCGCCGGTTCATCGCCGCGGACGCGATCGCTCACGGTCGATCAGGCCTCCCGCACCGCGAGGCCGAGGCCGTCGCGGCCGTAGTGATTCCCGCAGTAGAGCATGTAGAGCGCGTCCTTCCACTCGAACACGTGGCTGTAGCAGATTGCCTCGCTGTCCCAGCCGCTCGCCGAGACGTCGATGCCCGCGAGGTCATCGCGCCGCGTCCACTCGAGGCCGTCCTCCGACCAGGCGTAGCCGATGCGGTACTCCGCGCCGCGATGGCTGAACCACATGTGATAGAGGCCGCCACGGTGCAGCACCGATGGACGGCCGATGGAGAACTCGGCCGGCGACGCGCGATCGATGCAGACGCGGTTCGGCCGGCTCCAGCGAACGCCGTCGGCAGACTCGGCGTACTTGATGACGTAGACGTGCTTCGGATCGTCAGGCTGCAGCCCCCATGCGCGGAAGCACGTGTACCACATCCGCCATCTGCCGCCCTCGCGCAGCACGCAATTCGATCCCATCGAGAGATAGTCGTCGTCGGTCCGCTCGAGGATTGGCGCACGCGACACCCGCCGCCACTCGGCGCCGCCCTCGCGCAGCGCGAGGCCGACGTGGTTCTGGAACGGCGTCAGCACGGTCGGCATCCAGCCGACGTAGTACATGTAGAGCTCGTCGCCCGCGCTCACAATCCAGGGATAGGACACGCCGTTCTCGTCGAACGCGCCGAGCTCGCCGAGGTCGAACACCGCCCTGTCGCCGACGGCCGCGAACTTCGTCGGACGGCCCGGATCGATCGTCGCGATCCCGATCCGCGATCGATTCCGCGAGTCGCGGCCCGTGACGTACACGTCCACGCCGCCGCCGTCGGACCGCGGCAGCGCGAACGACGCGCCGGTATAGGTGGCCATCCACTCGCGTCGCGGATCGGCCTGCAGGATTCGACCGAGCTTCTGCCATCTGCCTGGGGCGTTCAGCATGGAGCGCGGGCGCGCCGCTATGCGCGATGGCGCTCCACGAACGGCAGGAATTCCGGATAGACGACGTGATCGCGATCGAAGGCGCGGCGCAGGTCGACGTACACGGTGAACTCGAACGGCATGTAGTCGTTCCGCAGGATCACGCGGTTCGAGTAGCGATAGGCGAGCGCGAGCACGCGGACCGGATCGGCGTGAAACGTGTCCTCGAGGCGGAAGTCGACGCGGTCCGAGAGGAAATTCGCCGCGAACCCGACGTCGGCATGCCCGGCGAACAGCTCGAAGATCGTCTCGACGAAGCCCCAGTTGTCCGCGAGCCGGTAGTTGAAGACGCCGGACGCCACGATCACGTCCCATCGGCCGTCGAGGCCGTCGGCGAGCACGTTGCGCGCCGACAGGACGGCGTCGGGATACCGCTCGCGGCCGATCGCCACGAGCGCCGGATTCAGGTCGATCCCTTCGTAGCGAACGCCCGGATGACGATCCCGGCAGTACGCGTACATGTCGCCGAAGCCGCAGCCGAAATCGAGGAGCCGCTCGGTCGTCAACCGCCACGGCTCGAGCAGGACGTGATAGCGGAGCACGTGCCGGTTCTTCGTCCACCCGAGCGCCTCCGGCACCGGTCCGAGCGTCGCGAGGCGCCGCGTGTACCGCTCGAGCACCGCCTGAACCTCCTCGTCTGTCATCGACGTCGCTTGGGCCTTTCAGTCCTCTGTCTACCTTTGTGTCCTTGTCGCGATCGGCTGCGCATCGAGCGCGTGCGCGATCAGCGTGCGCACGTACTCCACGCGCTCGCGATCCTCGGCGCCGATCGGCTCCTTGAATCGCCCTCTGCCGTCGGCCACGCCGAAGATCGTCGTCGGCTGGCGGATGTCGTCGACGATCACCGCGCCGGCCGGCGCGAGCAGCCCCGCGGCGACGATCTCGACGCCGCGCAGCCGCGCGCGGCCCATGAGCTTCGTCACCATGTTGTCGGTCTCGAGCAGCCGGACGATCGCGCTCGAGATGCCGGCGCGATTGTCGAACCGATACAAGCGTAGGCCGCGCGACCGGGCGAGCTCGGCCGCCTCGAAGGTGAGGCTGCCGATGCCGAGATCGTAGACGGCGGCGTCGTCGGGCAGCCGCGCGACGAGCGGCGCGTCGATGCTTTCGCGCTTCTGCGATCCGCCGAGGACGATTGGCGCATCGATCGGCGCGCTGCCCGCGGGCAGCGCGATCACGCGCGCGCCGATCCGCGGCAGCACGAGCGCCAGAGAATCGACGAGCGGTCCGGCGCCGCAGAGCGCGACGCGCTTGCCGCTCAATCCCTGCTCGATCCGCTGCACCATGTCGAGCGCGGAATCGGCCCACACCTGGTTGTCGCTGAAGAACAGCAGGCGCGAGGGCGCCACGCACGACGCGGCGGTCTGCACGATCGACGCGGATTCCGGCAGCTTGTGATCGCAGTCGACGGCAATCCAGTTGAACGACTCGGACTCGGTGAGGACCGACGCCAGATCCTCGGCCGCGCCGAGCTCGACGAAGGCCATCAGGTTCGCGATGCTCTCGCGCACCTGCGGAAAGTAGACGCCGCGATCCGCGGGGACGGGAAACTGCTGGACGACCAGCACGGTCGCCTTGTTGGTCCGCGTCGCGAGCGCCGCGATGTCGTCGAAGCGATCGCGCATCGTGGCAGCCTGTTGTGGCGGCAGCACGTCAGTTCCAGCTCTTGTGCACGAACTTCGGAAAATGAATCTCGACGCGACCGCGGTGCTCGAGCTGCGAGGCGACTTCTTCGATGAGCGCCTGGGACGGATTCTCCTTCGCGTAGCGGCTGACCTCGAGGATCAGATCCTGGTACGCGATGCCGTGCGCGGCCGCAACGTCCTGCACCCGCTTGGTGAAGCCGCTGTGGAAGAGCGCGAACCCGTAGATCAATTCCAGCTCGTTCGCGCCTTTGAGCCGCGCCGGCTTCGCGCTCACGAAGCGTTCGGCAATCTTCGCCGCCTGCAGCGGGCTGATGCCGGTGCCGTAGCCCGCTTTCTCGAGCACGACGAGCATCGTTTCGGTCTGCGCGTTGCCGCCGCCGCGCCCCATGCCGAGCAGCGTCGTGTCGATGAAGGCCGCGCCCGCCTGCACCGCGGCCAGGCTGTTCGCGTTGGCGAGCAGCAGGTTGTTGTGGCCGTGAAACCCGACCTGCGCGTCGAGGCCTGCGTGCAGGATCTCGACGTAGGCCGAGACCTGGTTCGGCAGCATCCCGCCAGCGCTGTCGACGACGGTGATCGTCGTGGCGCCGCGCTCGACGATCGGGAGCGCCCGCTGGAGCAGCTCGAACGGCTGCGCCGCGTACGACTTCATGAAGTTGTAGAAGACCTCGAAGCCGAGCGACGCGGCGAGCCCCACCGACGGCCACGCGCTCTCGCTCTTCGACACGTCGGTGCCGACGCGAACGAAGTCGGCGCCCGCATCGCGAAAGCGCCGGAGGTCGTCTTCGGTGCCGACGCCGGGGATGAAGAACGCGCCGATCTTCGAGGTCTGCTTCGCGGCCACGGCGATCGCGGCCGTCTCCTCGTCCGAGCAGCGCGCGGGCGTCGAGCTGCGCGAGGCGCCGAGCCCGAGCCCGTGTCCGACCTCGATGTACTCGAAGCCGGCGTCGGCGAGGCCGCGCACGATCTCTCGAATCTCGTCCGGCGGCCACTGGAAATCGATCGCGTAGCCGCCGTCGCGGATCGTGCACTCCAGGATGTGCATCAGCGGTGTGTGGAGTCTACCAGATCGATCGGAGCGACATCGGCCGCGTCGTCGTAGTCGAGACGGATCGCGTCGCGCACCTGCGCGATGCGCTGCTGCACCTCGGCGCGCGTGGCCGCCGTGACGAGCACGTGGCCGGGACGGCTGCGCCCGTCGTGCACCTCCCCGATCGCGTCGCCGGCGACGCGCTCCACGCACGCATCGATCACGCCGGGAATCGCGCGCGCCGCGGCGACGCCGCGAACGGCCGTGACGCGCCCGCGCGGGAACATGAGGAAGTGGAGCGCGCCGTGGCGGCCGCGGACCGGCGGCGCCGACGGCGTCGCGAGCCCGAGCGCCTGACGGATGACGATGCGCACGACGTCGACGCCGGTGAGCGCCGGCATCAGGTGCGTGACGACCTTGCTGCCGCAGCCGCGAATCGCGAACTCGATGAGAAACACCGCGCCCGTCTCGCGCGCGACCAGAAACTCGATGTGGAGGATGCCGCGCCGGATGCCGAAGCCGGTCGCGATCCGCTGCGGCAGCGCCTCGATCTCGGCGGAGGCCGGCGCCTCGAACGCGCCCGGGTAGCGCAGCTCGAGATCGAACCGATCGGGCAGCGGCGATTTCGTCTTGTCGCAGTAGCCGAGGATCGTGACGCGCCCGTCCTCGACCAGGGCTTCGATCGATCCCTCGACGCCGACGAGGAACTCCTCGACGAGCGCCTCGCCGGTGAGCGACACCGCGCAGGCGTCGGCGATCGCCGACTTCAGATCGCCGGCGCGATCGACCCATCGCACGCCGCGGCTCGAGCAGCTGTCCACGGGCTTGACGATCGCCGGCAGGCCGGCGACCTCGACGCCTTCGACGCTCGCCGGCACGCCGTCGTCCGATCGCACGACCCGATACCGCGGTCCCCGGATGCCCGCACGCGCCGCCTGGCGCCGCATCGCGAACTTGTTCGTCGCCTGATGCGCGACCTCGATCGAATGGCCCGCCAGCCCGAGCCGATCGGCGACGTACGCCGCCGTCGGCACGCCGATGTCCGCGGCGGTCAGCACGCCGTCGACGCGCGCGCGCGCGGCAAGCGCGAGCGTCGCCTCCTGATCTTTCAGATCGATCGGCTCGAAATGATCGGCGTCGCCGCGCGCGGCGGCCGCGGGCGACCAGTCGGTGACCCACGTCTCGAGCCCGAGCTGGCGCGCGCGCTGGACGTACGGCCGCTGCCACAGCCCGCCGCCGAGAATCAGCAGCCGCTTGCCGGCCAGATCGCGATCGATCGACGCCCGCGCCGGTTCGGGCACGAGCGCCATCACGAGGCCGGCGCCACCGCCGGCGCGGGAAACAGGCGATCCAGATTGCGATGCGCGATGTTCGTCCATTTGCCGGGCGCGAGGCCGGCGGCCAGCCGCTCGCCGGCGGCAAACGCGTCGGCGGGCGTGTACTCGGGCATGTCCGATCCGATCACGATCCGCTCGTCGAGCCGCTGCATCACCCAGCGGAGATCGGCATCGAGCGAGCTGCCCGCGTACCGCATGATCGTGAACGAGAGGTCGAGGACGAGATGACGGTGGACGCGCACGACCTCGGCGACGTCGAGCAGCGCGGGGCCGCCGCCGTGCAGCAGCACGATCGGCGCGTCGGGACATGCGTGCGCGATCCGATCGACGACGTCGGCCGCGTGGACCGTCGGGTGCGCGCGTTGGCGGAACAGCGTGTCGACGAAGACCACGAAGCCGTGTTCGCCCGCCAGGCGAATCGCGACGAGCGATCGCGCGTCGAGCGGATCGTACTGGTTCAGCGTCGGGTGAAACTTGACGCCCGCGCAGCCGGCGCGCGCCAGCGCGCGCATCTCGGCGTCGAGCGCGCCGGCGTCGGCGAACGCCATCGGATCGATGCCGGCAATCGCCACCAGCCGTCCTGACGACGCGGCCGCGCACTCGACGATGTAGTCGTTGTCCACGATGCCGGCGAGGCCGACGAGGCACGCACGCGTCACGTGCGCGCGATCCAGCTCCGCCGTCAACCGCGCCAGGCTGGCATCGTCGCGGCCGTTGATCCATCGACCGTCGCGCGTGACGTGCACGAGCGAGTCGAACCGCATCACGCCGTTTTCGGCGACAAGGGCACCGCATTTCCGATGGCCGCATTGCCGGCAAGCCGGTTCACCGCGAACAGCAGCATCCAGCGTCCCGCGAACGTCGTCCAGCGCATGGGTTCATCGGGGTCGATCGGCTGCACACCGTGCGGACACGACGCGTTGAAGTAGACGACGTCGCCCGGCTCCGCGACGTCGTCGATCACGAGATCGCGTCCGTCGGCCATCTGCACGAACAACCCGCCCGTCTGGAAGTCGACGCCTTTTCGCGTGATCTGCAGGATCGGCACGGTCAGCTGGTGATAATCGACCGGATCGGCGTGCCGCGCGAGGAAGCCGCCGCCGCGCGGATACACCTGGAACGCGAGGCGCGCCGTGCAGCCGTCCTGCGGCGCGACGCCGAGGTACTTGTCGGCGGCGATCCCGCTCAGGCGATTCTTCAGGCGATAGACCGGCGCGCAGACCGAGAAGAGATCGAAGGGATCCTGGTTCCACGGAAAGAAGACGAACTGGTGGAAGCAGCCGGGCACGTACGCGCGGCTGTCGTTCCTGTTCATCCGGTGGAAGTTCGGCGCGCCCGCTTCGATCGGCGCGTAGTTCGGCAGCGAGCCGCGGCCGACGCCCTCGAGATACCCGCGGACGTCGCGCAGCCAGTCGGGATCGCACTGCCGGCGGGCGACGTAGACGTCGCCGGCGGCGATGTTCTCGCGCACCTCCTGCAGGCGCGCTCCATCGTTCAGCAATGCCGCCGGATCGTCGATCCAGCACAGGTTCCGGCCCGCCGTCGTCACCGTCGGAGCGCTCATGCGCGGCCCCCTCGTACGACACTCGGCTCCGGCAGCGGGACGATGTAGCCGCCCGCGAAGCCGCGCGCCGTGAGCTTCGGGATCAGTTCGTCGGCGATGTGCCACGACAGCAGCAGCGCGAACTGCGGCTGGTCGGCGAACAACGCCGCCTCGTCGACGACCGGCACGAGCGTCCCCGGCATGTACTTGCCGACCTTGTACGAGCCCTTCACCTCGACGACGCAGTCGAGGATCTCGCGATCGAGGCCGGCGTAGTTGATGAGCGTGCTCGCGCGCGACGGCGCACCGACGCCGTACACGCGCGCGCCGTCGCCGAGGTGATCGCGCAGCAGCGCGTGCAGCGCCATCTTCGACCGCGCCACGCGGCGCGCGAAAGTTCGCAGCCGCTCGTGGAGCGGCCCGGCGGCGCGCTCTTCGTCGAGCAGCCGACCGACGCTCGGCTGCACCGGTCTGGCGCCCGCGCGCGCGGCGTACACGCGGATCGATCCGCCGTGGGTCGGAATCCGCTTCGCGTGGATGATCTCGAGGCCGTGCATCGCGAGAAGATACCGGAGGCTCTCCACCGAGTAGTGCCGCAGGTGCTCGTGGTAGATGGTGTCGTACTGCAGCGTCTCGATGAGCGCCATCAGATAGTGCGATTCGGTGATGAACACGCCGCCGTCGCTCAGCATCGTCAGCACGCTCTCGACGATCTCATGCACCCCTTCGATGTGCGCGAACACGTTGGTCGCCGTCACGACGTCCGCCGTGCCGCACTCGGCGACGACGCGCGCGGCGGCGGCCGGACCGAAGAAGCTCATGATCGAGCGGATGCCGCGCTCGTTCGCAAGGTTGGCCATCAGCGTCGGCTCCACGCCGCACACCGGATGACCCGCCGCGCGGAAGTTCTCGAGCAGCGTGCCGTCGTTCGACCCGACGTCGACGACGAGCTCGCGGCCGCGCAGCCCGACGACCGCGGTCGCCTCGCGCTGCAGCTCCGCGAAATTGTCGCGCAGGATCTTCGTCGTGCCGCTCGTGTACGGGTACTCCGGCGGAAAGAGGATCGCCGGATCGACGATCAGCCCGAGCTGCACCAGCTGACACGTGCCGCAGAGCAGCAGCTCCGCGGGGTACGACGGCTGCTCGTGCGGCCGCTCGCCCGCCTTGCGCATCTGGTTGACCGGCGGCAGATACCCGAGGAAGAGCACGGACCGCAGGTCGCCGCCGCCGCAGATCTGGCAGCGATCGACGACGACGCTCGCGCCGGTGCCGGCGGCGCGCGCGAGCGGCTGCGGCAGGACCTTCGAGTTCATCACGCGCGCTGCTCCATCGGCTTCGGATCGAGATGCTCGTCGTACCATCGCACGACGCCGGGCAGCGCCTCGCGAAGCGTGAAGTTGGGACGGTAGCCGAGCTTCATCATCTTGGTGATGTCGGGACAACGCCTCGACGTGCCGCCGTCGGCCGGTGGTCCCGGGACGATCTTGATCGGCCGGCCGAAATGCTCGGCGACGAGCCGCGCGAGCGTCTCGATCGACACCTCCTCGAGCGTGCCGATGTGGTAGATGCCGAGGTGCTCGCCGCGATCGAGGACGAGCATCACGCCGTCGATGAAGTCGTCGATGAAGACGAACGCGCGCGTCTGCAGGCCGGTGCCCTGAATCGTGAACGGAATCGGATCCGTCGCGTGCGCCTGCAGCGACTTCATGCGCGCGACGAACTGCGGGATCACGTGCTCGGCGCCCATGTCGGGCCCGTACACGTTGTGCGGCCGCACGATCGTCACGCGCGCGAAATGCGCGCGGCCGTAGGTGACCGCCATCATCTCGCTCAGGATCTTGCCGGCCGAGTACGAATAGCGCGGGTTCAGGCAGTCGGGAATCGAGAGCGGCACCGACTCGTCGGTCGGCACGCGCGCCGGCTCGTGATACACCTCCGAGCTCGACATCACCATCAGCTCGGGCACGCGCCGATTGAGCGCCGCGTCGATCACGTTGCTGATCCCCTTCACGGCGACGTCGAGCACGAGATCGGGTTTCGTGTAGAAGAACTCGGTGCCGTTGATGAACGCCAGATGGCAAACGACGTCGATCCCTTCGCACGCGCGATCGACAACGGCCGCGTCGCGGATGTCGCCGACGACGAGCTCGATGCGGCTCGCGAGATCCTGCAGCCGGCTCGCGACGCCGCGCGAGTTGTCGTCGAGCACGCGCACGCGCGCGCCCGTCGCGACCAGCCGCCGCGTGAGCGCGCTGCCGAGAAATCCCGTCCCGCCCGTCACCAGATACGATCGTCCGCTCACATCTTCGCCTTTCCGCCGATGGCCGTCGCCGACGGGATGCGCACCATCACCGGCGCCGTCGCCGCGCCGCGCAGCCCGCGGGAGCGCCTGACCCCCCATACGAACCACCGCAGGTATTCGGCGGTCCACGACCCCACCGCGAACGTCGACCTGCCGCCGTAGAGCCGATCGATCGAGACGATGGGCACCTCGCCGAGCCTCAACCCGGCGAGGTGCGCCTTGATCCCCATCTCGAACGCGACGGCCCAGCCGACCGGCCGCGCCTCGAGCCGCAGCGTCTCGAACAATTCGGGACGGAACATTTTGATGCCGGTCGTCGCGTCGCTGAGGCGGCACCCGGAGAGCCGGCAGAAGAGCCAGTTCGCCGCGCGCGAGAGGACGCCGCCGAAGAGCGACCCGCCGAGGCGCCGGCCGCCGTGCGCGTATCGGGTACAGCTGACGAATTCGCACCCCTGCTCCATCAGCGCGAGCATGTCGTCGATCGCGAGCACCGGGCCGACTTCGTCCGCCGCGAAGATCAGCACGTACGTGCCGCGCGCTTCGGCGATCCCCGCGCGCAGCGCGTTGAGGACGCCCGGACCGATCGTATTGTGCACCGCACGCAGCGTTCGGTACTGCGCCGCCATCGCGTCCACGACGACGAGACTGTCGTCGCCCTCGCGATCGAAGACGACGAGCACTTCGTGCGGCACGTCGACGACGGCGCGGAGGATCCTGAGCATGATCGTCAGGTTCAACCCCTCGTTCTTGACGGGGATCAGAATCGTGACGACCGGTTTGCCGGCGGCCTCGCTCATGTTCTCATCGCGCGAGGCCGATCATGCGGTGCGAGGCCCTCCGCCCTGCGTCAGCGTGCTGCAGTGCGCCCATCGTAGAAGTCGCGAATCCGCCGGCACACCGCCTCCACGTCCCCGTCGGTGAGCGAGAGCGCCGACGGCAGCCAGACCGCCTTCGCGCCGAGGCGCGTGGCGACCGGGAAGCGATCGTCCGGCCCCTTGTAGGGCTGCTGGGTGTGAATCGGGAACCAGAACGGCCGGCACGACATGCCGCTCCGTTCCAGGAACGCGACCAGCGCGTCGCGATCCTCGGCGAGGACGTCGACCCACTGCGGCGTCTCGCCGGCGCCGAAGTCGAACGGCAAGGCGCGGATCTGCGGGATCCCGTCGAGCCCGCGCGCGTACGCGCGGCCGATCGCGGCGAGCCGCGCGACGCGCGCCTCGAGGCGGGCGAGCTGCGCGACGCCGACCGCCGCCTGCAGATTCGTCAGCTTGAAGTTGAACCCGATGCTCGCGTGCACGTCGTTGCCACCGGTCCCGCGCACCGGCCTTCCCTGATCTTTCAGTTCGCGCAGCCGCACGACGAGCGCATCGTCGTCGGTGACCACGAGGCCGCCCTGCCCGGTCGTGATCGTCTTGTTCGGCGACAGCGAGAAGCAGCCCGCGCGCCCGAACGTGCCGAGGCAGCGGCCCGCGCGGCGCGACCGCAGCGCCTCGGCCGCGTCCTCGATCACGGCGATCCCGTGTCGATTCGCGATCTCGAGGATGCGCGCGATGTCGGCCGCGCGTCCGCTGACGTGCACCGGCACGACGGCCTTCGTGCGCGGCGTGATCGCGCGCGCGAACGCGTCGGGATCGAGCGTCAGCGTCGCGGGCGCGACGTCGGCGAGAACCGGCGTCGCGCCGGTGAGCGTGACCGCGTTCGCCGTCGCGATGAAGGTGATGTCGGGCACGATCACTTCGTCGCCGCGCCCGACCCCGGACGCGGCGAGCGCCAGGAACAGGGCGGCCGTCCCGCTCGTCACCGCGACCGCGTGGCGCGCGCCGAGCGCCGCCGACATGCGGCGCTCGAAGTCGGTCGTGACGTCGCCGTCGTTCAGGTAGTTGCTCGCGAGGACCGCGAGCACCATGTCGCGCTCTTCGCTGCCGATCTCCGGACGCCACCACGGGATCTCGGTCGTTGTCGTCGTCATACCTGTCTCATGCGCGCGGCGAGCCGATCACGCAGCGCGTCGGCCTGCGCGCGGACCGCGTCTCGATTGCGACTGCCGACGCGCCGGATCGGCACACCGGCGTAGACCGCCCACGGCTCGAAGCGAAAATCGGGTGGAACGAAGCTGAGCGCGCCGATCACGGTGCCTTCGGGGATGCGGTTCGACGGCATGACGACACCGTTGGCGCCGACCGCCGTGTAGTTCTCGAAGACGACGTCGCCGGTGATCAGACGCCCCTTCAGCGCGCCGACCTCTTCGGGCACGATCGTCACGAGATCGTTGGCGAAGTCGTCGCTCGTGCACCAGATCTTGACGCCCGACGACAGGCTGCTGAAGTCGCCGAGCGCGAAGAGACGTTCGCGGCCGCCCGCAACCGAGCAGCCCGACGCGATGTGCGAGCAAAGGCCGATCCGCACGCGCGTCGAGAAATACGAGAAGTCGTCCACGATCGAGAACTCGCCGATCTCGAAGAGCTCCGGATGGCGGATTCGGACGTTCGGCGAGACGATGGGCGGCGCCATCACGCGACGGGCACCGCCGCGTGGCGCCGCACCACGCCCCAGAGATCGACCACTTCGACCCGCTCGGGCACGACCAGCGTGCGGTACGCGCTGTGCGGCACGCCGACGATCACGACGTCGCTCTTCTCGACGAGGACCTCCTTGCTCACGAAGGTCGGATCGACCGCGTACTCGTCGGAGTAGTACACCTGCGCGCCGTGAAAGCGCAGCACCTTCCCGAGCTTGTACGAGAGCGAGTCGCGGATGTCGTCGATATCGGCCTTGAACGCCATCCCCAGGATGCCGACGCTGGTCTCATCGAGCTTGTGGCGCTGCTTCAGCTGCTCGACGAGAAAGCTGGGCAGCCCCTCGTTGACGGCCATCGCGGCGTGGCCGAGCGAGAAGCTGTTCGCGTTGAACGCCGCCAGCTGCATCGTGTCCTTCAGCAGGCACGGCCCGGCCGCGAAACCCGCCGAAGGCAGGCTCGCCGCGCGGCCGTAGCCGTCGACCATCGCCTTGCGCACGCGGTTGAAGTCGACGCCGATCCCCTGCGCGATCATGTAGAACTGATTGGCGGCCGCGAACTGAATGTAGCGCCAGGCGTTGGTGAACAGCTTCGCGAGCTCGGCCTCCTCGACCTCGAGCTGGATCACCTGCGGCGCCACGAGCGAGAAAAGCGCCGTCGCGCGCGACGCGGCCTCAGGCGTGCAGCCGGACACGATCTGCGGCAGCTCGTCGAGCTCCCGGATCGCGTAGCCCTGCGCGATGCGCTCGGGGCAGTACGCGACGTGCCAGTCGCCGCCGTCCTTCGAGAGGAACCGCAGGACGTGGCGGCATGTGCGCGGGAAGACCGTGCTGCGGATCACGATCGTCTGATCGGCGTCGAGGTGCGGGCGGATGCTCTTGAAGAGATCGAGGAGCGCGCGCAGCTTCGGATTCAGGTACTCGTCCACGGGCGTGCCGACCGCGACGATCACCGCGCGCGCACGCGAAAGATCGGAGGCGTTCGACGTGAAGCCCAGCTTGTCGTCGCGGAGCGCCGAGGTGAGCAGCGGCTCCGCCCCGTACTCGATGAACGGCATCGCGCCGCCCGCGATCGTGCGGATCGCCGCCTCGTTGAGGTCGTAGATCAGCACGCGCTGCCCGGCGCGGGCAAACACGAGCGCGAGCGGCAGGCCGACGTGGCCGGCGCCGCCGATGACGCAGAGATCGTAGTCGCGGCTGGGAGACATCGTCTGAAGACCTGCGATCAATTCTCTCGCGCGAGCGAGAGTTTGCCCCTCGCCAGCGCCAGGAACAACGGCGCCAGATTCAGCGCGTGATCGATGGTGCCGTCGGCGGCGGCGCGCAAGGCGTCGCGCTCGTGCAGGACGACGAGGGTCACGCCGCCCTCGCGATCGTGCGGATCCGCGGTCGGCCGCACGCCGCCGGCGAAGTAGCACCACATCCTGTTGGCGAGGCGGCCGACGTCCGGCGTCAGCGACCCGAGCAGCTCGATCTCGCCCGCAACGTATCCCGTTTCCTCCAGGAGCTCGCGGCGCGCCGCCTCTTCGGGCGACTCGCGCGGTTCGACGTGTCCGGCCGGCAGCTCGAGCGTCGCGCGCCGGACGACCGGGCGGAACTGCCGGACGAAGAGAATCTCGCGCGCCGGCGTCATCGCGATCACGCTGACGTAATCCGCCAGCTCCAGCATGTAGTACGGATCGCCACCGGCCTGCGCCTGCGCGACGACGGTGAACCACCTGGTCTCGAAGAGCGCCTGGCGATCGCCGCTCACTTGAAGCCGCTCAGCGACGACCGCGACGGATCGAGCAGCGGCGCCCAGTAGTGGAACGCGTCCTGACCGAGCAACCAGTCGTGCAGCGGCCACGCGGTGACGGCGAACACGGCCGCTGCCGCGAGCACCGCCGCCGCGCGCCGCGGCTGCGCGGCCATCGCACTGTAGAACGATCGCTCGAACAGCGGCGGCACCGATGCCGCCACCAACGCGACGCCGACGCCGCTGTAGAACCGGCCGAGGCTTGCAAACATGATCCAGAAGAGCGGCGCGTCGAAGAAGAGGGGCCACGCGAGCAGCAGCGTGCGCTCGCGCTCGTAGCCGACGACCGCACACAGCAGCAGCACGGTGAGCAGCGGCACGATCACCCAGAAGCGTCTGACGACGACGAACACCGACGCCTGGAGCTGTGTTGTATAGCCGGACCACACGTCGCCGTCCACGAACCGCATCGCCTTGTGACAGATCATCACCACCAGATGGCCCGGATACGTGAGCCAGAACTTCAGGACTTCCCGCGTCGCGAAGGTATTGGCGGCGGCCGACTGCGGGTGCAGCGTCGTGTTCTGCCGCACCCAGTCGAAGTACATCTCGTCGGTGCACGACTGCGCGAAACGGAAGCGGCTCGGCACCTCCCACAAGCCACAGAACAGCGCGGCGCCCGCGCTCGCCGTCGTCACGCTGAACTCGCCCGTGTGTCGGGCCTTGTACGCGCCCCACGTGATGCCGATCGCGGCAAACAACGCGACGGGAACGAGCAGGCGCCGCCAATGTCTCCAATGCAGGATCAGCGCGACCGCGATCCAGCCGGGCACGACGTCGGGCCGCATCAGGAACCAGAGCGCGAACGCCGCGTGCACGAGGACGTCGAGCCGGAGCGGAATCGGCCGACCGTCGCGCGACCACTTCAGGCGCACGCACAGGCACGCAAGGACGATGAGCGCGATCGGCGCGACGACCGCGTCGACCTGCGTGTGCCCGAGTTGCTTCGGCAGCCACGCGACCAGCATGCCGACCGCCCAGACGGCCGCCGGCGGCATCAGCGCCGCGGCCGCCCACGCGAACACGCCGACAGCGGCGCCGTAGAAGATCGTTTGAAGGAGCACGACCGACGTCGCGAGCTCGACGATCGTGCGGTGGCCGAACGTCAAGCCCGCGACGGCACAGAACAGGCCGTATCCGGGCATGCGCTCCCACGGCACGGTGCCATCGGGCAGCGTCAACCCGTCGCCGGTCAGCAGCCGCGATGCCTGCCACAGGCCGGTATTGAGATTGTTGCCGGCGTGCTCGAGCAGGGGCCCACTCGCGTAGAACGACCGCAGATCGTGCGCCCAGAACGGCGAATAGAGCACCGCCAGATCGAGCACCGACAGCGAGAACGCCATCACGGCGAGCAGGACGGGCGACGAGCGCCGGAGCGCAGCGGGCGGCACGAACACCGCCGCGGCGATGGTGAACAGGCACAGCGCCGCGATGCCGCGCGCGACGAGCATCTCGTGATAGCGACTCGGCGGAATGTGCTTGAAGAACGGGCGTTCGTCGGACATCAGCCCCGCCGGCGACTCGAACAGACCGACTTCATCGATGACGATGGGTGCGCCGAGCGCGTCGGCCGACGGTACGAAGCGCAGCGTCAGCGGCGCTGCCGGGACCTCGAGCACCGACCGATTGCCGGCGTCGGTGAGCTCGATCGCGGATCCTCCATCGCTCGCACCGGGCGTGTCGGCGGGCGAACCCGTGATCGTCAGCCGCACCGTTGGCGGCTGCGAAGCCTTGACGAGGAGTTGACGAACGGCGTCGGCGCGTTCGGGCGTGAGCGTCACGACGAGCGTGCCCGTTCCACCCGTGGTCGCGACGCGATAGCGCCCCGCGTTCAACTCCACAATCGATGTCCCGCACGCCGCCGATTCGGCGCTCGCAATGCACGATGCCGCGATGCGCGACGGCACGGCGGGCGGCGCGCCGGCGAACACGTCGCGGAGATCGTGGGCGGCTGCGTAGACGATCAACGCAAGCGCCGCGACGAACTCGACGACGATCACGGCGCTCACGATTCTCGTCATCGCCGCAGGTACAGCCGCACGGACTTCACGAGCAGCCGCGACTCGCCGGCCGGGTTGTCGTTCGCGATCATGACCGTCAGCGATCGGCTGTATCCGAGCTGCGTCGAGTTGGAATCATCGAACCGGCCCGGCCTCGTCGACGATGACACGGCAATCCATTTACCGGCCTGGAGCAACCCGATCGTGACGCCGCCGGCCTGCACGTCGATGTCGAACTGGATGTCGGCCGCCGCCGCGCCGTCGGTGTTCACCGTCGCGAACAGTTGGTACGCGTACGGATCGGCGTTGGTGACGAGCGTGATGGCGCCGTGCGCGTCGTGTCCCCGCTCGAAGACGCGCGGCGTCGCCGTCTGCCACGGCAGCGATCCGAGGTCGTAGGTCGGATTCGGCATGACGCCGCTCGATCGCGCGAGCTGCACGCGGTCGTACCACCACGAGAGCGTCCTCAGCTGCGAGAACTCGCTCCAGAACAGCCAGACGCCAATCAGCGCCGTCACGAGCGCCGCGTAATCGCCGGCGCGAGCGCGCACACCGGCGAGCGTCGTCAGAAGCAGTCCTCGCGTCCCTCGACCCACGATGCGTGCCACAGCACGGCGTTCAGCACGGTCCACAGCTGGAAGCTGTAGCCGCCGGCGCCGTTCATCTGCGCCTGCAGGAGCCCGCGGAAGTAGTCGTTGTCGAAGAAGCCTTGCGCCGCGAGCGCGGAGCGATCGAACGCGGCGAGGCTGCGCCGCCCGAAATCGCCTTCGCGGAACCATTCCTCCATCGGCGCGCCGAATCCCTGTTTGCGCCGGTAAATCATGTCGCGATCGAGATACGGCTCGGCCGCCAGCTTCAGCACGTGCTTGCCGACGGCGTTCTTCAGCTTGTAGGACGGCGGCAGCTGCATCGCGAAATTCACGACGTCGTGATCGAGAAAGGGCACCCGCGCCTCCACCGCATGCGCCATCGTCAGCTTGTCGACGCGCATGAGCAGGTGTTCGGGCAGCCGCAGCTTCATCTCGAGATACGGAATCTTGTGCAGCACCTCCGGCTCGCCCAGACGGCCGTCGAGCGGCGCGAGGTACTCGTCGACGACGGCGTGGCTGTCGAGCGCCGCAAACGAGGCCGGCAGCATGCCTCCGACCGGACAGTCGATCGACTGCGCGAACGGCGCGGCGTCCGGCGTGAGCCTTCGCCGCATCTCGCCCCACCAGCAGACGGCGCCGCCCCAGAACATTTCCTGGCCGGCTTCGGCGCGGCGCTGGATTTCGAGATCTTCAGGACCGAGGCCCGGCGTGTGCGCTTTGATCGCCGGCAGCCATCGCCGCCATCCCAGGCGGCCGGTCGCGGCCGGGCGGTACACCGACTCGTACTTCTGCCGGTAGTGCTCGCACCACCAGTAGCCGAGGAAGTTCTCGTCGGCGCCCTCGCCGACCTGGACGACCGTCGTGCCGCTCTCTTTCACGAGCCGCGCGAGGAAATACAGCGGGATGCAGACGTTGTCGGCGATCGGCTCGTCCTGCAGCCGCACCAGCAGCGGCAGGAAGTTCTGCGCTTCGTCGCGATCGATCAGGGTCTCGTGATGATCGGTCTTGTACCGCTCGCTGACGCGCCGCGCGAACTGGAACTCGTTGTAGTCGTCTTTGCCCTCGTACCCGATCGTGAATGTCGTGACCGGCCGCGACATCAGCTCGCTCATCAGCGCGACGTTCAGCGACGAGTCGACGCCGCCCGACAGCAGCACGCCGAACGGCACGTCCGACACCATGCGGCGTGCGATCGATTGCTTGAGCAGCCGCGTCACTTCGGCGACCGCTTCGCCTTCGCTGAGATCGCGTTCGGTGAGACGGCGCATCCGATCGGGACGGCAGTCCCACCACTCGGTCGCCGTCGCCGTGCCGTTGGCGTCGATGGTGACGCGGTGGCCCGCCGGGATCTTGAACACGCCGCGGAACATCGTCATCGGCGCGGGCGCGACGATGAAGGTGAGGTAGTGCCAGAGCGCCGTGCGGTCCATCTCGGGCGTGACGGCAGGATGCGCGAGCAGCGCGCGGATCTCCGACGCGAAGAGCCATTCGCCCGCCCCCGTTCGCGTGACGTACAGCGGCTTGATGCCGACGCGATCGCGAATGAGGTGCACGACGGGACGGCCGCCCTCGCGCCCGTCGTAGATCGCGAGCGCGAACATGCCGTAGAAGCGGCGGACGCAGTCCACGCCCCACTCTTCGTAGGCGTGGAGGATCATTTCCGTATCGGAGTGATCGGTGCGCCAGCGATATTTTCCGAGCGCCTCGAGCTCCTTCCGGATCTCGGCGTGATTGTAGATCTCGCCGTTGAACGTCAGGGCGACGGTTCCGCCGTCGTTGACCATCGGCTGCGCCGCATCCGGCGACAGATCGATGATCGCCAGACGCCGATGGCCGAACGTCGCCGTGCGATCCGGCGCGCACCAGAGGCCGACGCCGTCGGGCCCGCGATGCGCCATGCGGTCGCGCATGCGCGCGACGACGTCAGGACCCGAAGTCTGGCGTCCCGGGTTGAACGTGCCGACTATGCCACACATGTTGTGATTCGGTGACTCTCTCTTCGAACACCCGGGGCGCCGCGGGATCGAGGTCCGACGGCCCATACGAGATGACCGCGTGACGCGCCAGCGTGACGATGAAGTCGGCGGTCAGCGGAATGCCGCGCTGCTCCAGCAGCGGACGCATCGCGAGCGTGTTGAATGCGACGTTGTCGACGAAGCCGCGGCACTCGACCGTATCGGCGACGACCGATGGCCGATCGCACACCGCGCGGCTGTGCGCGCGTTCGTTTTCGTCGAGAAACGATTCGAGCTCGCGCCGCGGAACCAGCACGCGCCGCGACATCGGATCGGTCTCGAAGCGCGCGGTCTCGCCGCGCACGAGATCGGCCAGGTCGACGTACGTCCCGTCGACCAGGTACGCGCCCGCGAACGTCGGGTCGAACACGTAGAAGCGGCGGCTGTCGCCGCGTGCGGGCGTGTCGACGACGACCGTGGTGACGTGCGTGAGCAGCGTGCCGTCATAGCCGATCCCGAGCGTGAAGCTCGGCACGCCGAACAGCGAGAGCACCTTCTGCAAGAACACGGCGGCGCCGCCGCACGACACGCCGCCGCCCGCGGGCCTGAAATAATCGACGTAGATCTGGTGTGCGGGCTGCGTCGCCACGGCATACGTGGTCCGATCCACGGTCGCAGGATCGAGCGCGAACACGACGGCGTTTGCGACCCAGTTTCTGAGCTTGCGCGCGAGCACCACGCCGCCGTCGCCGTTCGCGACGCCGGCCTCGGACGCGACCAGCGCCTTGAAGGCGTCCGGCGTGAGACATTGTGGACACGGCTCGACTCTGATTTCGCGCAGGTCGAACACGTACGGCACGTCGTTGTAGAAGAGGACTTCGAGCTGCGACCCGCGCGGCAGCACGACGTCGCCGCCCTCGCGACCGATCGCCTGCCAGACGTACGCGCTGCCGTCCTGACGGAGGCGCAGACCGGGCAGCGCCGCACTGCGCGAGTCGCCGCGGAGCACGAGACGATGCAGCTGGTTCGACGCCAGCTTCGTGCGGAACATCACGCCGGACGAATCGGCTGCGCTTTCGATCCGCGCGCCCGGCGACAGCGGCGTGACGCGCGGGGTGTGAAACGCCGTGATCTGCCAGCCCGTGAACTGCGCCTCCAGCAACGGCAGGCGCGGACCGTCGTGGGCCGTGGGCGCGAACCTCGATCGGATGAGCGATCGCACGGCGGCACGCGTCGACGCGCGCGATGCCGCGACGACCGCGCCGAGCCCGGCGATGACGACGACGGCCGCCGTCAGGCCTCGAGTCCGACGAGTCATCGGCTGCCGGACCCGAGCCGGATGACCTGATGCCGCGGCAGATCGGTCCATCGCTCCGGTAACCGCCACGAGATGAGCAGCGGAAGCGCTCCTGGACTTCGGATGCGACGCAGATCGGCGAGGCAGTCGGAGGACGCGGCGGCCACCGCGATGCCCTTGAAGTATCCGAACGCTGCCCCGATTTTCGTGGCGTAGGCCGGGAACACGAACGTGAACCAGCGGCTGTCGGCGTGAAAGTCGAGCGTCAGCGGCTGCGAGAAATCGAGCTCGGGCTGCGAGGCTTCGTACACGATTCTGGCGCCCGGCGCCTCGCACCGTCCGCGCGCGAACGTCGCACGCACGTAGTCGGTGTATTCGAACGCGTCGCGCCGCGCGGCAATCCGCTCGAATCGATCGACGAGATCGCGCGCGATCGCCACGTGCTCGGGCGACGACGCGGCGGCCGCTCGCTCGATCCGGATCGGCTCCGCGTCGGCGGCGAGCACCTGCTCGGCGAGCGATCGCACGCGGCGGTCCTGATACCAGCGCGTGCCGGCCACGACGACGACGGCAATGGCAGCGAGCGACAGGATCGGTGCGACGAAGAGGCGCGGAATGGTCACATCCTCGACGACGTCATGTCCCGACACCATCACGCGATACGTCCACAGCGCGATGAACCGCACGCACGCGGCGGCCGCGATGAACGCGATGAAATACAGATGCCAGCGGTGACGCTGCTCGAAGTAGATCGCGGTCGCCCCGGTGATGTACAGGACGAGCGCGCCGAGCAGCAGCGCCTGCCGCGGGCGCACGAGCGCGAGGCCGAGAATCGCCGCGGCGACCGCGGGCACCAGCCCATCCGCGTAGCCCGCGGCGGCGGACCAGACCGGTGCGGTGCGACTGAACACGTTCGGGCCGCTCGACGCGAATTGCGCGGCGAATGCAGGCTGAGACCGAAGCGATTCGAGGATCACGACGCGCGCCGCCGCCAGGGGACGCGTCACGAAGTCGGCGGGAAACGCGGTCATCGCGGCGATATACGCGGCCCGTCCGCCAGCTTCCTGCCTCTGCCAGTCGGCGATCGGAAAGGCGCCGTCCGCCGTCTCACCGCGCGGCGGCGCCTCTCGCCGTTCGAGCTCGTAATTCGCGTGCGTCCGCATCCACACGGCGCCGAGCTCGTCGCGATAGCGCGGGATCCATTCGTAGATCGCCGGTCGAATCGACAGCGTCGCGTCGAAGTCGGCGGCGAGCCCCTCGACCAGCTGCAGCCAGAAATAACTGCGGCCCGGCGTCAGCACGGCAGGCAGCGCCGTCACGACGCACACCGACACGAACACGCCCGCCGCGGCCGCGCGCGCGCGGACGTGCGGTCGCGCAGCCGCTCCGCCGGGCCACAACAGCACCGCGACGAACGGCACGATCAGGAGCCACAGGTCCGCGCGCACGCCGAAACCGAGCCCGAGCAGCACGCCGCCGAGCACGGCCGCCGCGAACAACTGCCGCGCCGACATCGCGTCGCGCCACGCCAGGGACACGATCAGCAGCACACACGCGAGAAAGATCGGAACCTTCGCGTAGTGCTCGTAGTAGGTGAGCGCGTAATAGTTTCCGGGGCTGAACAGCCACGCGAGCGCGACGGCGAAGGCCCAGCGCGTGCCGATGAACGTGCGGCACAGCAGCAGCACGAGCACGTTCGACACGGCGAACAGGACGGCGAAGAGCGGCGGCAGATTCGACCACGACACTCTGGTCCAGCGCCAGTAGAGACCGAGCCCCCGCAGGAAGTACGGGATCCCGTCGGCGTACGCGTTCAACGGACCCGGCGTGACGTCGGCGGGGATCCGGGCGCAATCGAAGTCCATGCGGCGTCGATTCAGGAAGTCCGTCAGCTCCGGAATCGGGGACGCGATGTCGCCGAACCCTCGGCCGCACGCCTCCGACACGGCCGGACCAAAGTTGTGCCCCCACACGAAAAACGATCGACTGATATCCGGAAACACCCACAACACCGCGACGATGCTGACGATGGCGACGATGCCCACCGATGCGACGAGCTCACCGTCCGTCTCTCGCGCGAGCAGCCCGGCCCTCACCGAGCGCAAGGTATCGCGACCAGTGCCGGCTCAGACATTGGCCGCCGATGTCATCGCTTCTCCGCGCGGACGGCGACGTTCAGCATCACGGGACCGAGCGCGGTTCCATACCGATCGATCCGCCGGAGCGGCGCGCGCAGCGGCTTGAAGAGCGGCGGCACGAGATGAAAGCCGCGGATTGCGGACAGCGTCAGCCCCTCCGCGGCGAGCGTCGACTTCACATCGGCGCGCCCGACCCAGTTCTCGAAGCCGTCGTACGGACGCAGCCTGAGCCGGCGCGCGATCGCCACCGAGAAATGCCATGCGCGGTTCGGCGTCGTCACCACGAGCACGCCGGGGCGGCGAACGACGCGGCACATCTCGCGCAGCGCGCGGAGCGGATCGCGCGTGTGCTCGATGCACTCCGACGAGACGACGACGTCGAAGCTCTCCGCCTGCAGGGGAAGTTGACAGGCATCGGCCGCGAACACGGGGGCGGCGACGCGCGCGCGCGTCCGGCGCAGCAGGTTGATGCCGATGTCGGTCGCGATCACCCGGGCGCCGGCCTGTGCCGCCCGCTCGGCGAAACGGCCCGTCCCGGTGCCGACGTCGAGCACCGATTTCCCTGTGAGCTCGCGCGGGCCCAGCAGCTCATCGAACACGATTTCGAGCCGGCGGCCGACCTCGTACGGGTTCATGATGCGGTCGAAGTCGGCCGCGATGCCGTCGTAGAAGTACTGTTTCGCCCGGTCGTTCACGACAACCGGAAACGCAGCCAGTTGAACATCGCAATCCGCAGCTCGGGCGGGATGATCATCGTCGAGGATGCGAGGATTTCGCCGGCGCGCATCACCACCGACGGACGATACCCGTACTCGCGTCGGGCGATCGCACGGACACGGATGGCGGCGCGGTGCATCTCGGCGAGCCGGCTTGCGGTGGCCGAGCCCCGGTGCACGCGGTACTTGAGCAGCGGCGTCTGGAGGTTCGCCAGACGGTATTTGATGCCGATCCGGAACCACAGGTCGAGATCGTCCGCCAGGATGTGATCGGGATCGTACGGTCCCGTCTCGTCGAGCACATCCCTGCGTATCATCGTGACGGGCTGCGTGAAGGGATTGAACAGAAACAGTCTCGCGCGCAGGCCGGCGTCGTCGGCTCGATAGCGGCGAATTCCGAACTCGCGATCGTTCTCGTCGATGACGACGACGGCGGCGCCGCACACGCCCACCGCCGGATTCGCCTTCATGAACGCATACTGTTCGGCGAACCGTGTCGGCAGCGCGACATCGTCGCTGTCCATGTTCGCGATGAACGCTCCCCGCGCCTCGGCGATGCCACGGTTGCGGCTGCGCACGAAGTCCAGATTCCGCGGGTTCGTCAGCACACGGATTCGGCCGTCGCGTGCCGCATACTGCCGCAGGATGTCGCTCGTTCCGTCGGTCGAGCAATCGTCGACGATGAGGAACTCGAAATCGCCGAAGGTCTGAGCAAGGATGCTTTCGACCGCCGCACCGACGAATCGACTCGCGTTGAAGGTCGGCATGACGACCGAGATGGCGGGAGACGAGCTCATCGCCCCTTCCCGCGTCCCCGCAACCGGCGGCGCGCGGCGACAATCAAGTTCGCGCGCGGGCAGTCGACGTCGAATTGCAGCTGCCGGAAGCGGCCGATCAGCCATTCACGGCTTCGACGGCCGAGCGGGTCCTCGTGCCATTCCAACACGACGAGGTCGCACTTCTCGATCGCATCGGGAGAGGATTCGAGCACTGCGTACTCGCTGCCCTCGACATCCATCTTCAGCAGGTCGACGCGCTCGTGCCCGACGTCTCGCAGGATCGACCCCAGCGTCCGCGCCGGCACTTCCTCCGTCGATCCATCGCCGTTGCCGCGCGTCATCGGTGCGGCCACGACATCGAAGGCATCCGTGGGTCCATCGACGCGAAGCTGGACCGGGCCGTCTCTGTCGGCCACGGCGGCGCGGCACGTCACGACACGATGCTGTAGGCCATTCAGGACGAGGTTCTGGCGCAGCAAGCGCAGATTCTCGGACGAAGGCTCGTACGAATGGATCGTGACGTCTGAGCGGAGACGGGCGGCACGTATCGCAAACGAGCCGATGTGAGCGCCGAGGTCGAGCACCGTCGCTCCGGACGGAAGCATGTCCAGCAGGGGCTCTGGATATTCCTTCCCAAGGCCGACGGCAACGGCTTGATTGATGTCGGGCGTGTTCGCGCGACAGCGAAACTTCAGACCGTTGCGAAGCTCCAGGATGTGCTCTCCCGGCGGGAGCCACCCGAGCTGATTCTTCACGACGGACCACGGATCGCGAACACCGGTGCAGACGCCCATGTACACGCCGGCTTTGTGCCACGCCGCGGCCGCCATGTTCATGTGTCGCTGACGATCATCTCGCCGCCGACGACCTCATCGACGATGTACAGCGGACGCTGCTTGACTTCTTCGAACACGCTTCCGAGATACTCGCCCAGTACGCCGAGAACCGTCAGTTGAAGACCGCCGAGGAACGACATCATGACGATCAACGACGTGTACCCCGGCGGCACGTGGCCGCGGACGAAGAACGCGCCGATCAAGAGGGCCCCATAGCCGAGGCTGAGCGTGGAGATGAAGAAGCCCAGGAGCGTCGCCGCGCGAAGCGGAACCTTCGAGAAGGACAGGATTCCGGCCAGGGAAAACTTGACGAGCCGCCTGACGTCGTATTTCGTCTTGCCTCTCGCCCTCGGTCGGCTGACGAATGGGACACTCGTGCTGCGAAAGCCCACCCATTGAAACAGGCCGCGAAGGAACTGGTTCCGCTCGCGAATCGACGTCTGGAATACGCGCGCGACTTTGCGCGAGATCAGCCGGAAGTCGGCCGCTCCCGGCTGGATCTCGACCGGCGACAGGGCGTTCTGCAGCCGGTAGAACGCCTTCGACGTCCAGCGCTTGAGCGGACCGGCGTCGCGATCGTACTCGCGGATGGCGTGGACGATGTCGAAGCCCTGCTCGAACCGATCGAGGAGCGGGCCGATCACCGACGGCGGGTGCTGAAGATCGCAATCCATCATGATGACGGCATCGGCGCGGCTGCGGTCGATTCCGGCGACGAGCGACATCTGATGGCCGAATCGCGTCGACAGATGGAGCACGGTGACGCGTGGATCGCGATCGGCGAGCCGTTTCAAGACGCCAATCGAGTCGTCCGACGATCGATCGAGCACGTAGCAGACGCCGAACAGGTATCGATCGCTCAGCGCGTCGAGGGCCGAGCTCAACGACGCGTGAAAGCCGTCGAGCCCTTCCTCTTCGTTGTAGACCGGCAGCACGACATCGACCGATTTCATGCGACCGGCGCCGTGTGCGACTGCATCCACCGCACCGTTCCGCGCAGGCCGTCGCGGAGCCCGACGCGAGGCGCCCAGCCGAGTTCTTTGCGCGCGCGCGTGATGTCGGCGACGACGTCGAGCACGTCGTCCGGACGAGCGTCTCCGGTCGCGTGAAGCGGTTTCGGCGCCGGCAGCAGCGCGTTGATCTCGTCGACCAGCCGTTCGATGCTCACCGATTCGCCGCTGCCCGCGTTGTAGACGCCGGTGACCGCCGGCGAACACGTCGCCTCGATCAGCGACACGAGGTCGTCGACGTGCACGAAGTCGCGTCGCGGCCGCCCGTCGCGCACCGTGATCGCGTCCGCCTGCGGATCGAGCGCCTGCCGTACGAGCGTCGGAATCAGGAACCGCTCGTCCTGCCCCGGGCCGTACACGTTGAACGGCCGGACGATGACGGCCCGGACGCCGAACTGCGATCCAAAATAGCGGACCACTTCCTCCGCGAAGATCTTGCTCTGGCTGTACGGATTCAGCGGCCGGAGCGGCTGCTCTTCGCCGATCGGCAGCGAATCGGGAATGCCGTAGACGTAGGAGCTGACGAAGGTGACAGGCACGCTCCGCTTGCGGCAGAACTCCAGCACGTTGACGGTGCCGAGGACATTCACGCGGTAGAAGCCGAGCGGCGCCTCCCAGCTCTCCGGCACGAAGCTCTTGCCCGCGAGGTGCACGACACGGTCGACGCCGGCGGCGTCGATCGGATCGACGGCAATGTCGCCGTCGGCGCTGCTGTGCGTCAGCACGCGGACGCCCGCCCGGCGCAGGGCGGCGACCAGACGCCGGCCGATGAATCCGGTGGCGCCGGTGACCAGGACGGTGTCACTCATGCGGGAGCAGCTCGGCGCGCCGGCGATCGAACTCTTCGACCGCCTGCGCGTAATCATCCGGGCGCCCGAGGTCGAGCCAGTACCCTTCGTGCATGCGGACGTTGACGCGGCCGTGCCCGGCGACGAGCGCGCACATCAGATCGTCGAACCCGTACGGCTGATTCGGCGGCACGAGCCCGAGCACCGACTTCTGGACGACGTAGACGCCCATGCTGACGAGGTACTGCAGCGCCGGCTTCTCCTCGAAGCCAATCAGCGTGTTCGCCCCGTCGATTCTCAGCACTCCGTAATCGATCATCTGGGTCCGGCGCGACGCGGCGACGGTGAACGCACATCCGCTGCGCACGTGCTCGTCGTACAGCGCGCGGAAGCGCAGGTCGGTGAGCACGTCACCGTTCATCAGCAGGAAGGTGTCGGGCAGATCGTCGATGAGGCACAGCGGCGCGATCGTGCTGAGCGGCTGCGATTCGACGGAGTAGTCGATGTGGACGTTCCAGCGCTCCCCGTCGCCGAAAAACGTCTTGATCAGATTCGCCTGATGATTGACAGCCAGCGTGATGTGCGAGAACCCTTCGACCGCGAGCTGGCGGACGATCACCTCGAGGATCGGATACTCGCCGAGCGGCATCAGCGGCTTCGGGAACACGAGGGTGTACGGGCGGAGCCGAGTCCCCTTGCCGCCGGCGAGCACGACCGCGCGATTAGACATTGTACAGATGCGTCTTGTAGCGCCGGAGATTCGCCGGATCCTGGAACCACTGCACCGTTCGCGCGACGCCCTCCCTGAAGGAGATGGCCGGTCGGAAGCCGGCGGCGCGTTCGAGCTTCGTGTTGTCGCAGCGCAGGCGCATCACTTCGCTCGCAGCGGGCCTGAGCCGGTCGGCGTCCGCCACGGCGCGCGCCGGCACGCCCATCACGTCCGCGATCAACGCGACGAGATCCCCGACCGCGATCTCGTGATTCGAACCGATGTTGAACACTTCGCCGGGCCCCGCCTCGATCTCGGCGACCGCCAGCAAACCGCGGCACGTGTCCTCGACGTAGGTGAAATCGCGCGTCGACGCGAGCTCGCCGAGCCGCACGTCGCGCGATCCCGACGCAATCTGCGTGATGATCGTCGGTATCACGGCGCGCGCCGACTGCCGCGGCCCATAGGTATTGAACGGACGGGCGACAACGACGGGCAGCTCGAACGCGTGAAAGAAGCTCAGCGCGATCGCGTCGGCGCCGATCTTCGTCGCGCTGTACGGCGACTGCGGGTTCAGCGGGTGGCGCTCGTCGATCGGCACGTACTGCGCGGTGCCGTACACCTCGCTCGTCGACGTGTGCACGAAGCGCTCGACGCCGGCAGCGCGCGCCGCCTGACAGAGATGCAGCGTGCCCTTCACGTTCGTCTCGACGTAGCTCTCGGGCGCGCGGTACGAATACGGAATCGGAATCAGCGCCGCGAGGTGAAAGACGACGTCGATGTCGTTCAACAGCTCGCGGCAGAAATGCGAATCGCGCACGTCGCCGGTGACGACATCGATCGTGTCGAGGCTGGGCAGCGCGTCGAGCCATCCCCAGTCGTTGAACGAGTTGTACTGCGCGAGCGCGCGCACGCGAGCCGAACGCCGGCACAACAACTCGACCAGGTGTGATCCGATGAAGCCGTCGGCCCCGGTGACGAGCACGCGCATCCGCGACAGATCCATGCGCTAGAAGGCGACGTGGGCGCCGGCGATCAGCTCCGGCACCAGCCCGGTGGACTGAATCGCGCTGTTCAGCGCCACGACCTTTTCCCCGACGACGTAGAAGGAGCGCGCGGTGCGCAGCACCGGATTCAGCGGAAAGGTGAACATGCGATACCGCCCCTGCCACTCGAGATCGTTCACCATGGTCCACGCGGAGTCGCCCCAGGGGTGCTCGTTCACCGTCGCGCCGGTCGGGCAGCCGGCACAGACCAACACCAGCGAGTTCGTCGACCCCTGGTAGAACGACGGCACCGGCGGATGAAACGTCGCGCCCATCCACGCGAAGAGGTGAAGCTGCGCGCCCGTGCGGACGATCAGCTCCGGCCGGAACAGCGCGACGTCGCCGTGCGGCTCGGTGACGAAACGCGCGATCGTCGGGTCGTTCGACGCATGCAGCACCGCGAGCAGCCGGCCCTGACGCGCCGGCGAGAGATCGTTGAACACGTGCGCGTAGCGGAACTGCTGTGTCTTGATCGCCGCGACGGGATCGGCCTGCGCGGTCTCTTCCCTGACCAGTCGATACCGCCACGCCTGGACGCCGATGAACACCGCCGCCGCGGCGACGGCACAGCCCGCCACCAGCGCGTACGCCCACAACAGCCGCCGCGCGGCGCGGGTGCGCCCGGCATTTCGCGTCGCCCACGATTCGGCAATCGAGCCGGCGACGGCCGCAGAGACGACGAGGGTGATCGCGACGCTGCCGCCCTGCACGCCGCCGAGATAATCGGGAAAGATCATCAGCGCCCCGGCGCTCGCGCCGGCAGCGACGGCGAGCGCGGCAAACCAGACGATCGCGTCTTCCGGTCCTCCGAAAAAGACGACGAGCAGGAGCGAGACGAGGAGGACGAGAGGAGCCGCGCGGTAGAACCTCACCAGCGGCGGCGTCTGCCAGACCGCGACGTCGAGCGCCTTTTCGGCGCGCCGCGTGGCCACCGCGTGGATGCGCGCCGCCTTCGCAGCGATGTTCCGCACGAGCAGCCAGGGGCGGCTCTCGACGATTCGCACGTACTCATCGAACAGCGTCTGCTGCTGCTCGTCGGAGGTGACATCCGGCGCGATCAGCACCGCGTGCGTCTGCCCGATCGGATCGCGCCATCCGATGTTGAACGGGTTGGACACGTAGCCGAGGCTCATATAGAGCGGCCCTCCCGCGCCGTGGGCGGGAGCCGGCGTATCAGCGAAAGGCGTTCCCGATGCGCGCGCGACGGTCCAGCGCTCGAGCGGCTGCACCGCGCTGTTGAGCGCGATCAGCAGCACGCCGGCGCCGAGCGCGCGCCAGGCGAGGCGCGGCAGATTCGACACGTCGCGATCGACGCCGGCGCGGCGAGCGATCACCCAAGCGAGGGCGGCAGACAACACGAGCGCGAGCCCAACCGCCGTCGCCACGCTTGCCGCCTCCTGTCGCAGCAACTGGGTGAGGGCCGCGATCGCGGCCAGCAGCACCAGCGCCGCCGCGCGCGCCGGCGTCCAGCGCTTGAGGGCCGTGCCGATGTAAACCGACGCGAGCACGGCGGCGAACGCGACGCCCCAGTGCTGCGCGGGCCCGAGCACGACCGGTCCCCATTCGAAGAGCGCACGCAGCGACAGGACGCCGGCCGCTGCCACGAGGAGCGGCACTGGCGGCAGGACGATCGCCGCCGCCGAGACACCGAACAGCCAGAGGAGGATGGTGCGCCCGAGCGGAGGCGCCACTACGGCTGTGCGTCCGACGCTGCGCTCGACGTCGGCAACGACCGCCATCGCGATACCGATGCCGTTGTCGATCGGCACCTCGGACATCTTCTTGAGCACCGGCGGATTGCCGTCGCCGGCCTCGTACAGCAGCTCGAACGGATGTCCGGCGTTGACGGCGCGGGCCGCCGCCGCGAGATCGACGTCGCCGAACGGCTGGTTGCGCACCGGCGCGTACTTGACGCTGTACAGATACCAGACGAACGCGGCGGCGAGCGCGGCGCGGACGGCGTAGCCGGCCCAGCGCTCAGCCACGGGACTCGGGCCGGCTCGGCGGCTGCGGCCACCGGATCACGAAGCGCCGCCAGCCGCTTCGCATCCATTCCAGCTGGCGGCGCAGGTCGTCGATGATCGCGTCGCGGACGACGACCTCGTTCGACCACCACGCCGACTTCTCGGCGATCAATCGGTCGCGGCGGTTGACCTCGTTCTGGAGATGCTGCGCGACGCCGGTCTGCGTCTCGGCGTCCCAGCGATCCTTCCGCGCGCGCTCGATCCACGTCTCGAGATCCGGATGCTCGAAGCCGGCGGCCTTCAGGTACTCGAAGTAGACGAGCGCGATCTCCGGGCGGCACCGCTCGATGTACTCGACGCCGCAGTCGAGCAGCCGCGCGCCGAGCGTCGGATCGGAGGCCGGCAGCCGCGGCCGCGCGCGCGCGATCACGTCGCGAAACCGTTCGGATCGAAGATCGGTCTTCGTCGCGCGCTCGAAGTACCGATCGATCTGCGCCTGTCCGCCCGCGATCACCGTCATCGAGTCGACGGCCCAGAGGTAGATTCCCGCCTCGGCGCGCTCGTACAGCTTCGCGAGCACGCGCTCGCGCGCCGGGCCCGCGAACAGCTTCTCGAGCGCGCGAATCTTGAACGCCGACTGGTTGTCGTAATTGCCGGCCTGCCACGTGGAGCTCTGCTCGCCGACGCGCACGTCCGCGATCACGTCCGGCACGCGCACGATCTCGAGATGCGAGAGCCGCAGCCAGAGATCGAAGTCGGCGACCGTGCGGAACGATTCGTCGAACGACAGATCGGCGCCGCACCTGGCGCGCGCGAAGAACGACGTCGCGAACGGCGGCACGACGGCGCCGTCGATGAGGCCGAGCAGGTCGAACTCCGGCGGCGTCCACGAATGGAGGAACCGCCCGTTCGCGTCGACCATGTGGCACGCGCCGTAGACGACGGCGGCGTCCGGGTGCTCCTGAAACCGGCGGACGATCGTCGCGAGCGCGTCGGGCCGGAGCACGTTGTCGGCGTCGACCGATCCCACGATGTCGCCGGCGCAGCGCTGCAGCGCGCGATTGAAGCCCTGGCCGATGCCGGTGTCGGGCGCCGACACGATCGAGATCGACGGCAGGTCGTCGATTGCCGCGAGGTACTCGCGCGTGCCGTCGGTGGACGCGCCGTCCTGCACGACGAGCTCGAACCGCCGATACGAGAGCGCGCGCACCGAGTCGACGGCGTCGCGGAGGTGCGGCATGCCGTTGCGGACGCAGAGGATGATCGAGACGAGCGGCGCCTCGGTCATCCGACGCGCGTCTCCGCCGCGGTCGGCCGGAGCGACCATTCGCCCTCGCCCTCGAAGATCGTTCCGTCTCCAATCCAGCCGCTGTCGGTGACCGTGAACTCCAGCGCGTGCGTCACGCAGTGATAGACCTCCGGATCGACCGAAAAGAATTTCGTGATGCCTTTCTCGATGTACCCCTCGGCGGCGATCTCGATCGCGATCGAGTACGTGCCCTTGCCGAGCGGCATTCGATGCAGCCGCAGCTCGATGACGCCCTCCGGAGACTCGGCGTGATCGAACGTGAGCCGGTCGGTCATGAACTTGCACACGCGCTCGGTGTTGTTGCGCGACACCACGACGAAGACCTGGGCGCGCTCGCGGAGCCGCGGCTTCACGACGCGAAACGCGGCGATGAGGCTGATCGGCTCGCCGTGCCGGACCGTGTGCACCCGCTCGCCGGCGCCGTTCACGAGCGCGCACTCGGTGATCACGATGTCGCCGGCGCCCTGCACGCCGACGGCCTGCGCGATGAGCGGCACGCCCTCGCTCCCGGCGTCGGGGCGATAGGACAGCCGCTCGCTGGCCCACCCGCCGGTGCGGGTGACGAACGGGCCGACCTCCTGGCTGCGGTCGCCGACGTGGCACCGAACCTCGAGCTCGCACGGCGCGTCGGACCAGTAGTCGACGACGATGTCGAGCGCGCGGCCGCCCTCGAGCGACTCGCGCGGCACCTCAACGGACGCGGCGACCTTGTGGAACGGCGCGCCGTAGTTCAGCATCGGCCGCGCCGGCCGCCCGTGCCACTCGCGCGCCTCCCCCCAGTTGGTGCCGTCGTGCACCAGACGCGACGCCGCGCCCGCCGCGCTCTCGCCGGTGAGCGGCGCGCGCGCTATCTCACGATCGGCGTCGGCAATCGCGATCGCGCCGAAGTGAACGGGCGACGGCTGCGGGCGGCCGCCGGCGCCGCGGATCTCGATCAGCACGTGCGCCGTTCCCGCGGCCGCGGCGGCGTCACGCGCGGCGGCCGCGATCGCGGCCTGCGTCTTCATCCGCAGGCGCCGCTCCTCCTGCGCGCGAATCGACTCCTCGTACGCTTTCACCACGTCGGTCGCGCCGCCGTCCATCGCTACGATGCCGCGATCGAACCAGACGACGCGATCGCACATCTTCGTCGCCGAGTAGATGTCGTGCGTGACGAGCAGCAGCGTCGCGCCGTTGCGCTCGCAGAGATCGCGCATGCGCTCGTAGCTCTTCTGCGCGAAGTACGCGTCGCCGACGCCGAGCACTTCGTCGAGCACGAGAAGATCCGGGGTGATGGCGGTGGACGCCGAGAACATGAGCCGCATCGCCATCCCCGTCGAATACGTCTTCACCGGCTGATCGATGTACTCCTCGAGCTCGGCGAACGCGATCGCGTCGGCGGTCCGCGCCGCGGCGTCGGCGCCGGTCACGCCCAGCTGCGCCAGATAGGCCGCCACGTTCTCGCGACCCGTGAAGTCGGGATGAAAGCCGGTCCCGATCTGCAGCAGCGCGTGGACCTCGCCGTTGACCTGAACGGATCCCGACGTCGGCTGGATCACGTTCGTCACCAGCTTGAGGAAGGTGCTCTTGCCGGCGCCGTTGCGGCCGATGACGGCCACCTTCTCGCCGCGGCGAACCGTGAGGTCGATGCCGCCGAGGGCCGTGTGCTCCGTGAACGCGCCGCGCTGCGCCTTCAGCAGACCGAACATGTCCAGGAACCGGTAACTGGGCTTCGCGTACAGCCGGTAGACCTTCGTCAGCCCCGTCGCCTGAATCGCGATCTGCGACATCAGTACCCGAGCCCCGTCCCGAGGCGCACGCGCTGGTACAGCTTCCGCGGCCAATCGGGCGCCACGGTCAGCGGAAGCAGCAGCGGCAGGGCACGCGTGTCATCGACGCGCGAGAGGCGCACGCACGGCGCGAAGCTCGATGGCACCTCGACGCCGGCAAAGCGCGCGACCACCACCCAGTCGTGCACGAGGGAATACACCGGCAGGAACACGCGCGTGGGCGGCGCGCCGAGATCTTCGAGCGGCGTCTCGCGCGAGAACGCCGAATACCACGGATCCGTCACGTCGTACGTGAATGCGGGCGCGATGGCCGGCGGATGCCCGCACCGCGCGAAATCGAATTCCGCCTTCAGCATGACCTCTTCGACCTCTTCGCGCGCCGTAGGCGGATGAAAGAGATCGACGGCCAGACGGATCCTGTTCATGTGGTGCTTGTCGGCCTGGCCGGCCGGCGGCGCGACGGACGTGGCGGACACGGGAGTGGCGACCGCGTTTTCGTAGGACGCGACGAACCTCCGCACGTTCGGAATCTGATACGCACGCGCGCCGGCCACCGTCGCGGCGACGATGGCGAACATGACGCCGACCGCTGCCGTCGAGCGGAGCAGGCGCGCGCCTGCCCCGGCTCGCTGGGGCGACGTGACGAACCTCCACAGCAACGTTCCCGCCCACGCAATCGCCGCCAGCACGACGAGCTCGAACTGGAAGATGTGGCGTCCATTGAATTCGATGGCCGGGAAGGCGCCCCAGAACAGCAGCAGAAAAAAAGCGGCGCACGCGTACCCCACCGCGTGGAGGCCGATCACGATCAGCACCGCCGCCGCGAGGGGCAGCCCCGCGCCGTACATCGACTCCGCGATCTGGCCGCGGCGACGCCAGCTGTTCTTCAAGAACGGGTTCGAGACTCCAACCGGCACGTAGCCGTCAGGCAGCCAGAACGGCAGATTCACGATGCCCGCGATGGACGCGACGCCGCGCGTCAGCAGGTCGCCGGGAAAATTCTGCGCGAGCCGAACGAAGTATTCCTGGCACGCGCGATCGTACGGACGTGTGAGCAGCTGGAGCGGCGGATTGGCCGGGTGCCGCCGGTTCGCGTCCGCGCGAACGACGGCTTCGATGTAGCTGTCGTTGTGCGCGTACGGAAAGCTGTACGCGGGGCGCGGAAATCCGATGTTCAGGTTCTCGTCGTACGGCGCCGTGAACCCGAGGAGCACGACGTGCCACAAGCTGCTGCCTCGCGCGTAACTTTGCAGGATCGGCAGCGCCACGACGACGAACACGGCGACCGCCGCCGCCGCGCAGGCGACTTTCGGGACGAGCGCTCGCAGTCCGTCGAACCGAGCGGCGAACAGCACGACCAGGAACGGCACGAAGTTCAGCGCGACGTCGGTTCGCATGCCGAAGCCGAGGCCCTGCACCGCCCCGAAGAGCGCGCCGAGCGCGATGAGCTGCCGCGGCCGGTATTCGATCGCCGCGATCCCCATCGCGACGAGCGTCAGCACGAAGAAGGGCGCTTTGGAGTAGTCCCTGAGGTGCGGGACGTTCTCGAGATGCCGGTACGAGAACATCCACAGCAGCGCGACGGCCAGGGCAGCCGTGCGTCCGCATCCCAGACGAACGGCGGCATATGCTGCCGCGACGGCCACGGCGAAGAGCGCGGCGATCAGGATGCCGAGCGCGTGGAAGTCGATGCCCCTCGCGCGCCAGACGAGCGCGGACGCGATCATCAGATACCGGCTCGAACCCTGGAACGCGGTCAGCGGCATCGGGCGCGCGGCCGGCGGCAGATCGGCACATCGCAGGGCTTGCGTGCGCTGCTGCAGGAAGTCGTCGAGCGCCGGCGCCGTGTCCAGGGCCACGTTGACGAATCCGCGTCCGCACGCCAGCATCACCGCGGGCGCGAACTGATCCTGGTAGAAGCGCGGGACACCTCCACCCGCGCGAAATGTCGGCAGATACCACGACGCGACGAGAAACCCGCTCAGACACAGCGCCGCCGTGATGTACGCATCGGTGCGATCGACATTCGTCATCCCGCCTGCCTGCGTTCCCGGCGGGCGACGTCATGCAGCAGGGCGCCCAGCGTCGGCGCATGGACGCGGAGCGAGTAGCGCTCCTCGATCGTCCGCCGGCCGGCCTGGCCGAACCGGCGGCGGAGCGCCGGATCCTCGAGCAGCCGCCCGAGCTTCTCGACCCACTCGTCGTCGGTGGACGCGAGGAACCCGTTGACGCCGTCCTCGATGATCTCGCGGTTCACGCCGACGGCGGACGCGACCACCGGCACGCCGCACGCCATGAACTCGATCGCCTTGAAGCCGCATTTGCCGCGCGACCATTCGTCGTCGGCGAGCGGGTAGACGCCGACGTCGCAGGTGTTGAACAGCTCGACTTCGCGCTCGAGCGCCCACGGCGGCTGCTCGGTGGCGACGCCCGGCACCTCGAACGGCTCGCCGGCGCCGCTCACGCGCAGCACGAAGCGGTGCCGCTCGCCGGCGCGCTGCAGGACCGGCGCGAGCGCGCGGATGTAGGACGCCGTCGTCGGGCTGCCGATCCAGCCGACGACGGCCGGGCGGCTGCCGACGCCGTTGCCGGAAAATGCGCCGAGCCGCGGCACGAAGCGCGTCGTGTCGACCACGGTCGGTATGACGGTGACCGCGTCGGTGAACCGGCGCGCGTAGGACGCGAGGTAGTCGTTGCCCGCGATCACGCGATCGCTGTGGCGGATGATCGTCGCGATCTTGCCGGGAGATTTGAGCGGCAGGATCGGTCGGTTCGCGTCGCTCACGCTGGGCAGAAAGATCGCGTCGTCGAAGTCGAAGACGATCGGCGGCCGGTCGCGCGCGCCGAGCAGGCGCTCGACGACCGCGGGGCCGATCGGAAAGATCTCGCGATAGATCAGAATCGCATCGAAGCTGCGCGCGTCGCGCAGCGACGTGAGATAGCGCAGCGACAACGCGGTGAACGCGGACGCCTTGCGCACGTAGTGGCCGCGCTTGTAGACGAGCCGGAAGAAATCGACGTCGAAGAGCGACCGGAGCGTGACGTCGATGCCGACCGAGCGCAGATACGGAATGAACTGCGCGACGCGGAAGCGGCAGCCGGCGCCTTCTTCGGGAATCGGCGAGAGCGCCAGCACGCGGAGCGGCGCGTTCACGGCCGGCGTCCTGCCGCAGCGCCGAGGATCAACCGGCACCGCGAGTCCGTCCACGCCGCCGAGATGTTCGCCGCGAGCCTCGCGCCGGCGCGCCAGAGCCAGCTGCGGCGCACCAGGATCTCGACCTCCGCGTCGGCGCCCTCGACATCCACGCGCGGCGTCGAGAGCGCCGCGGCGGCTGCCTCGGCGATCGTCCACCACGAGCGCGCACGCGTCACGGCTTCGTCGTCCCCGCGTGCGGCTGCGCCGCGCGCGCCGCGCCGATTTGAAAGACGGCGCTGCTGCCGCTGCGCGTCGCAAACGTCAGCACCGCATCCGGCGCGATGGCGACTGGTCCCGCCGGCGCCGGCACCATGCAGCGCGCGAGGCCGTCCGCGCCCGGCATCGTCGAACAGCGGACGCGAAGCGTCGCCGGCAGATCGTGCTGGCCGGCGCGCACCGTCACCGTCTCCGCGCCGACGCGCACGCGCATCTCGCCCGCCGACAGCCTGCCGAGAGACACCACGTCGGCGATCGGCTGATTCGACGAGAGCAGCGCGTCGCCAGGCTTCAACTCTGCGGCGAGCGCCTCGGACGCAGCCTTGAACGCGCCGTCCACCTCGAGCTCGGCGTCGACGGCAAGGCGCGCGATCGTCAGCGCCTTCGGCAGCCGCGCGACCTCGCGCGCGTAGTCGAACAGCACGACGTCGTACACGCCCGGCGCGAGCGCCGGCACGTCGACCAGCGCGTAGTTGGTGCTGCCGAGAAGAAATGACGCCGCCGGAATCCCGTCGAAGGTCACGCGCATGAACGGCCGGAGGTTCGCGCCGTCGATCTCGAGGCGCTGGCCCGGCGCCTCGACGAGCGTCTTCGGCGTGACGCTCACGAGCGCCGGCGCGGGCGCGCGGAAGAGGAGAAACGCGGCGATCGCGAGCGGCACCAGCAGGAACACCACGACGACCGCCGCGATGTCGACGACGTTGAAGCGCCCGCCGATGCGGCCGCGATCGTCGAGCAGCGTCATACGCTCCTCATGTTGGCGAGATCCGGAGCGAGCGCGAACGACGGCGACGGCATCCACCGACGGTGCAGGAGAGCGAGCAGCTCGCACGCGCCGACGCCGCTGAGCCAGACGATGTACGGCAGGACGAGGCCGCGATGACGCACGAGCGTGCCGATGTTGCCGTCGGTGAACGCCGACGAAGCGGCGATGAGGATCGCGTGCGCGACGAGGAGTCCCGCGATCAACGGATCGCGGCGGCAGGCGAAGAGCGCGCCCGCGCAGGCGAGCAGCGCGAGGAGGTACCAGACAACCTGCTCCGGAATGTAGGCCGCGCCCGCACGCGACTGCACGTCCCACGGCCGCGGCAGCGCGACGTACGACGCGACGGCGCGCGCGAAAAACCGCATCGTCTCGCCGAGCTCGAGGCTCGAGATCGAGTTGATGTCCGCGTAGAAGCGATCGTCGAGGAGCTTGTAGCCGTAGCCGCGCGACACGACGACGGCGCCCCAGTGCTGCCGCGCGGCCGTCTGCACCGCGGCGTACGTCCGCAGTTGGACCTCCGGGGAGCGCAGCACTACCGCGGCGAAAATCGGAACCGCGACGACGCACGCGATTGCGAGACGGGGACGGCTCGCGACGAAGCCGAGCGCGAGGCCGCCGATCGTGCCGGCCGCGACGAACGCCGCGCCGCCGTCGCGCACACCCTGCAGCGCCATCGCGAGCGCGACGATCGCCGCCGCGATCACGGCGCGCCGCAGCCACGGCGCCGGCGCCGCCAGCTCGCGCGCGAGCACGAGGCTCGCGCCGCTCAAGAGGATGAACAGCGGCTCCTTGAGAACCGAGAGCGACCAGACGAACAACGTCGGCAGGAACAACAACACGGCAAGGCCGAACAACGCCGCCATGCGCCCGAGCCGGACGCGCACCGCGCGATACATCAACAGCACCGCTGCGATGTAGAAGGCCACGTTCGGCAGCCGGACGCCGTACGGCGACGGCCCCACGAGCGCGTGCGCGAACGCGAGCACGTACAGAAATCCCGACCGGCCGTTCGGCTCGAACGCGTACTCGAGATCGATCGGGTGAATCGACTGCCCGAGCGCGACGTTCCGCAGCCACAGCGAACGCTTGATGAAGTAGTCCTCGTCGCCGAAGAACGTGCCGAACGGCGCGCGCGCGTGGTCCGTGAAGAGGAACAGGCCGGCGATCACGAGCAGGCGCAGCGCGATCGCGGCGGCGACGAGCCCGACGACGAACCGGCGCTCGCCCTCCGGCAGCCCGCGGACCGCCAGCGCCACGACCGGGACGATGATGATCGCGAACCAGACCGTCAGCGGCGAGAGCACGTACACGCCGGCGGCCGCCGCCGCAGAGACGACGATCGCGGCGGTCCTCACGCGAGCGCCTCCGTCAGCGCGCGGTCGTACGCGAGCGCGACGAGCTCCGCGCGATAGCGCTCGGCGTCGGCGCGCGCCCGCTCCGCCATGCGCCGCCGCAGCAGCTCGTCGTCCAGCACGAGCCGCAGCGCTTCGGCGAACGCCTCGGGCTCGTGGCGCTCGACGATCAGGCCGTTCGCGCCGGACTCGACGATCTCCTGCGAGCCGGGCGAGCTCGTCGCGACCACGGGGACGCCGCACGCCATCGCCTCGGCCAGCACGTTGCCGAAGCCCTCGTAGCGCGAGGTGAGCGCGAAGACGTCGGCGCGCGCGATGTAGCTCCACGGGTTCCGCCTGAAGCCGCACAAGTGCACGGATCCGGCGAGGCCGCGCTCGGCGATCAGCGCGCGCATCGCCGGCTCCTGGTCGCCTTCGCCGAGGATGAAGAGCGACGCCGCCGTGCGCCGCCTCAGGATCGCGAACGCGTCGATGAGCAGCGCGTAGTTCTTCACGTCCGCGAGGCGGCCCGCCGCGACCACCACCGGCGGCCGCCACCGCGTGGCATCCGCTTCGTCGATCGGCTGCTGCGCGCCCGACGACACGCGCGAGAAATCGACCGGGTTGTTCACGACGCGGACGCGCGACGGCCTGCCGCCGAAGGACCGCACGAGATCGTCGGCGACGCCGCGGGACGACGCAATCAGCAGGTCCGCGATGGAGCAGCCCGCGCGCATCGCAATCGTGAAGAGCCGCCGGCGATACGGCGCGTGGGACCACGGGTACTCGCGGTCGGTGAGGAACGCGGAGACCGGCGTGCTGATCGCAAACACCACGCGTCCGCCGACCGTGGCGGCGCGCACCGCCGTCAACACCGTGAGATAACTCAGGAACGCGACGATCACGTCCGGCCGCGTCTGCTTGATGTACCGCCGCAGCGCGAGCCATCGGCCGGCGCGCGACGACGCCGATCCCGCGTCGAGGCGGATCGACGGCGCCACCTCGCCGAGATACGGGCCGATGCGCTCGAACACGTACATCGATCGATCCCACTTGTCGGCGTCGAGCGCGTTGAGCACCTGCACGGCAACGCGCTCCGCGCCGCCGCCGGCGAGCGACGGCAGCACGAAGCAGACGCGCGGACGCCGCCGGCTCGCCGTCGTCACGCCGCCGGCACCACGTTGGGGTGCCGCAGCACCACATGAAGCTCGCGCTCGACGGCGGCCATCATCTTCGCCGCCTGCGCCTCGAGCGTGTACGCGCGCGCCGTCTGGTAGCCGCTGGCGATCAGCGTGCGGCGCAGCGCGCCGTCGCGGACGATCCGGATCATCGCCGCGCCGACGGCGTCCGCCGACGGCTCGTCGACCAGCAGTCCGTTCGCTTCGTGCGTCACCAGGCCGGGAATGCCGGCGACCCGCGAGGCCACGATCGGCAGCCCCGCGCTCATCGCCTCGAGCAGCACGCGCGGAATGCCCTCGCCGGGCAGCGTCGGCAGCACGAAGAGGTCGTAATTGCCGTACATGGGCAGCAGGCGATCGAGTGGCACCGCGCCGACGAGCGCGACACGGTTGGCGACGCCGCACCGCGCCGCTTCGTCGACGATCGCCGCGCGCTCCATCTCGCCCGGCGCGCCGACCGTCGGCCCGACGATGTCGAGCCTGATGTTCGTGCCGGCGTCGACGACGCGACGAATCGCGGCGGGCAGCACGCGAAGGCCCTTGCGCGGTTCGATCCGGCTCACGACGAGGGCGCGCACGGGCCGCCCGCCGCACGTGTCGGCGCGCGTCGAGATATCGCGCTCGCCGATCGTGGTCGTCGTCGTCTCGATCGTGCGAGCGCCGTCGGCCGCATGCTTCGCGGCGAGCGCCGGCCCGTTGGCGAACGTGAGCGTACTGCGGGTCATCCAGCGGATGCTGCGCTCCTCGAGCTCGGTGTAGGCGCGCCAGAGCAGGCGCTTCGTGCCGCGATACGGCATCGACGGCATGAGCGCGCGCAGATCGCCGACCACGAGCAGAAACGACGGGACGCGCATCCACCGCGCGGCGGCGAACGCGAACGCCGCGGCGGGCGTCGGCACGCGGCAGTGCAGCAGATCGATCCGCCGCGCCCACGCGGCGAGGCGCGGCACGACCAGCGGCAGCCGCGGATAGAACTGCACGGGCCCGTCGAAGGCGGGCAGCGGCGCGAGCGTCACGTTGGCGGCGCGAATCGCGGTCCCTTCCCCATCGGCGCGCGCCAGCACCGGCACCGAGAGCGAGATCTCGTCGAAGTACGGCGCGAGCGAATCGACGTAGCGCGCGAACGATCCCTCGAGCTCCCGCAGCGTCCCGTCGGCGCCGCGCCAGAACGGCATGTGATAGACGATACCCAGCCTCACGCGATCACGAAGACACGAAGAATGACGAAGATCACGAAGAAGGCGATCATGGCTTGCGCGCGACGGCGAGCACGTGGAGGTGCACGTCCGACGCGAACGGCTCGACGGACTCCGGCGCGAGGTCCGCGCGGCGAAGCACGTCGCGCACGCGCGCCTCGTCGGCGTAGAGGCCGCCGCTCATCAGACGATCGCGCAGCCCGCTCCGCCACGGCGCCGGCACCGCCGGCAGCAGCCGCTCCGCGACGCGCCGCTTCATCGTCCGCGGCACGGACGGCGACGAGGGGTGCACGGTGGTGAACGCAAACCGCCCGCCGGGCGCGAGCCAGCGCGCGGCGCGCGCGGCGATCGCGTCGTCGAACGGCGAGTGCTCGCCGAGGACGCCAATCGCGTAGACGAGATCGAACTCGCCGGGCTGGAATTCGTGCTGCAGGAAATCACCCTCGACGAGCACGATGTGATCCGCGGGAACCGCGACGTCGCCCACTGGATGTTTGGCGCGCTCGAGCATCGGCCGCGACACGTCGATGCCGACGAGCCGCCGCACGTGCGCCAGCGCGTGAAAGTAGCGGCCGGTCCCGCACCCGAGATCGAGCGCCGCGATCGGCCTGCCGAACCGGTCGCAGATCGCGCGGAGCCACGCCGCGAGATGCGCGACCGCCTGCCCCTCACGCGCCCTCTCGTCGTGCGCGCGGTAGCGCTCGGCGTACGGCTCCGTGTACACGCCGGCCGCGCGCGCGCCCCACGGCGTCGGCGGCGCGGTCCCGTGCTCGATCGGCTGCGCCACCCTCACGCCCGCTTCCGCGCCACGAATCCCGTGATGCCGGCGACGCGAAACAGGCGCCGCGCCAGCCCCGGAAAAAACGATCGCAGGACGCGATCCTTGAGCACGCGCTTCCACGCGCGGCGCGGCACGCCGGTGTCGATCGGGTAGACGAGGTGCAGCATCTCGAGATCGTTCGCCGCGAGCGCCTGCCGCAGCCCGTCGATCGTGAAGTTGAAGAGCATGTGCTGGTACGGCGTGAAGATCGCCGTGCACTCGGGGCACACGACGAAGTTCGGGCGCTCCTCGAGCGGGACGCTCGCGAGCAGCCGGCCGCCCGGCTTGAGCACGCGCGAGATCTCGGCGAGCCCTGCCGTAAAGTCGCCCGGGAACAGGTGCTCGAAGGTCTCGGTGCAGATGACGAGGTCGCACGACGCCGTATCGAGACCGGTCGCCGTGATGGAGCCGACGTGAAACGAGAACGACTCGTCGCCGGCGAACTTCGTTCGCAGCGCAGCAATCGACGATGGCGACAAGTCCACGCCTCGGACGCGGCGGCCGAGGCGCCGCTGCTGCAGCAGCGACACGACGGTGCCGGATCCGGTGCCGATGTCGGCGATCACGTCCGTCCCGCCGAGGTACGGCGCCGCCTCGTCGAGCAGCGCCTCGTAGTACGCGGCCGGATAGAACTGCTCGCGCAGCACGCGGTTGTTCGTCCAGACCGACCACAGGCGCGAAATCGATTCGGGCGTCCACGTATGGAAGTGCGCGCCGAGCGGCAGATCGGCGGGCGTGAGATCGCGCGCCCGCAGCACGTCCTCGTAGAACTCCATCAGTCGAGCACGAACTCCTTCCGCCACGCCTCTTCGTCCGCCGTGCGATCGGTCACGGCCTGCTCCGACTTGAGCAGCAGATGGTTCTCGAGCACCAGCGCGTCGATGTGCGTGCGCATGAAGCAGCGGTAGGCGTCCTCGGGCGTGCAGACGATCGGCTCGCCGCGGACGTTGAACGACGTGTTGACGATCACCGGGCAGCCGGTCAGGCGGTAGAAGGCGTCGATGATGTCGTAGTAGAACGCGTTCGTCTCACGGCGCACCGTCTGGATGCGCGCCGAGTAGTCGACGTGCGTGACGGCGGGAATCGTCGATCGCGGGACGTTCAGCTGCTCGATGCCCCAGCGCGACTCGGTGCCGCTCGGCACCGGCACGCGGCGCGACGGCCGCACGTCGGCGACGAGCAGCATGTACGGACTGTCGCCGTCGAGCTCGAACCAGTCGGCGACGTGCTCGCGCAGCACCGACGGCGCGAACGGCCGGAACGACTCGCGGAACTTGATCTTCAGGTTCATCATCGACTGCATCCGCGGCGAGCGCGGATCGCCGATGATCGAGCGGCCGCCGAGCGCGCGCGGCCCGAACTCCATGCGCCCCTGCAGCAGGCCGACGACTTTCTCCTCGGCCAGGAGCGAGGCGACCTGCTTGGCGAGCACCGCCGGCTCGTATCGCCGCGCCGGAATCGCGCGCTCGCCGACAAACGATCGGACCTCCGCGTCCCCGAACCGCGGGCCGAGAAACGAGCCGCTCATCCCGTCGGCGTAGCGCGGCACGCGTTCACGCGGCGCCGCAGACGGCCGCTCCCAGGCGCCCGCTCCTTCCGGGCTGACGCGCGGCTGCCCGAGATGGCGATGCCAGATGCCGAGCGCGACGCCGAGCGCGCCGCCGGCGTCGCCGGCCGCCGGCTGGATCCAGATCTCGTCGAAGACGCGCTCGCGCAGGATGCGGCCGTTGCCGACGCAGTTCAGCGCGACGCCGCCGGCGAGGCACAAATCGCGCAGCCCCGTCTCGCGCCGCGCGAAGCGCGCCATCTTCAGCATCACCTCTTCGGTGATCTCCTGCACCGAGCGCGCGAGATCCATCTCGCGCTGCGTCAGCGGCGTCTCCGGCTCGCGCGCCGGCCCGCCGAAGAGCGACGCGAAGCCGCTGCCCGTCATCCGCAGGCCATGTGGATACGTGAAGTACTCCATGTTCATCCACAGGCTGCCGTCGTCGCCGATCTCGAGGAGATGGTCCTTGATCGCGCCCACGTATTTCGGCTCGCCGTACGGCGCGAGGCCCATCACCTTGTACTCGCCGGAGTTCACGCGGAAGCCGGTGAAGTAGGTGAACGCCGAGTACAGCAGGCCCAGCGAATGCGGGAAGCGCAGCTCGCGTATCAGCTCGAGCTCGCCGCCGCGGCCGGCGCCGATCGACGAGGTCGCCCATTCGCCGACGCCGTCGATCGTGAGCACCGCCGCCTGCTCGAACGGCGACGGGTAGAAGGCCGACGCCGCGTGCGACTCGTGGTGATCGCCGAAGAGGACCTCGCCCTCGTAGCCCTCGAGGTGGCGCACAATGTCGTCGCCCATCCAGAGACGCTCGCCGAGCCAGAGCGGCATCGCCTTGAGGTAGGACGTGAGGCCTTTCGGCGCAAACGCCGCGTAGGTCTCGAGCAGCCGCTCGAATTTCACGAGCGGCTTCTCGTAGAAGCCGACGTGCGTGAGGTCGCGCGGCGCGATGCCCGCCTCGCGCAGGCAGTACTCGACGGCGCGCGCGGGGAACCCGGCGTCGTGCTTCTTGCGCGTGAAGCGCTCCTCCTGCGCCGCCGCGACGATGCGGCCGTCCTCGACGAGGCACGCGGCCGAGTCGTGGTAGTAGGCGGAGATGCCGAGTATGCGCGTGGGCATCGATCGTCAGCCGGTCAATGAAAACGACGTTTAACCGCAGAGAACGCAGAGCACGCAGAGCTGAGGCGCGCGACGCGGCCGGCGAAGCCGGCCGCTCTGCGCGGCGGGAATCGCGCTGCAAACGCAAACGGTCGATCCACAGCGTTTGTGTTTGCAGCGCGATTCACGCCGCGCGGCCCGCGTCCGCGGGCCGTCGCGCGCCGGTGTCTTTCGCGATTGCCACTCGCCCTCTCGGCGTCTTCGTGTCTCTGTGGTTTTCCCGTCGTCGTCACCGCGTGCTCTGCGGGCTCTGTGGTTAATCGTCGTCCGCGCACTAGAACAACGTGTAGATGAACGGCGCGACGGCGCTCGACTGCGAGAAGACGATCAGCAACCCGAACAGCACGAAGACGACGACGATCGGCACGAGCCAGTATTTCTTCTCCTGCCGCAGGAAGCGCCAGAACTCCGAAAGCACCCGACCTTTGCTCATACAGGCCTCAATACATCCGCGAGTAATGCTGCCGATCGCGATAGCGCGCCGGATACGGCGTCCAGCCGCGGTTGGCGCGGCGGCTGCGCGCGAGCGGATCCTTCCCGAGCAGCCGCCACACGGCGCCGAGCGGCACGAAGACGACGACGAACATCAGCGTGAGGAGGACGCGGGCGTTGAAGTCGCCGACGGCGCGCGCGCCCCGCCACCACCAGACCCGCGGCCGCGCCAGCAGCGCGGGCGCCGCGGCGCCGAGCACGATGAGCGCCGCGCCGATCGCGCCGACGACCTCGGCGCGAACGATCCGTCCGCGCCACAACAGCAGCGCGGCAATCACCGCGAGCACGCCGCCGACCGACAGACCGAACGAGCGTTCGGTTCCCGGCAGCGCGGCGTTCGCGCGATCCATCACGAGGCTCGCGCCCGGCGACCCTGAAAAGGTCGCCCTACAGGGGATGCCGCGCGCGTGAACGCCGGATCGCGCCGCCGCGACAACGCGCGCGCGAGCTGCGCGGCTGCGCATACCGACACCGCGACGGCGAACGGGATGACGTGCACCGACATGCGTCCCGGATACTCGTGCGTGTGCGCGAAGAAGGAGCCCGCGATCGTGCCGATGGTCACGATCGCGAGCGGCGCCGGCACGCGGTTCACCAGCGGCACCTGCAGCAGCGCGAGCGCAGACAGCAGGGCGCCGAGCGCGACGAGCGCCGCGCGCGGATCCAGCGCCGGCGGCTCGCGCATCGACAGCTGCGCCGCCAGCGCTTCGCCGATTCGCGCCCACACGGCCGGCGACGCGATCGTCGCCGGGCGCAGCCCGGTCTGCTGCGGACCGAAGCTCGTGCCATAGGTGACGCTGAAATGCCCTGCGTACCACCAGGTGTGCGCGGCGAAGAGCGTTATGCCGGCTGCGACGGCGGCGGCATACACCGCGGCGGGCGCGATGCGCACGCGGCGAACGGCTGCGGCGAGATCGCGCCAGCGCGCCGGCGTCCGGATCGGCAGCAGCCACGCGAGCAGGAACGCCGCGAGCAGCAGGTGATTCAGACGCGTGAAGATCATGACGGCCGCGAACGCGCCAGCGGCGAGTGCGGCGGAGAGACGCCCGAGGCGCGCGCGCATCAGGAACAGCGCGGACGCGGACATCCACCCGACGGCGCTGATCTCCGAGAGCCCGCGGCCGATCAGGTACCACGTCGGGCCGAGCGTGAACGTCGTCAACGTCAGCGCGGCGGCGCCGATTGCCCAGCGGTAGCCGGCGGCGCGCTTCACCGCCACGAAACAGAGCATCGCGGCGGCGAGCAGGCACGCCGCGTCCCAGTACGTCTCGCCGACGCTCGAATCGCCGAAGATCATGTGCAGCGCGCCGGCGATCCAGCGGTACAGCGCCTGGAAGTAGAACGTCGGGCTGCCGCCCTGCATCCAGTAGCCGTTCAGCCAGATGCGATACGCGGCGACCTGGTACATCAGCCAGTCGTCGCCGCCGGAATAGATCGTCACGCGGCCGATCTGATCCCACGCGCGCGCGACGAAGAGCGTCATCCAGGGCACGCCGACCAGGACGAACGCGCTGCGGGCGTTCTGCGCGCGCCGCGAAATCGGAATCGCCGCGGCGCCGACGAGCAGTGCCGCCGCGTACCGATCGAACCGGCCCTCGCGCGCGATCGCGGCGAACGCGGCAGCGGCGATCCCGGCAAACGCCACCGCAGCGACGTCAAGACGACGCCCCGCGGCGCACGACCACAGCCACGCGACGACGATCCCGAGGACGAGCGCCGGCGACACGACGGCGACTAGCGGCGACAGTGCGCGGTCGCTGGCGTTCGGCGGCGCGACGGTCAATCGCGCCGCCGCCCACGCGTCGCGTCCGTTCCACAGCGGCGCGAGCTGCCAGTCGCCGCCCGAAAACGTGGTGTGCAGCTGCAGGCGGTGCGACCCTGCGGCGAGCGGCACGTCAGCGGTGCGGCCGCGGTCCACGTCGACGCGCGCGCCGTCGATCGCGCCGGCAATGCGCATGTCTTCTGTCGCCGCGAGCGTGAACGTCCCGGGCGCATCGACCGTCACGTCGCCGTCGACGTCGAGGACGACGCCGTTCGCGCCGCGGCCGACGCCGTCGAGCAGGTTCACGAACCAGGATGGGAACGCGTCGCGCGACGCGTACGCGCGATCGAGAATCGCGGTGCAGCGCGGAGACGACGACCGCGCATCCGACCGGACGTCCCAGCTGCGCAGCGCGCCCGCCGGCTCGTCCACCTGAATCGTCATCACCTCGCCGCTGAGCGGCGCGGCCGTCCAGAAGCGCGCGCACAAGCCGTGCTGCGGCAGCAGCGCCGCGCTCGCCGCCTTCAGGACGAGCAGCGCCGTGATCAACGCGCGCGCGGGCGTGCGCCGCAGGAACCCGCGATCGATCCACCACAGCGCCGGCAGGACGACGCCGATCACGATCGCGTCGGCGCGGCCGCTGAGCGGCAGCCCGTCGAGCGGCGTCAGCACGCGCGCGGGCCACAGGACCGCCGCGGCCAGCGCCAGCGTCCACAGCGCGTCCGATCGCCGGCGCGCGCTCGCGTTCACCGGCGGCCGTTCCCCGATCGCGGCGCCGCGGCGGCGCGCGGGCTGATCGCCGGAATCTGCCGCAGCGGGAAGAGCTTCTCCGGATCGACGCCGTCCTTGATCAACTGCGCCCAGCCCTGGCCGGATCCATCGAGCGTCGCGACGACCATCAGGTCGTACGGCACCTCGGTGTGCTCCGCGATCGGACGCACCGGCATGCCGAGGAAATCCTTGCCGCCCTCGTCGTCGAACACCGCGATCGGCTCGAGGCGGAATTCCTTCAGCGAGAGATACGCGAGCTCGGCGGCCTCGCCGCGGCCGTAGATCGCGACCTTGCATCCGGAGACGGCGCGCTCGGCGAGCATCGTGCGCATGTGCTGCCGCACGTCGCCGTACAACTGCAGCGAGTACTCGATGAACTCGTACGTGAGCCGGGCCTTCTCGGCGATGCCGCGCGGCGTGATCAAGTACGACAGCCGGTTCGACTGCACGTTGACGCACTTGATGTAGCCCTTGCGCACGAGGCGCTTGAGATAGATGTTCGTCAGGCCGAGCGCGATCCCGAGCTTGCTCGCGAGGCCGCGCTGCGTGACGCGCGAGTCCTGCTCGACGGCCTCGAGCAGCCGCAGATCGCGCCGCGCCTCGACGTCCAGCGTCAGCGGATCGCTCGCTTCGCCGCGCGCGGCGGCCCTGCCCGGATTTCTGCCGTTTCCGGCCATCAGGCGAACAACTCTTCGGCGGCGACGAACCGCACGTGCGGCTGGCGCGCCGCGAAGTCGAGGAACGCGCGCATCACGCCCTTGAGCGGCGCATCGATCTCCCAGTAGTGCGTCGCGAGACAGAAATCGCCGCCGGCGCGGCCGGCGTCGGTCATCTCGCGAGCGAGCGCGTCGGCCGTCGTGCCCGGCACGAGGCTGTGGCAGCCGAACTCACCATGCCTCGCGTATCGAAGCACGCGCGGGTAGACGAGCGCGTCGCGGCGGCTGCGGCCGATCGCGCGGCGATAGCGCTGCACCGCCCACCAGTTGGCCAGCGTGCGCGGCTCCCACGGCCGCATCGACGGCCGGAACGAGAGAAAGGAGCCGAGGATGTCGAGGCCGGCGGCCGACACCGCGGCGAGGCCGCGCCTGGAGAGCGCGTTGTGCGGCGGCACGAACAGCGAGATGCGGCAGTCGAGCAGCGACTCGAGGTACGCGCGGCCGCGGCGCACGCGCTCGTCGGGATCGGGCGCCGCCTCGAACTCGTAGCCGTTCGGGTAGTCCTCATGCGTGCAGCCGTGGAGCGCGATCGTCGCGCGTCCGGAACGAATCAGCTCGCGGAGAAACGTCACCAGCGCAGGGTTGCGCTCGAGCGGAAACGATTCGCCCGAGCGCCAGTGCTCGCGCGGAATGCCGCGCTGCTCGTAGCCGATCGCGAACGGCACGACGGCGAGGCACACGGGCGCGCGATCCCACACATCGTCGTAGACGGCCGTGAGCGCCTCGGGCGTCGTGAAGTAGCTCGTGTCGTCATCGCGAATCGCGACCTTCATGCCGACGCGCGCAGGTTGCGCCGCGCCGACACGACGCGCTCGTAGACGGCCAGCAGCTGGCGCGCGCTCGCGGGCCACGAGAACTCCGCGGCCGCCACGCGCCGGTTGTGCGCGCCGACGGCGCGCGCCCAGGCCGCGTCGGTGAGGTAGCGCTCGAGCGCCTTGGCGAGCGCCGCCGCGTCGCCGCGCGGCACGACGAGGCCGCCGCCGCCCACGCCGACGAACTCGCGGATGCCGCCCGCGTCGGTCGAGACTACGGGAAGCCCGCTCGCCATCGCCTCGAGCACCGCGTTCGGCGAGTTGTCGAAGTCCGACGACAGCGCGAACACGTCGCCCGTGCGGTAGCAGGCCGGCGTGTCGCCGTGCGGCACCTGGCCGGCGAAGGTGACGCAGTCGACGAGGCCGAGCTCGCCGACGAGCGTGCGCACGGCCGTCCGCTCGGGACCGTCGCCGACGATCAGCAGGTGCACGTTCGGCACGCGCTCGCGCACGCGCGCGATCGCCTCGACGAGCAGCGGCACGTTCTTGATCGGCACGAGGCGCGCGACGGTGACGACCACCCTGCGCCGGTCGAGATGCAAGTCCTCGCGGAGGCTCGGGCCGTCGGGCGCGTAGCGCACGGCGTCGACGCCCTTCGGGACGCGCTGGATCGGCAGGCCGATCCGCGCCGGCAGATGCTCCGCCGTCCAGCCGTCGCCGATGAGCGCATCGGCCTGCGCGAGGTCGCGGCGATAGCGCGCGTGCGGCTCGCCCGGCACGTTGATCACGACGGGCGTGTCGTCGACGCGCAGCCGCGCCGTCTGATACAGCGCGTGCGCGTGGACGACGTCGGGCTTCCGCTCGCGCGCGGCGATCCGGCGCCACGCCGCGCGGCAGAACCATTCTTCGTCGGCGTGCAGGACGGCGGACGTCAGGCGGCCGAACCCGCGCGTGCGCTGGCGCCGGTAGACGAAGTCGCGCGTGTAGGGCGATCGCAGCAGCGACACGTTCGCCTCGTCCATCGCGAACCTCGGTCCGCCGAAGAGCAGCGGACGTCCGGCGATGATGTCGACGTCGACGCCGAGCGCCGCGAGCTCGCGCGCCCACGCGAGATGCCGCGTCTCGCCGCCGCCCCGCATCATCGCGAGGCACCGCACGAGCATCGTCACGCGCATGCCTGCTCCCGCGTGCCGGCGCGGTCCACGTGCGCGCGCGCCCAGAGCTCGAGGCAGACGAGCGTCCAGATCCGCTTCGCGTGATCGCGCGCGCCGATCTCGTGCTGCCGCAGCAGCCGCGCCGCCTCGCGGCTGTCGGTCCAGCCGCGCTCGCGCGTGCGGCGATCGAGCAGGATGTCGCGCGCCCAGCGGATCGGTGCGCCGGCGAACCATCGCCGCAGCGGCACGCCGAATCCCATCTTCGGCCGCGACAGCGTCTCGGCCGGCAGCCACTCGGCGGCCAGCTTTCGAAACAGCCGCTTCGTCGCGTCCGCGCTGCCGTGCCGCCATGACGGCTGCTCGGCGGCGATCTCGACGACGCGGTGATCGAGGAGCGGGCAGCGCGCCTCGAGCGAGTGCGCCATCGTCGCGCGATCGACTTTGACGAGGATGTCGCCCGGCAGATAGTGCTGCTGATCCCAGCGCTGCAGCCGCGACAGCAGCGGCGCCGGATCGGCCTCGAGCTCGGCGACCGCTTCCTGCTCGGGCGTCTGCGGCGCCGACGCGAGCAGATCCGCGCCCGCGATCCGGCGCAGGAGGTACTCCGGAAACACCGTGCGCCGCCAGACGAACCATGCTTCGGGGCCGAGCGCGAGCGTCGAGAGCCGCCCCTTGCCTCGCGCGTGCGCCGGCAGCCAGCGCGCGCCGAGGCCGACGAGCGCGCGCATGCCGCGCGTCGCCGCCGTCGACGATCGGCCGAGCGCCTGCGAGTACGGGAGGTAGCCGGCGAACAGCTCGTCGCCGCCGTCGCCGGTGAGGCACACCGTCACGTGGCGGCGCGCGAGCTCGGACACGAAAAAGGTGGGAATCGCCGACGCGTCGGCGAACGGCTCGTCGTAGTGCGCCGCAAGCCGATGCGCGACGTCGAGGCAGTCAGGCGTCACGACCCACTCGTGATGATCGGCGCCGAACGCGCGCGCCGTCGTCCGCGCGGCGGCCAGCTCGTCGTATTCGGGATCGCCGAAGCCGATCGAGAAGGTCTGCACCGGCCGCGACGAGTGCTTCGCCATCAGCGCGAGGACGGCGGCCGAGTCGAGGCCGCCGCTCAGGAACGCGCCGAGCGGCACGTCCGATCGCAGGCGGATGCGCACCGCTTCGTCGACCTCCGCGGCGAGCCGCTCGAGGTATTCGCCTTCCGGCACGCCGGCGACGACGGCGTCGCGCGGCCACGTCCAGTACTTGCGGATCTTCGGCGCGCCGCCGGCGTCGAGCGTCAAAAGGGATCCGGGCTCCAGCCGCGTCATCCCCTCGAAGATCGCCGCGTCGCCGTCGACGTAGCCGAAGGTGAGGAACTCGAGGAGCGGCGCCGGCGCGACGTCGGGCGCGCGGCCGAGCGCCGCGAGCATCGCCTTCGGCTCGGACGCGAACAGGAATGCGCCGGCAGACTGCATGTAGTAGAGCGGCTTCTTGCCGACGCGATCGCGCGCGAGCACGAGCCGCTGCCGCGGCGCGTCCCAGATCGCGATCGCGAACATGCCGCGCATCTTCTCGAACGCCGCCTCGCCGTGCTCGGCGTACAGCGCGGCGATCACCTCGGTGTCCGACGCCGTCTGGAACGATCGTCCGCGCCGCTCGAGATCGCGCCGCAGCTCGACGTAGTTGTAGATCTCGCCGTTCTGCACGACGACGATGCGGCCGGCGTCCACGGCGATCGGCTGATGCCCGCCGGCGACGTCGATGACGCTGAGCCGCGCGGCGCCGAGCGCGGCGGCGCCGCCGCTCCAGATCCCCGTGTCGTCCGGCCCGCGATGGCGCAGCGTCGCGATCATCGCCGCGGCGGTGGCGCCGCTCGCGGGCGCGCCGTCGATCGACACGAGGCCGGCGATGCCGCACATCAGGAGGACAACACGCGCGCGCGATGCTCGAAGCGGAACGGCAGCGCGACGAACCCGTCGTCGTCGGCCTGATCGGCGCTGCCGGCCGTCCCGGTGACGGCGAAGCGCGGGCCGGCGCTCACGACGTCGTACGACACGAGCTGCTGCGCGTCGCTGATCGTCAGCCGCAGGACGTACTGCCGGCGGCGCAGCAGCAGCGGATCGAAGACGCACTCGAGGACGCCGCGGCCCTCGACGACCTCCGGCACGTCGTCGCGCGACGACGCGGCGGAGGCGACGGTGAAGCCGGTGTCGACGTCCACGATCGCGATGTGAAAGACGGGCGCGGCGATCGGCATCGACGCGTCGTACACGGCCCGAATCGTCAACGCGCCGCGCTCGCGCACGCTCGAGGCCGGACGGCCGGATCGATCGAGGATCTCGACGTCGACGTAGCGCACCTCGCCGGTGCCGCCGCGATGGCTCTGCAGCGCGTTGCCCTGGTTCGCGAGCGCGCGCAGGTTCACCTGCTCCATGTACTGCTCGGCGATCTCCGCCGCCGGACCCGACGCGCGCACGCGCCCTTCGTCCATCCAGACGATGCGGTCGCAGAGCCGGCGCACGTTCCACATGTCGTGCGAGATGAACAGCACCGTCTTGCCGTCGGCGATCAGCCGGCGCAGGCTCTCGAGCGCGCGCCGCCGGAACGACGCGTCGCCGACCGCGAGCACCTCGTCGACGAGCACGACGTCGGGGTTGCTGAAGATCGCGACGCTGAAGCCGAGCCGCGCGTACAGGCCCGAGGAGTAGCGCTTCATCGGCATGTCGATCAGCGGCTCGACCTCCGCGAACTGAACGATGTCGTCGAAGCGGCGATCGATCTCGCGGCGCGTGAGGCCGAAGAGTCCCGCGCCGAGGTACACGTTTTCGCGGCCGGTGAGCTCGGGGTGGAAGCCGGCGCCGAGCTCGATCAGCGACACCACGCGGCCGGCGACCTGCACACGGCCGCTCGTCGGCCACGTCACGCGCGAGATCAGCTTCAGCAGCGTCGTCTTGCCCGCGCCGTTCGCGCCGATGACGCCGAGGCCGCTCCCCTCGGCGACGTCGAAGCTGACGTCGCGAAGCGCGAACACCGACGGGCTCACGCGGCCGCGCGCCGCGCTGTAGATCTCGGGTTCCCTCCCGCGCGCGCGATCGACCACCGACGACACGAGGTCCACGATCGTCCGCGAGCGGCCCGCGCGATAACGCTTCGTGACCCGATCGAGGCGGATGGCAACCGCGTCAGATGACATCGGCGAAGTAGCGATCGAGCTGCTTGAAGAGCACGAACGATCCCGCGAGGGTGATTGCCGTCAGGACGGTAGAGAGGGCGAGCAGCGTCCAGTCGGGCTCGCGGCCGTACACGACCGCCGACCGCAGGCCTTCGATGACGCCGGTCAACGGGTTGACCGCAATCCAGGCGCGCCACTGCGGCGGCACCTTCGACAGCGGGTACGCGATCGGCGTCACGTAGAGCCAGAGCTGCAGCCCGATCTGCACCACCGGGCTCACGTCGCGGTAGAAGACGTTCACCGCGGAGGTCAGCAGCGTGACCGCCACCGTGAACGCGATGAGCAGCACGAAGAGCGCCGGCACGAGCAGCGCCCAGCGTGTGAGCGCGATGCGGTAGTACGCCAGCAGCACGGCGACGAGCGCCGCCGCCGCGGCGAGATCGATCAGACGCGACGAGACCTGCGCGAGCGGGATGATCTCGCGCGGGAAATACGTCTTGGTGACGATGTTGCGGTACTGGACGAGGCTCATCGTGCCGGAGTTGACGCTGTTGAGGAAGAAGAACCACGGCACGAGGCCGGCGTACGCGAACACCGGATACGGCACGTCCGAGAGGATGTTCGCGAGCCGGGAAAAGACGAGCGTGAAGACCGCCATCATCGCGAGCGGCTGCGCGATCGCCCAGCCGATGCCGAACAGCGTCTGGCTGTAGCGGCCCTTCACCTCGCGACGCGTGATGTTCAGCAACAGCTCGAGGTACGCGGCCGGCTCGATCGGCGCCGCGTGATCGATCAGCGGACGCGCCGCGGCCGCCGGCGCCGTCATGCGGAGACGACCGCCCGATTCTCCGCGCGCGCGAGCAGCCCGCCGGCGTGAATCTCGTACAGGAACAGCGCCCACGCGCCGGCGGCGATGAGCCACTGCGAGTAGTTCGCGACGAGCGTGATCTTGTCGGCGCTCGTGATCCAGCTGTACACCGGCAGACACGCGATGAGCAGCAGCGGCAGCGCGCTGCGCAGGTGCGTCGAGCGCGTGGCGATGAAATAGGTCGGCGCGACGAGCAGCATGTAGCTGTAGTTCTTGAAGCGCGGCAGCACGAGCGGCTGGACGATGGCCGCCAGGTAGAAGACGAGCTCGAGCCGGTTCGCCGCGCCGCTTCTCGCGACGCGCGCCGCGACGATCCACGTCGGCACCGCGACCGCCGCCGCGATCGCGACATAGGCGATCACCTGCAGCGCCTGCGGCACGACGACGTGCGAGGTCCGCTCCAGGATCGCCGCCGCGTCGGTGACGAGCGGAAGCGATGCCGGATTGAGCCGGCCGCTCTCACCGTAGTTCTTCGGAATCGACTGCAGGAACTCGATCGTCAGCCGCGGCGCGATCGCGTAGCTCAGCGCGAAGATCGCGGCGAACGCCGCGAGGCCGCCGGCCAGATATCGGACACCGCGGCCGTCGCGCGCCGCCAGACAGACGACCAGCAGCACGAGCGGCGTGAGGCGGAACGCCGACGCCAGCACGATCGCCGCGACGTAGAGCCAGTAGCGATCCGCGACGAGCGCCGTCACGCCGAGCCACACCAGACACTGCTCGAACGTCGTCACGCTGCCGCTCACGACGTCGATGAAGATGGCGCTCGAGTACGCGAACGCGAGGAACAGGACCCAAACGGGATCGACGACGCTCGTGCCGAGCAGCCGGCTCCAGATCCGAATCAGCCACGCGAGCGCGGCGAGCTTGACCGCGATGTACACCAGCCGCGCGCGGGGCAGCGGCAGGCTCGCGAACGGCGTGAAGAGCGCGAGCGAGTACGGCGGGTAGTTGAACTTGAACCCGGTCTCGCGGAGATCGGGCGGCAGCGACGCGGTGTCGTACGGATCGAGCCCGGCGCGCCACGCCTGCGTCGAGTGGTAGTAGACGCGGAAGTCCCACTGGTTTCCCGTGTTCGACCACACTGCCTTCTGCACGAACCACAAGGCGCAGAACGCGGCGAACACGAACCGCAGCCACTTCGGGAGCATCAATTGGCGGCGGCGGCGACGTCGGAGAGCGCCGCCGCCCGTTGTCCGGTCAATTCGGCGACGATCGCCTGCGCAAGCCGCTCGGCCGATCGGCCGTCGGTGAACTCGCACTGCTCGCCGACGACGCGCCGGCGGCCGGCGGCGTCCTTCGACGGATCCGCGAGGTAGGCGTTCACCAGATCAATCATCTCGCCGGCCGACTTCGCGATCCGCACGGCGCCGGCGCGCACGATCTGCTGGTAGTGCGTGTACGAGTAGTACCGCAGCGGGGACGTGAGGAACGGCCGCGCCTCCGCCGCGTCCTCGTCGAACGCGATGTTCACGACGGGCGTGTCGAAGATCGACGCCTCGATCGCGATCGTCGACGCGACGTTGAGCACGACGTCGCTGTGATACAGCGTGTCGGCGAGGTGGCGCGTGTTCTCGGCCGTGACGTCCACGCTGTGCCCGTCGCCCGAGCGCGCCGACGGGCGGAACGGCTTCTCGACCACCACGTGCGGCGCGCCCCCGTAGCGGTCGTACGCGCGCAGATCGTCGCGCGGGTGGACGCGGACGAGCAGATCGCACGGCGCGGCGAGCGCGCCGGATCGAATCGCGTCGAGCAGCCGATCGATCGCGACGTCGTGGCGCGGGTACGCCTCGGCCGGAATCGTCGTGAGCGTCAGGAGGCGCCGTGCCGGATCGAGGCCCGCGCGCCGGCAGAACTCGGCGCGGCTCGATCGCTTCTCGCCGTTGAAGTACCGATCGAATTGCGGCGGCCCGACGACGTCGATCTCGTCGCTCTCGTACCCGTGCAGCTCCTGCGCCTCGCGCTTCATCGTCCGGTTCCAGACGGCGAGGCGATCGATCCGCCGGATCGGGAACAGCTTGTTCGTGAGGTTGTCCCAGCTGAGATCGACGGCCATCGCGCGGACGCCGCGGCGGCGCGCCGTGCGCAGGAACGGAATCTCGGCGAAGATGAGGCCCGGCGTCGACACGGCGACCAGAGTCGGCCGATGGCGATCGAAGAGCCGTTCCGCCTCGGGATCGGCGACAAGCCGATCGGAGACGTCGTACCAGCGGCCGCTGTCGGATCGCGGCGACAGCGCGCGGCCGACGAGCGCCTTCGCGCGGCGGAAGCGAAGCGCCGTGCCGGCGTGGCCGGCGGCGAGCTTGATCCGGATCGTCTCCGTCGTGCGCGCCTCGAGATAGCGCGCCTGCACGAGCGCGAGGAGCCGTCCCTCGAGGCCGGACGGCACGTGCGCCGGCAGCGGCTCGAACGAGACGCGCGGATGCGCGAACTCGCTCGTGAACGCCGGATCGGCCGCGAGCGGCGACAGAAGGGCGACGCGCAGATCGCGCACCTCGTCGAGCACGCGCGCCAGCACGCCGCTGCGGAGCACGTTGCCCGCGCTGCTGCCGTTCGGGATCGTCCAGAGCAGGCTCGGCGCCGCCGCGCGCGTCATCGGGAGGCCGCCTGCTGGAGCGCGCGCTCGGCCGCGTCCCAGTCTTCGGGATCGTCGATGTTCAACCCGTACGGCGGCGTCATGACGTATGCCGCGACCTTGTCGCCGTAGAGGCTCGGCTCGATCGGATCGAACAGCAGCGCCGTCCGGAAAAGATAAATCGCGCCGTTCAGCACCCACGCTTTCGGCATGTCCTGGCGCCGGCCCGGCCGCCGCTTCACCGGCGCACCGCCGACGAACAGCCGCGCCCACCCGCCGGCGTCGATCGTGACGACGCGCATCGGGTTGTAGTGCGCCGGCAGCTCGTCGACGCTCACGACGGAGTCGGCGCTCGTCTCTTCGGCGAGCGCGATCGCCTCGCGGATGTGGCGCGGCTGCCGCAGCGGCGACGTCGGGAGCAGAATCATCACGAGGTCGGGCGTGTAGCGGTCGTGATCGCGCAGCCATCCGAGCGCGTGCTGCATCACCGGCAGATGCGGCGTGTCGTCGGCGGCGAGCGTTGCAGGCCGCGTGAACGGCACCTCGCACCCGCGGGCGCGCGCAACGGCCGCCGCTGTTTCGTCGTCGGTCGAGAGGATGAGGCGATCGAACGCGCCCGAGTCGCGGGCCGCGTCGATCGTGTGCGCGATGAGCGGCTTCCCCGCGAGCGGCCGCGTGTTCTTGCCCGGGATCCCCTTCGAGCCGGCGCGCGCGGTGACGACGCCGAGTACCGTCACGCGGGAGATCCCGGCTCGAGGTCGTCCCACTGCACGAGGCGGCCGCTCGCGATCGCGCGCCTCGCGACGCGCCCGATCACCTCGTCGAGGCGCCGCGCCGGAATGCCCGTGCCCGGCCGCTTCGCCCACACGTCGGCGGGGGCGATCGTCGCGCCGGCCGGCACGTCGCGCACGGTGACGACGCTGTGGAGCGCCATGTCGCGGACGTCCTGCTCGCCCGGTTGAATCGTCTTCGTCGCGCCGCGCGCGCGCTCGATCGATCGAATGCCCTTCACGATCTGGGCGAGCTCCTGCGGCTCGATCGATCCCTGCTGATCCGGGCCCGGCATCGAGCGCGACAGCGTGAAGTGCTTCTCGAACAGGTTCGCGCCGAGCGTCGCGGCGCCCAGCGCCATGGCGCTGCCGAGCGTGTGATCCGAGAAGCCGACCGGAACGCCGTACTTCTCGTGCAGCGCGGGAATGCAATCGAGCTGCACGTGCTCGAACGGCGTCGGATACGTCGACGTGCAGTGCATGAGCGCGAACGGCGTGCCGATCTCGCGAACCGCCTGCACGGTGCGATCGATCTCGTCGGGCGTCGACATGCCGGTGGAGATGATCATCGGCTTGCGCTTGCGCGCGATGTGGCGCTGCAGCGGCAGGTTCGTGAGCTCGCCGGAACCCGTCTTGAACGCCGGCACGCCGAGCGTCTCGAGAAAGTCGGCGGCCTCGCGCGAGAACGGCGTCGACAGGAACACGAGGCCTTTCCGCGCCGCGAGGTCGCGCAGCTCGACGTGGGCTTCGCGCGACAGCGCCATGCGCGTGAGGAGATCGAAGAGCGATTCGCCGACGTACGCCGCCGTCGCGCCGCCGCGCAGCATCTCGTGCTCGGGAAAATGCGTCTGAAACTTGATCGCGTCAGCACCAGCTTCGGCCGCCGCGTGCACGAGATCGGACGCGATCCGCACGTCGCCGTTGTGGTTGATCCCGGCCTCCGCGATCACGAAGCACGGATGCCCGGGGCCGATCGTCCGCTCGCCGATGCTGATGTCGCTCGCCATCTCGCTGTGCGCTCGCTATGCGCTCACCGACGCCGGATCGAAGAACCGCTTCTGCGTGTACAGCTCGAGGGAGACCAGTCGGTCGGCGATCTGCTGGCTCGCGTCGGGCTGGAAGTAGATGTGCGACGCCGCGTAGCGGCCGTGCCGCATCTGCTGCTGGACGGCGTCGCGAATCGCGCGGGCGTCGTAGCCGACGTGGACGACGTTCGATGCGCTGAGCCGCCCGCTCTGGCGAAGGCCGATGTTCACGACGGGCGTGCCGAGAAAGGAGCACTCCTTGATGCCGGCCGACGAGTTGCCGACGAGGCACGCCGCCGACTTGAGCAGCGCGACGAACTCGTCGGCGGCGACGTTCGTGATGAAGCGCATCTTCTCCGTCGCCGCCTCGTGATGCTCGCGGAAATGGCGGATCGTCTCCGCCATTTCGCCGGTGCCGGCGTCCGGGTTCGGCCAGAACCAGATCGCCTGGACGCCGACGTCGCCGATCGCGCGCAGCGTCGTCTCGAGATGCAGCCGGTTGTCGGCTTCCGTCGTCACCGGGTGCTGGATGACCATCACGAAGGGCTTCGCGAGATCGACGTCGTGGCCGACGCCGTAGCCGTTCACGCGCTCGCTCGTGATTGCCGCGCTCGCCTTCGACGCCAGCTCCACGTCGAGCGATCCCGTGTTGAAGACGTACTTCGGATCCTCCCCCATCGCGAGCACGCGCCGCTTCGCGTCCTCGTTGGTGACGAAGTGGATGTGCGCGAGCTTCGTGATCGCGTGGCGGACGCTCTCGTCGATGCTGCCGCTGACGTCGCCCCCCTCGATGTGCGCGATGGTCCTGTTCAAGTACGCCGCCGCCATCGCGATCGCGAGCTGCTCGAACCGATCGCCCGTGATGACGACGATGTCGGGATCGGTGGCGTGGATGCCGTTGGCGAACTCGAGCGCGGTGAGGCAGGCCGTCTTCGCCATCGCGACGTGATTGCCGCCTTCGATGACGTTGAACAGCTCGGCGGCGATCGTGTAGCCGCCCGCTTCGATGTCGCTCGCGACGTGGCGGCTGTACTTGTCGAGCAGGATCGATCCGGCGAGCATCAGCTCGAGTTCCACCGACGGATGGCTGTTCAACGTCCGGATCAGCAGCTGGCTGCGCCCGTAGTACGCGCGGTTGGTGATCGGAAAGACGATCCGCCGCTTGCCGCTGCGCGCGACCTTCGGGCTCGCCGAGGCGAAGACGGTGTCCATCTCAGACGCGCGCCGGGTCGTGGTTGACGACGATCGTCTTCCACTCGCAATACACGTCGAGCGCTTCGGTGCCCGGCTCGCGGAAGCCGTTGCCGGAGTTCTTCACGCCGCCGAACGGCATGTGCGGGCCCGCGCCGTAGGTCGGGCCGTTGATCGACACGAGGCCGGCGCGGTACCGCGCGATGAACTCCTCGATGCGGTTGCTGTTGAACGTGTGGATCGCGCCGGTGAGGCCGTAGCCGCTGAAGTTGGCGAGCGCGATCGCTTCGTCGAAGCTCGCGGCCCGGTAGAGGCACGTCACCGGACCGAACAGCTCCTGCTGGGAAACGTCGTCGTCGGGCGCGACGTTCTCGAGCACGGTCGGCGCCATGTAATAGCCGGGCGCGAGCGCGTCGATCGCGCGGCCGCCGGCGACGAGCCGCGCGCCGCGCGCGACCGCGCACTCCACGGCGCGCAGCAGCCGGTCGAGGTTCTGCCGGGAGATCACCGGGCCGCATGCGTCGCCAGTGCCCGAGCCGACCTTCACCGCCTTCACGCGCTCGAGCATCGCGTCGCGAAACTCGTCGTACACGCGATCGAAGACGATGACGCGGCTGCCGGCAGCGCAGCGCTGGCCGGCGTCGATGAACGCGGACGCCGTCGCATGCTCCGCCGCCGCGTCGATGTCCGCATCGTCGCAGACGACCAGCGGATTCTTTCCGCCGAGCTCGAGGCACACCTTCGCGAGGACGCCGCGCGCGCTCACGCGCTGCTGAATCAGCTTTCCCGTTGCCGCCGATCCCGTGAAGCTGACCAGGCCGACGCGCGGATCCTCGACGAGCGGCGTCCCGACCTCAGGGCCGAAACCCTGCACCGCGGAGTACAGGCCGCCCGGGAGCCCCGCGTCGCGGAGCAGCTTGCCGAAGGCGACGGCGGTGTACGGCGTCAGCTCGTGCGACTTCGCGACGACGGCGTTGCCGCACAGCAGCGCGGGAAACGTCTTCCACGCCACGCCGGCGAGCGGGCTGTTGAACGGCATGATCGCGGCGCAGACGCCGATGGGCGCGCGCTCGGTGCGCACGCTGCGGTTCGCCACGGGGCTCGTCATCGTCCTGCCGTAGAAGCGGCTGCCTTCGCTCGCCATGAAGACGCCGAGGTCGGCGGACGAGCCGACTTCCGCGACGGCGTTCTTCCACGGTTTGCCGGTCTCGAGCTGCACGATCTCGGCGAGCTCGCGCTCGTTCGCGCGGAGCAGCGACGCGGCGCGGAGGAGAATCTCTCCGCGCGCAGGCGCCGGCCGGCGTCCCCACGCTTCCGCGGCGTGCGAGGCCGCCGTCACCGCCGCATCGACGTCGCCGCCCATGCCGCGCGCGACCTCGCACAGCAGCCGGTCGTCCATCGGACATCGTTTCTCGAACGTCTCGCCGGAAGCCGGCGCGACGTCGCGGTCGCCAATCCAGTGCGCGACGCGGTCGGGATATGCCATCAGCTGGAAGTGAAATCTGTAGGGCGAGGCTTTCAGCCTCGCCATGGCGACCCTGAAAGGGTCGCCCTGCATCGGAACTGCTGCACGTCGCGCACGATGCCTGGCGCATCGAGGCCGTGATGCTCGAGCACTTCCGCGTTGGCGCCGCACGCCGGCAGATCCGTGAGGCCGAGCGATCGCACTTCCGCACGCAGGCCGATCCGCGCGGCGGCGGCGGCGATCATCACGCCCTGGCCGAGCGCGACGTAGTGGTTGTCGAGCGTGAGAATCGCCGGAAAGCGGCCGAGCGTCTCGCGCATCCACGCCTCGTCGATCCGGTTGAGCCACGGCAGATCGATCACAGCGGCGCTGATGCCGAGCGACGCGAGCTCGTCGGCGGCGCGCCACGCGTTCGCCATCAGCAGCGGTCCGTACCCGACGAGCGCGACGTCGTCGCCGCCGCGCAGCGTCGCGCCGCGGCCGACGTGCAGCGCGTAGGACTCGGGCAGCGCGTACGGCAGATCCATCGGCACGTTCACGAACCGCAGATACGCGCTGCCGGCGTGCTGCTCGATCGCCCACCGGATCGCGAGCCTCGCCTCGCGCTCCGAGCACGGCTCGATCGCGACGAGGCCCGGCACCGATCCGATCGCGGAGATGTCGCGCACCGACTGATGCGAGTGGCCCGGCCCGGCGGGCACGAGGCCCGCGAGCGTCGCCGTGTAGACGATCTTCGTGCGCTCGGTGGCGTTGTTGTAGATGTGCTCGTTCGCGCGGGTCGAGAGGAAACAGGCGAAGGAGTGCACGACCGGCAAACGCCCGGCGAGCGCGAGGCCGCCGGCGGCCGACACCATGTGCTGTTCGGCGATCCCGCATTCGATGAAGCGGTCGGGCAGCTCCTGTTTGAACGCTTCGATGCCGCAATCGGACAGGAGATCCGCGTCGACGACGACGATGTCCGGACGCGTACGTGCGATGCGAAGAAGCTCATCGCCGTACGCGACGACGAGGCGCTCGGGATGTGACGGCGAGGTACGCGACGGCAGCGGCGCCGACGCGAACGTCATCGGCGGTCGTTTCAGGCGCGAGAGGCGATCGTCGATGCGGGCGGTCAGCTCGCCGACGGCGGCGGCGTAGTGCTCGAGCGACGGCGCGCCAGCGTGGAACTGGTACGTCTGATCGCCGCACGCGACGCCTTCCATGAACGACACGCCTTTGCCCTTGATCGTGTCGGCGACGAGAACCTTCGGGGCGTCGCCGATGGCGGCGAAGTGCGCGAACGCGTCGCGGATCGCCCGGAAGTCGTGGCCGTCGGCGCGGCGAACTTCCCACCCGAACGCGCGGAACTTCTCCTCGATCGCGCCGAGGTCGCTCACCGCCGCGACGGTCGAATCGGACTGGTACTTGTTGTGGTCGACGATCGCGACGATCTCGCCGAGCCGCTCGTTGGCCGCCGGCTGCAGCGATTCCCAGATCTGCCCTTCCTGCAGCTCGCCGTCGCCGGTCATCACGACGATGCGGCCGCCGTGCCCGGTGAGCCGGCGCGCGCGCGCCATGCCGTACGCCTTCGAGATCCCCATGCCGAGCGAGCCGGTGTTGGTCGCGATGAACGGCGTCGCGACGTCGGGATGCCCGGGCAAACCGCCGAGGCGGCGCAGGCGATGCAACAGATCGAAGTCCAGCTTCCCGAGGGCGATGAGCAGCGAGTACAGCGCCGGCGCGTCGTGCCCCTTCGAGGAAAAATAGATGTCGGACCCGACGGTGCCGCTGTTCGGATCGACGAGCTCCTCGGTCCACAGCCACGTGATCAGGTCCATTGCGCTGAAGCTCGATCCGATGTGGCCCGATCCGGCCTGCATGATCATGTAGAGCGTGTTCACGCGGCACAGATCGGCGAGGAGCGCGGCGCGCTCGATCGGATCGGAGGCTGCGGCGCGCGCCGCCGCGATCGCGTCGAGCGTCGCGTACGTCAGCAGACCCGTGCCGGCGAGTTGGCGATCCGAGTGGTCTTTTTCACCCATGCGTCCGGGAAGTGACGACGATCAACGCAGAACTCGCAGAGCACGCAGAAACATTCTCTCCAAAAGAGATTCTGCGAGCTCCGCGAGTTCTGCGTTGTACGTCGTCGTCATCGCGCCGTCCAGCCGCCGTCGACGACGAGCGTCGCGCCCGTCATGTACTCCGATGCGCGCGAGGCGAGAAAGACGATCGCGCCGTTGTAGTCGTCGTCGCGCGCCATGCGGCCGAGCGGCGTGCGCTTCTCGTACTCCGCGACGAATTCCGGCGAGTGGCTCTCCTCGCGCACGCCGCCGGGCACGAGCGAGTTCACGCGCACGCCGAGCCGCTCGTGGCCGCAGTACTCGGCGAGCCAGCGCGTGAAGTTCAACATGCCGCTCTTCGCCACGCTGTAGCCGACCGGCTTGAACCACTCGCGTCCGCCCGCGCGCTGCGACTTGTACATCGACTGATCGGGCGAGACGACGCCGTAGGTGGACGAGATGTTGATGATGCTGCCGTCGGCGCGATCGGCCGCGCGAAACGCTTCGAGAAAGGACTGCGAGACGACGAGCGCGCTCTTCAGGTGCGACTGCATCATCGCGTCCCACGCCGACTCGGGATAGCGCTCGAACCGCGCCGTCTCGAGCGAGGCATCGGCCGGCGACGAGCCCAGGCCCGCGTTGTTGACGAGCACCGTCGGCGCGCCGTGCCGCTCGACGACGCCGGCGACGGCGCGATCCACGGCGCGGCGATCGGTCGTGTCGACGACGTGCGACGAGATGCGCGCGCCGCCGCCCGCCGCCTGCGCCGCGGCGTCGGCCGGTTTGATGTCGAACAGCGCGACGGCCGCGCCCGCCGACGTCAACGCCTTCGCGTACTCGCGTCCGAGACGTCCCGCGCCGCCGGTGACGATCGCGATGTGCCCCTCGAGCGAGAACAGCGCCGCCCCGGCGGGCCGAGCCGTCATAGTAGAGTAGCGTCCGCGTGCCGCCGCGTGGCTCGACGCCGCATCCGATCCGCATCGCGCGCATCATCACGCGCCTGAACGTCGGCGGGCCGGCGATTCAGGCGATCGAGATGAGCGAGCGCTTCGAGCGCGCCGGCTGCCACACGCTGCTCGTGCACGGCCGCCTCGGCGCCGGCGAAGGCGACATGCGCTATCTCGTCCCCGACGATCGCCGCTTCGAGATGGTGCACGTGCCGTCGCTTCGCCGCGAGGTCAACCCGATCGCGGATGCCGCCGCGACGGCGCGCGTCTTCAGCCTGCTGCGGCGCTTCAGGCCGGCGATCGTGCACACGCACATGGCGAAGGCGGGATCGGTCGGACGCGCGGCGGCGCTGCTCTACAACGCGACGGTCGCGCGCGCGGCGCGCGCGCGCCTCGTGCACACCTATCACGGCCACGTGCTCGACGGGTACTTCTCTTCCCCGGCGGCGCGCGCGTTCACCGCGATGGAGCGTGCGCTCGCGCGCCGCACCGACCGATTGATCGCCGTCTCCGAATCGGTCCGCCGCGATCTCGTCGATCGCCACGGCGTCGGATCCGCAGATCGATTCCGCGTCGTCCCGCTCGGCCTCGATCTCTCGCGCCTGGCGGCGATCGGCCTGCGCGAGCGCGCCGCCGCGCGCGCGGCGCTCGGCCTCGAGGCGGAGGCTCGCGTGGTCGCGTTCGTCGGACGGCTGACCGCGATCAAGCAGCCGCATCTGTTCGTCGACGCGGCCGCGCGCGTCGCGGACGCGGATCGTCGCGCGCGGTTTCTCGTCGCCGGCGGCGGCGAGCTCGAGGCCGCCGTGCGATCGCAGATCGAGGGGCGCGGCCTCTCCGATCGCGTGCGAATGCTGGGGTGGCAACGCGACGTCGCGCCGGTGTATGCCGCGAGCGATCTCGTCGCCGTCACGTCGCGCAACGAGGGGACGCCGGTCGCGCTCATCGAAGGCATGGCGGCGGGCGTGCCGGGCGTCTCGTTCGACGTCGGCGGCGTGCGCGATGTCATCGGCGCGCGCGATCTCGGCGTTCTCGTCGCGCCCGACGACGCCGGATCGCTTGCCGGCGAGATCCAGCATCTGCTCGCCGACGAGCCGCGCCGCGCCGGGATGGGCGCTCGCGCTCGGGCGTCGGCGGTCGATCGATTCGGCGTCGATCGTCTCGAGCGGGATCTCGCGGCGCTCTACGCAGAGCTCGTCGGATAGCATGAGGCCATGTCCCGCCGCGCCGCGCGCCTCCTGATCGCCGCCGTCGCGATCGCGCACGCCGCGTTCTTCATCGCCTACCAGCGGCCGGACTGGGCGACCGAGTGGACCGATCAGAACGGGTACCTGCTGCTCGGCCGCGTGCTCGCGGAGACGGGACGCTTCAGCCGCTTCGCGAACACGCCGCAGTACGTGCCCGAGGCGATTCGCACGCCGGTGTATCCCGCATTCGTCGCGCTCCTCGACACGCTCTTCGGGGAGAGCCACCTGGCGATCGCGATCGCGCAGGGGCTGTTGTTCGCGGCGACATGCCTCGTCGTGCACGCGCTTGCGCTGACGATCGCGAGCGACGGCGTCGCCGCCGCCGCCGGCCTCGCGTCTGCGCTGTATCCGCCGCTGCCGTACTTCGCGGCGCTCGTGCTGACCGAAGTCCTGACGACATTCTTCGTCACCGCGGGCCTCGCGCTCTGGCTGCGCGCGCTCGCGCGCGGCTCGACCCCGCTGGCCATCGCTGCCGGCGTCGTGCTCGCGGCGGCGGCGCTCACGCGCCCGACCTTCGCGCTCCTGCCGCTGTTTCTCGTCGGCGCGGCGCTCGTTGCCACCCGCGGACCGCGCGGCACCGTTTGGCGCATCAGCGGCGTGGCCGTCGCGGCCTTCGCGTTCGTCGTCGCGCCGTGGATTCTGTACAATGCGGTCTTCTTCAAGGCGCTGACGTTCTCGCCCGCGGGCGGACCCGGACGCCAGCTCTTCGAGGGCGCGTGGCAGGTGCAATTTCCCGGGCGCCTCGAAAGCGAGCTGACATCGCTCGCCGACCAGGTCCCCGATCGCGCCGCGCTCGACGCGCAGGTGCGCGAGGTGGCCGCGCGATCGCAGCGGCCGGCCGAGCCGATGCTGCGATACGTCCACCAGCACCAGGACATCGCGCGGATCTGGACGACGCCCACCGATCCGTGGCAGCGGATGCTGGCGCGGATCGCCGCCGACCGCGAGTACTGGCGCGTCGCGGTGGAGAACATCCGGCGCGATCCGGTCCGCCACTTCTGGCGCCGCGCGATCCGCGGGACGTTTCTGTTGTGGGCGGCCGAGATTCCCGTGCGGTACTCGGACATCAACCGCCTCGCGCCGTGGACGATTCGCGCGATGTGGCTGCCGCAGGCGGCGGTGCTGGGGCTGGCGGTGTGGGGCGTGGTGGTCTTCGTCGGGCGGGGCGCGCGAACCGCGGGGTACGCGATGGCTGCGCTCATCGCGTACGTGACGGCGGTTCACACGCCGCTGTATTCCGAGGCGCGCTACTCGCTGCCGGCGATGCCGATCGTGCTGCTTTTGGCGACGATGGGGACGGCGGCGATCGCGAAACGGACGCGTGCGCGCAAGCTCCCGCCCTCTCAGTCACACGCGTAAGACTGCGGGGCCCTGGGCGACGAGAGGCGTCGGAGTCGCGCAAGCGGAGGCCCGGGCATGAGACACGGCGCGCTCGCGTTCACGTATTGAACGTCCGCGTACACGGCGTTGTCAAGACCTGAACGTGCCCGCGCAGGGTTGGCGCGCCGTGCGGATTGTGCCAGACTTTCTCCGCCGGCGCGCGCAGGCGGCGGCGCCATGGACATACAGCCGACCCGCCGCAGCTCATCGCTCGTCGCCATCCCCGCGTTCAACGAGGCGGCGACGATTCGATCGGTCGTCGACCGCGTCAAAGCCGACCTCCCCGACTGCGACGTGCTCGTCGTCAACGACGGATCGCGCGATCGCACCGCGGATGTGCTCGCCGGCAGCGGCGTCCTGCTCGCCAATCACCTCTGCAACCTCGGATACGGCCGCGCCATTCAAACGGCTGTGCTGTACGCGACGCGCCGCGACTATCAACAGCTCATCACGCTCGACGCCGACGGCCAGCACGACCCCGGCCAGATCCGACCGCTCATCGCCGAGTTCGCGCGCGGCGAATGGGACATCCTCATCGGGTCCCGCTACGTCGCGCGCAAGCGCTACGATGGTGTGCCCGTGGGGCGGCGGCTCGGGATGCAGCTCTTCTCCGGGCTCGTCGGGATGACCGCGGGCCGGCGCATCTACGATACGACATCGGGCCTGAAGATCATCGGACGACGGACGTTCGCGGCGCTCGCCGACTGGCACTTCATCGACTTCCACGCCGAGGCGCTCGTGTATCTGATGCGGCTCGGGTTTCGCATCGGAGAGTTTCCGATCACGATCGAGGAGCGGCGCCACGGACAGTCGATGTACTCGACGCTCAGCCACGTGAAGTATCCGCTGAAGACCGTGCTCATGCTGGTGCTCGGCATCGTGCAGGCGGGCGTGACGCGCAGAAAGGCGTCATGACGGGCGAAGGCGTGCTCGTCGGCGCGCTCGTCGGGATCGCGCTGCTGTTGTGGGTGACGAGCTTGATCCGGCACGATCGCTTGTACATCGGCTACGGCGTCATCTTCGTCGTCGGCACGCTGGCCGCGACGATCGTGCTGGTCGTGCCGCCGCTCCTCGAGGCGGTCACGCGCGGCAGCGTCGCGCTGCTGCCGGTCGCGTCGCTGAGCATCGTGCCGCTCGCGCTGTTCACGTTTCTCATGGTCTACGTCTTCGCGCAGATCACGATCCTGGCGAACCGCGTGACGCGCCTGACGCAGGAGCTCGCGATCAGGAACGCGCGGCAGGAGCCGGAGGTCGACGCGCGCGCGCCCGAACCGCAATGATGGACGAGGAAGCGGCGCGCCGCCTCGTCTACGACGCCATCGACATCGTCAACCGGCAGCTGCCCGCGGCGAAGCGTCTGCGGAAAGCGCCGGAGACGATCATCGTCGGCGCCGGCGGCGCGCTCGATTCGCTCGGCGTCGTGAACTTCGTGATCGCGGTGGAAGAGCAGGTCGCCGACGCGACCGGCGCCGCGGTGCAGCTGCTCGACGAGACCATGCTGGGCGACGGCAGCCCGTTCCACACCGTTGGTTCGCTCGCGCGCCATATCGCCGCGCGGCCCGCCTGATCGTGGCGACTGCGCCAGACCGCCTGTATTTCGTCGCCGACTTCAACATCGAGCTCCTCGCGCGGCATCTCGCGCACACGACGCGGCCCGGCATCGAGACGGCGATCGCGCCCGCGGGGCCCGTGATGGGCGCGCTCGCGGCGGGTCCGCCCGCCGCCGGCTGGTCGGCCGTCGTCTGGACGCGGCCCGAAGCGATCAGCGAAACGTTCGCGCGCGTGTGTGCGCTCGAACGCGTGGACCACGAGCGCGCGATCGAAGAGGTGCGAGCCTATGCCGCAGCGATCGGCCGCTTCGCGGCGCGTGCGCGATCGGTCTTCGTGCCGGCGTGGGTGCAGCCGCCGTTCGCGCGCGGATGGGGCATGCTCGACCATCGGCCGGGCATCGGCGCCGCGGATCTGCTCGCGCGCATGAACGTCGCGCTCGCGGATGCGCTGCGCGACGCGCCGTCGGTCTTCGTGCTCGACGCGGCCCGCTGGCTCGCCGCCGCCGGCGCGCGCGGCTGGTCGCAGAAGCTGTGGTACGCCGCGAAGTGTCCGTTCGCGCCGGCGGTGATCGAGCTCGCGGCCGACGAGATTGCCGCGGCGCTCGACGGCGCAGGCGGACGCGCCCGCCGCCTGGTGATTCTCGATCTCGACGATGTGTTGTGGGGCGGCCTCGTCGGCGAAACAGGCTGGAGCGATCTGACGCTCGGCGGGCACGATCACGCCGGGGAGGCGTTCGCCGACTTCCAGCGTGCGCTCAAAGCACTGACGATCCGCGGCGTGCAGCTCGCCGTCGTCAGCAAGAACGACGAGGCCGCGGCGCTCGAGGCAATCGATCGCCATCCCGAGATGGTGCTGCGGCGCGGCGACTTCGCGGCGTGGCGGATCAACTGGGACGACAAGGCGCAGAACGTCGCCGGCGTGCTCGCGGACGTGAATCTCGGCGCCGAGTCGGCGGTGTTCATCGACGACAGCGAGGCGGAGCGCGCGCGCGTCCGCGGCGCGGTGCCGGGCATCCTCGTTCCCGAGTGGCCGTCCGATCCGGCGCGGTTTCGCGAAGCGCTGGAATCGCTGCAGTGCTTCGATGCGCCGGCGCTGACGTCGGAAGACCGCGCGCGCGCCGGCATGCTCGCCGACGAGCGGTCGCGGCGCGCGGCGCTCGCCGCAGCCGACACCCTGGACGACTGGCTGCGCTCGCTCGAGATCGCGATCAGCGTCGAGACGCTCGCGCCGGCGAACCTCGATCGCGCCGGCCAGCTGTTCAACAAGACGAACCAGATGAACGCGTCCACGCGGCGCCTCTCCGCGGGCGAGCTCGCGGCATGGGCGGCGGCGCCGGAGCACTGCCTGCTCACGTTCCGCGTGCGCGATCGCTTCGGGGACTACGGTCTCACGGGGATCGTGGGGCTCGAGCTCGCCGGATCGCGCGCGCGGCTCAGCGATTTTCTTTTGAGCTGCCGCGTGATGGGCCGGCGCGTCGAGGAGGCGATGCTGCACGTCGCCGCGGCGCACGCGCGCGCGCGCGGCGCCTCGACGCTCGTCGCCGAGGTCGTGCCCACGGCGCGCAACAGACCATGTCTCGATTTCTTCCTGCGGTCGGGCATGCGCCAGACATGTGAACACGCGTTCGAGTGGGACCTCTCGCAGCCGTACGCGCGGCCCGACTCCGTCGCCGTCGCCGATCATGCACGCGCCGCCGCCTCGAGCGATCGGTAGCGCCATGACAGCGCTATGACGGTCACCATCGATCGCTGCGCCGAGCGCGACCTCGGCGACGTGGTTCGTTTCCTCGACGAGCACTGGAAGCGAGGGCACGCGCTCGTCGCCAGCCGCCGCCTGCTCGACTGGCAGTATCGCAACGCCGATCGCACCTACTCGTTCATCGTCGCGCGGGCCGGCGGCGCCGTCGCCGGCCTCCTCGGCTACATCGCCACGCGCCGCTACGATCCGGCGCTCGCGCGCGACAACGTCGTCTGGCTCACGACGTGGAGGGTGCGCGACGATGCGGGGATCGCGGGGCTCGGGATCGCGATGCTGCAGCGGCTGTCGGCGCTCGAGCCGCACGCGGCGATCGGCGCCGTCGGGTTCAACGCGGCGACGCGGCCGATTTACGAAGCGCTCGGCTTCAGGGTCGGCGAACTGCAGCACTACGCTGTGGCGAACCCGGTGCGCCGCGAGGCCGCGCTCGCCTCTTTCGTCGAGCGCCAGGCAATCGAACCACCGCGGTCCGCAATCACGACTCGAGCGCTGACGAGCGCCGTCGAGTTCGAGCGGCTCGGGGAGATCGACGCGAACGTCGTCCCACGGAAGACCCCGCGCTATTTTCACGCGAGGTACGCGTGCCATCCGCTGTACGCCTACCGCGTGCTCGCGATCGAGGAGGGCGGCCGGACCGTCGGTCTGCTGGCGGCGCGCGTCGCCGAGCACGACGGGCATCGCGCCGTCCGCATCGTGGATGTTGCAGGTCCGCCGGACGCGGTCGCCGGCCTCGCCGCGGTTGCGCGCGCGCTTGCGCAGGCAAACGATGCCGACTACGCGGACGTCTACAACGCCGGCATCGACCCGGCGCTCTTCGCGCGCGGGGGCTTCACGCGGATCGATCCCGACGGCGCCGACGTCGTGCCCGATCACTTCGAGCCGTTCGAGCGCCGCAACGTCCGCCTGTGGTTCGCGATGAAAGGCGCAGGCGCGCCGGTGCTGTTCAAGGCCGACGGCGATCAGGATCGCCCAAGCGTCGTGCCGCGGGAGGCGCCGTGACGCGCGGGACCGTCACTCGCTTCACGCCGGCGGATCAGCGGAGGTTCGCGCGCCAATCGGGCGACTGCAACCCGATTCACCTCGACGCCTCTGCCGCGCGCCGCATCGTCGCGGGCGAGCCGATCGTCCACGGCGTCCATCTGCTGCTTCGGATGCTGGAGGCGCATTTCGCCGTTAAGGCGCGCGGGAGGCGGCGCCGGCGCCTCTCGATATCGATCACGTTTCTGCAGCCGGCGATCGTCGGCGAACGGATCCGGTTCGCCCGCGACGCAGAGGGCCGGCTGTCGGCCGAGACGGTCGACGGCGGCGCGACGCTTGCGGTGGCGACGATCGCGCCGATCGAGACCAACGCAGAGGAATCCCTAGGGCGAGGCTTTCAGCCTCGCCGTGGCGGCCCTGATAGGGCCGCCCTGCATCGGCTCCTTCGGACGCCGCTGGTTCGCACGGCCGCGGACGTCGAAGGCGCCGCGGGCACGATCGCGCTGCCGCCCGCCGCGCCGCTCGCCCGCGCCTTCCCGCGAACCGCCCGCGCGCTCGGCGCGGAGGCCGTCGCCGCGGTCGCCGGGCTGTCCGCGCTGGTTGGCATGGAATGTCCTGGCCGCGATTCGCTGCTGTCGGCGATCCGGATCGAGCTGACGATGCGCGGTCGATCGTCGCCGCTCGACTGGGTCGTGGAGCGCGTCGACCGCCGCTTCGGCCTCGTGAAGATCGCGGTGCACGGCGCCGGCATCGCCGGCACGGTCGACACGTTCCTGCGGCCGCGCCCCGCGGCGCCGGCGACGATCGCCGCAGCGTCCGCGCGCGTCGCGCCGTGCGACCTCGCCGGCGTGCGCGCGCTGGTCGTGGGCGGATCGCGAGGCCTCGGCGCCGCGACGGCGATGCTCATCGCCGCCGGCGGCGGAAGGCCGATCGTCACCTACGCCGCGGGCGCAGACGAGGTCGCGGAGCTGCAACGCGACGCGAAGAGCGCCGGCCGCCCGATTGACGCGCTCCGGCTCGATGTGCGCGCGCGCGACGCCTCGCGAGCGGTCCGCGCCGCGGTCGCGCGGTTCGGCATCACGCAGCTCTATTACTTCGCGAGCCCGCGCATCTTCGTGCGCCGCGCCGGACCGTTCGACGAGCGCCTCTTCGACCGCTTCGCGACGTTCTACGTGTACGCGTTCGCGCGCCTGTGCACCGCGGCGCTCGCCGCGGCGCCGTCGCTCGCGATCTTCTATCCATCGACGACGGCGATCGACGACGTGCCGGCGGAGCTGACCGAGTACGCGACGGCGAAGGCGGCCGGCGAATGCGTCTGCCGCGGCATCGCCGAGCAGCACGCGCGCAGCCTCATCGTCATTCGCCGCCTGCCGCGCATCGCGACGGACCAGACGGCATCGATCCTCGCCGTGCCGGCGCTCGATCCGCTCGACGCGATGCTGCCGATCGTGCGCGAGATTCATCAGCGCGCGAACGAGAGCGGCGCGTGAACCCGCCGGTCGCCACGATCGTCATGTACCACCTCGTCCAGCCGCCGGACGCAGGACCGATCGCCGGCCTCAAGTCGCTCGACGTCGCGGCCTTCCGCGAGCAGCTCGCCTACATCCGCCGCCATTACACGCCGGTATCGTCGCTCGATCTCGCCGCCGCGATCGACGGCGGATCGCCGCTGCCGCCGCGGCCGATCGTCCTGACCTTCGACGACGGCTACCGCTGCCATCGCGAGCACGTGTTTCCGCTGCTGGAAGCGGAGCGGATTCCGGCGACGTTTTTTCCCGTCGCCGCCGCGCTCATCGAGCGGCGGCTCCTCGACGTCAACAAGATTCAGTTCGTGCTCGCGTCGACCGGAGAGATCGAGCGGCTCGTGCAGGAGATCGACGCTGCTGTCGACGCCGCGTCGCGGGACGGCGCGTGCCCGCCGCCCTCCGCGTTTCGCGCGGCGTGGTGGAAGGCGTCGCGATGGGATCCGCCGGCGGTCGTCTACGTGAAGCGGCTGCTCCAGCATGCGCTGCCCGACGCGGTGCGCGTCCCTCTGGTCGACGATCTCTTCCGAACGATCGTGTCGCGCGACGAGCGCCGGCTCGCCGACGAGCTCTACATGGATGTCGGCGATCTGCGGGCGATGCACTCGGCCGGCATGACGATCGGCGCGCACGGCGATCGGCACGTCCGGCTGCCGACGCTGCCGCCGGAAGGCCAGGCGCGCGAGATCGACGGCGCGCTGCGGGTGCTCGATGCGGCCGGCGCGCCGCGCGAGAGGTTCGTCTACTGCTACGCCAACGGCGAGCACGACGGGACGAGCGTCGATCTGCTGCGCGCGCGCGGCTGCCGCGCGGCGTTCACGACGCGTCTCGATCTCGCGCGCCTCGCCGCCGGCGAGATGCTGACGCTGCCGCGGCTCGACGCCAACGACGTGCCCGCGGACGCGAACGCGCCGCCGAGCGAGTGGACGCGCCGCGCGTTCTGATACGCTAAGAGCGCGTGCACAATCTGTAAGGCGAGGCTTTCAGCTGCGATTCACCGTCATCGGACACGCCTGCCTCTTCATCGAAACCGGCGCGGAACGCGTGCTCGTCGATCCGTGGCTCTCGGGCTCGTGCTACTGGCGCTCGTGGTGGCACTTCCCGCCGAACGCGAACCTGCCGCCCGAGGTGCTCGAGCCCGACTACGTCTACCTGTCGCACCACCACTTCGATCACTTCCACTATCCGTCGCTGCGGCGCATCTCGAAGCGCGCGCGCGTGCTGATCCCGCGCTTCGGCGTGGACGTGATGCGGCACGAGCTCGATCAGCTCGGCTTCACGGACGTCGCCGAGCTCGCGCACGGCGCGCCGACGACGCTCGCGAGCGGCACGCGGCTCGCGTCGTATCAGTACGGCCCCGACGACAGCGCGTTCGTGATCGAGCGCGGCGGCGTCGTGCTGGCCGATCTCAACGACTGCAAGATCAAGGGGCCGTCCGCGCGGCCGATGCTGCGCGCGTTCGGGCCGCCGACGTTCGCGTTCAAGAGCCATTCCTTCGCTCAGGCGTATCCGAACTGCTACCACATCGCCGACGCCGCCGACGCGAAGCTGATGACGCGCGAGGATTTCCTCGAGAGCTTCATCGACGCGATCCGCGAGCTCACGCCCGCCTACGCGATCCCGTTCGCGAGCATGGTGGCGTTCCTGCATCCCGAGAGCCGCCAGTGCAACCTCTACGCGGTGCGGCCGCCGGAGGTCGCCGACGCGGTGAACCGCTCGGAGGCCGCCGCGCACACGAAGACCGTGCTGATGGTGCCGGGCGACCGCTGGTCGAGCGACAAGGGATTCGAGCTGCAGCCGAACGACTATTACGAGCGGCAGGACGAGTGGATCGAGCGCCTCGCACGGCAGGCGGCGCCGAAAATCGAGCAGGAGGACGCCGCCGAGCGCGCGATCCCGCTCACCTTCGAGGCATTCGAGACCCATTTCGGCGGCTTCCTGCGGGCGCTGCCGCCGCTCGTCTGGCTGGCGCTCAGGCGGCCGATCGCGTTCCACGTGCCGTCGGACGAGGCGACGCCCTACTGGACGCTCGACTTCAAGCGGCGCGTCGTCGAACGCGCGGCGGCGCCGCCCGCATCGGCCGCGGCGATCGTCCACATGCGCGAGGGGGTGCTCGCCGACGCGATCGCGAAGAACGTCGTCGCCTTCGTGCACATCTCGATGCGCGTGCGGATCGATCTCGCGCCGGGCGGGGTGCAGACGGACTTCCTGTTCTGGGGGCTGCTGTCGCTGCGCGAGCTCGGCTACTTTCCGCTGCGCCGCATGGCCACGCCGCGCGCCGCGCGCGTGCTCTGGCGGCGCCGCGCCGAGGCATGGGGATTCGTCAGATCGCTCGTCGGCACCGAAACGTTCGACGAGAAGGTGATGGGCACGCTCATGAACCGGAGTGCGCGCAATTAAGAATGAGAGAATTAGGAATTAAGAATTCGCGCTCGTCGGCGACGCTCACGAATTCTTACTTCTTAATTCTTCATTCTTAATTGCGTCGACTCACAGTCGGAAGATCGTCTTCCCGCTCCGCCCTTTCAGCGCATTCCGCGTGTCGACGATCAGCACGCCGCTCTCGATGAACGGCTCGTAGTCGAACACCGAATGGTCGGTGCAGATGACGATGCAGTCGTGGCGCTCGCGGAGGGCGGCGGCCTCGTCGATCGCGGTCAGCGCGTCGCCGTTGTGCCGCAGCTCCGGGACGTACGGATCCGAGTAACTCAGGATCGCGCCGCGCTGCTTCAGCAGCTCGATGACGTCGAGCGCGGGCGACTCGCGGATGTCGCTGACGTCGCGCTTGTAGGCGACGCCGAGCAGGTGCACGCGCGAGCCGTTGATCGGCTTGCGGACGGTGTTCAGCGCGTCGCCGATCCGCTCCACCACGTACGCGGGCATGGCGGCGTTGATGTGTCCGGCGAGCTCGATGAAGCGGCACTCGAAGCCGGTCTGCCGCGCCTTCCACGAGAGGTAGTACGGATCGATCGGGATGCAGTGCCCGCCGAGGCCCGGCCCCGGGTAGAACGGCATGTACCCGAACGGCTTGGTCTTCGCCGCGTCGATCACCTCCCACACGTCGATGCCCATCTTGTGGCACATCAGCGCGATCTCGTTCACGAGGCCGATGTTGACGGCGCGGAAGGTGTTCTCGAGCAGCTTCACCATCTCGGCGACGCGCGTGGAGGTCACCGGGACGACGGCATTGACCGTCGCGCCGTAGAGCGCGGCCGCCGCTTTGGTGCTGCGCTCGCCGACGCCGCCGACGATCTTCGGGATGTTGTGCGTCGTGAACTGCTGGTTGCCGGGATCGACGCGCTCCGGCGAGAAGGCGAGGAAGAAATCGGCGTCGGCGCGGAGCCCCTTCTCCTCGAGCATCGGCTGCACGACCTCGTCGGTCGTGCCCGGATAGGTCGTCGACTCGAGGATGACGAGCTGGCCGCGCTTGAGCGTCGCGGCGACCGCTTCCACCGCCTGCACGACGTACGACAGGTCGGGATCCCTCGTCTTTCTGAGCGGCGTCGGGACGCAGATGTCGATCGCGTCCATCGTGCCGAGCTCGGACATGTCTGTCGTGGCGCTCAGCTTCCTGTTCCGCACGCACTCGGCGAGATCCGCCTCGTCGACGTCGGGGATGTAGCTCTTGCCGCAGTTGATCTGCACCGTCTTCTTCGCGTCGACGTCGAAGCCGGTGACCGTGAAGCCGGCGCGCGCGAACTCGACGGCGAGCGGCAGGCCGACGTAGCCGAGGCCGATGACGCCGATGCGCGCGTCGCGCGTGCGAATGCGATCGAGGAGCGTGTCGATGGGTGTCGGGGTCATGAGAACGTTGGGGCGCGGGGGATCCTACAGCGCCGACAGGCGATCGAGCGCGCGCGGCGCGGCGGCGACGCGCTCGAGGTCCGCGTCGACCATCATGTGGACCAGGCCGGCGAAATCGACCGACGGCTGCCATCCGAGCTGCAGCCGCGCCTTCGTGCTGTCGCCGATCAGGTGCTCGACTTCCGCCGGACGAATCAGGTTCGGGTCGAGATGCACGTGCGTGCGCCAGTCGAGGCCGGCGCGCGCGAAGGCGACCTCGACGAGGTCGCGCACCGAGTGGCTGATGCCGGTGGCGATCACGTAGTCGTCCGGCCGTTCCTGCTGCAGCATCAGCCACATCGCGCGCACGTAGTCGCCGGCGAAGCCCCAGTCGCGGTGCGCGTCGAGGTTGCCGAGCGAGATCGTCTCCTGCAGCCCGAGCTTGATCCGCGCGACGCCGTCGGTCACCTTGCGCGTCACGAACTCGAGGCCGCGGCGCGGCGACTCGTGGTTGAAGAGCATGCCGGAGACGGCGAAGAGGTTGTAGCTCTCGCGGTAGTTCACCGTGATGTAATGCGCGAACACCTTCGAGACGCCGTACGGGCTGCGCGGGTAGAACGGCGTCAGCTCGGTCTGCGGCACCTCGCGCACCTTGCCGAACATCTCGCTCGACGAGGCCTGATACAAACGGATCGAGGGATCGACCTGGCGGATCGCCTCGAGGACGCGCGTCACGCCCTGCGCGTTGAACTCGCCGGTGAGCATCGGCTGATCCCACGACGCCGGCACGAACGACATCGCCGCGAGGTTGTAGAACTCGTGCGGCCGC
>Ga0075434_100000003_pt1 | contig 134839 bp, 133 predicted proteins | sample RhiMethybrSRZTD3_FD_75298 | JGI IMG/M metagenome (GOLD analysis project Ga0075434, IMG submission 75298) | Populus rhizosphere microbial communities from Tennessee, USA - Rhizosphere MetaG P. TD hybrid SRZTD3 | ecosystem: Host-associated > Plants > Roots > Rhizosphere > Soil | place: USA...
CAATTGTTCCTTGGAAATGTGGCCTGGCCGGAGCATCGCGGGTGCGCCGCCGGAAAGATCGACGATCGTCGACTCGATGCCGACCTCGCTCGGCCCGCCTTCCAGCACCAGATCGACGTCGGCGCCGAGGTCCGCGCGCACGTGCACGGCAGTGGTCGGCGATACGGCGCCGAAGCGATTGGCGGATGGCGCTGCGACGCCCCTGCCGAAGGCTTCGAGCAATCGTTGAGCGATCGGATGAGACGGTACGCGCAAGCCGACGTTGTCCTGGCCGCCCGTCACGCAATCCGGTGCAAGACGCGAGCGCTTGAGGATCAGCGTCAATGGGCCAGGCCAGAAGCGCTTCGCCAGCGCGTGCGCCGCGGGCGGCACCTCGCGCGCCCAGGAGAACGCAAGCTCCGGCGTTGCGAAATGCACGATCACCGGATGATCGGCAGGCCGGCGCTTTACGGCATAGAGGCGATCGATGGCCTTTGGATTGGACGCATCCGCGCCCAGGCCGTAGACCGTTTCGGTGGGGAAAGCGACCAGCCCGCCGCGCCGGAGGATCTCGGCGGCGCGGTCGAGCTCGTCGCTCACAGCTTGAGCGGCGGAGCGCCGAGAACGGCGTCGGTCTGCTTGCGGCGAAAGTCCGCGAGCTTCTTTTGCAGGCCCGAGTCAGACAAGGCCAGAAGTGCGACGGCGAATAGCGCGGCGTTCGCCGCGCCGGCCTCGCCGATGGCGAAGGTCGCGACCGGGATGCCTTTCGGCATCTGCACCGTGGAGAGCAGCGAATCGAGCCCCTGCAGGTGCTTCGAGGACATCGGCACGCCGAGCACCGGCAGCGTGGTGTGCGCGGCGACCACCCCCGCGAGGTGCGCTGCGCCGCCGGCGGCGGCGATGATCGCCTTCATCCCGTTCTTCTGTGCGTTGCCGGCCCACTCGGCGACGGCCTGGGGCGTGCGGTGCGCCGACATCGCCTTCGCCTCGTACTTGACGCCGAACTCGTCGAGCGTCTTCGCCGCCGCCTTCATCGTTTCCCAGTCGGAGCTCGACCCCATCACGATGCCGATCACGCGAGTGTTCTCCCAGTAAGGCGCTGCAGCGCTTCGCGGTATTTCTCGGACGTCTTCCTGATCACCTCGGCCGGCAGCTTCGGCGCCGGCGGCGTCTTGTTCCAGTCGAGCGTCTCGAGGTAGTCGCGCACGTATTGCTTGTCGAACGACGGCGGGCTGATGCCGATCTGGTACGAGTCGGCGGGCCAGAAGCGCGACGAGTCGGCCGTCAGCACCTCATCGATGAGCACGAGCTCGTTTTTTTCATTCAAGCCGAATTCGAACTTCGTGTCGGCGATGATGATGCCCTGCTTCGCCGCGTACTCGCTCGCCTCCTGGTAGAGACGGATGCTGACGTCGCGCACCTTCTCGGCGAGCGGCCTGCCGACGAGCTTTACCACCTCGTCGAACGAGATGTTCTCGTCGTGCCCGCTCTCGGCCTTGGTCGCCGGGGTGAAGATCGGCGCCGGCAGCTTCTGCGCCTGCGCGAGTCCCCTCGGCAGCGCGATGCCGCAGACCTTGCCCGTCTTCTGGTAGTCCTTCCAGCCCGAGCCGATGATGTAGCCGCGCACTACCGCCTCGATCGGCAGCGGCTTCAATTTCTTCACCACCACCGCGCGGCCGCGTACCTGCTCGCGCTCATCGGGCTTGACGACCGTCTCGGGGTCGATGCCGGTCAGCTGATTCGCCACCACGTGGCCCAGCCTGCCGAACCAGAAATTCGCCATCTCGTTGAGCACCCGCCCCTTGTCGGGGATCGGATCGGAGAGCACCACGTCGAACGCCGAAAGCCGGTCGCTCGTCACGATCAGCATCTTGTCGGCGCCGACGGCGTAGATGTCGCGTACCTTGCCTTTGCCGATGCGAGGCAGGCTCTTGATCGAGGACTCGTACAACGCCCCCATCAGGCGGCCTGCTTCTCGAGCTCGGGGCGCCACTTGCCCTGCGAGGCGAGGCCGTTCATGTGCGCGCGGTGGTAGAAGGCCTTCTGCGCGGCGGCGACGTTGGATGCCTGGCCGCGCCAGGTGTTGAGCGCCGGGTTCTGCAGAGCGCGCGAGTAGGAAAAGGTGAGCGGCCAGGGCAGGTTCTTCGCCGCCGCCATCGCCGAGAGGTGCGCGGTCGCCGCCTCGTCGGACTGTCCGCCGGAGAGGAAGACGATGCCCGGCTGCGCCGCCGGCACCGTGCGCCTGAGCACGCGCAGCGTGCGCTCCGCCACTTCGTCGACGCCCGCCTGGCGCGGGTTCTTGCTGCCCGAAACCACCATGCTGGTCTTCAAAATGAGAAATTCCGGAAAGACATTGTAGGCAGCGACCGCCGCGTACGTCGCGCGCAGCGTGGCCTCGGTGACCTCCTCGCAGCGCTCGATCGTGTGATCGCCGTCGAGCAGCACTTCGGGCTCGATCATGGGCACGATCGACGCGGCCTGGCAGGCGGCGGCGTAGCGCGCGAGCGCGTGAGCATTCGCGTAGAGGCAGGTGTGCGTCGGGATGTTCTTGCCGATGGTGATCACCGCGCGCCACTTGGCAAAGCGGCAGCCCATGCGGAAGTACTCCTCCAGCCGCTTGGAGAGGCCGTCGAGCCCTTCGGTCACTTTCTCGCCGGGCGCGAGCGGGATCTCGACCACGCCCTTGTCGACCTTGATGCCCGGGAGGATGCCTTTCTTCTGCAAGTACTCGGGAAACGGCGCGCCGTCGTTGGATTTCTGGCGCGCGGTCTCGTCGAACAGGATCACGCCCGAGAGGTACTGCTCGACGCCGGGAGTGCCGAAGAGGAGTTGGCGGTAGGCGCGCCGGTTCTCCTCGGTGCACTCGACTTTCACCGACTGGAAACGCTTTTCGCAGGTGCCGCTCGACTCGTCTGCGGCGAGGATGCCTTTGCCTTTGGCGACCATGGCGGCCGCGGTTTTGGAGAGAAGTGCTTTGTCCATGGAGATCGGTTGGGAAAGTGACTTGCTGGGGAAGGGGCGAAGTCTAAGGATTGTGCATTGCAACACGCAACCGCTGCATAGCGTACAATGCGCGGCCTTCGTTCGGGAAATCAATGCGTAACCTGCGCAACATCGCGATCATCGCCCACGTCGACCACGGCAAGACGACGCTCGTAGACAAGCTGCTCCAGCAGTCGGGGACGTTCGCCGCGCACGAGCACGTGGAAGAGCGCGTGATGGACTCGAACGACCTCGAGCGCGAGCGCGGCATCACCATCCTCGCCAAGAACTGCGCGATCCGTTACCGCGGCACGCACATCAACATCGTCGACACGCCGGGGCACGCCGACTTCGGCGGCGAGGTCGAGCGCGTGCTGTCGATGGTCGACGGCGTACTGCTGCTGGTCGACGCGGTCGAGGGCCCGATGCCGCAGACGCGCTTCGTCACGCGCAAGGCGCTTGCCCTCGGGTTGCAGCCGATCGTGGTGGTGAACAAGGTCGACCGCGCCGCCGCGCGGCCCGACTGGGTGGTGAACCACACCTTCGAGCTCTTCGACAAGCTCGGCGCCACCGAGGACCAGCTCGACTTTCCGATCGTGTATGCCTCGGCGCTCGAAGGCTGGGCCTCCCTGACCCAGGAGCGGGGCAAGGACCTGAGCCCGCTGTTCGACGCGATCCTGCGCCACGTGCCGGTGCGCGACGAGAATCCCGACGAGCCGCTGCAGCTGCAGATCTGCTCGATCGACTACTCGAGCTACGTCGGCAAGATCGGCATCGGCCGCATCCGGCGCGGGCGGCTGCGCCCGGCGCAGGAAGTGCTGCTCCTGCCCAACAATCTCAAGGCGAAGGTCAACCAGGTGCTGATGTTCGAGGGCCTCGAGCGAGTGCAGGTTGACGTTGCCGAGGCGGGCGACATCGTGCTCATCAACGGCATCGACGAGGTCGGCATCGGCACCACGGTGTGCGATCCCGAGCACGCCGAGGCGCTGCCGCCGGTCAAGGTCGACGAGCCGACGCTCACCATGAATTTCCTGGTCAACGCCTCGCCGCTCGCCGGCAAGGAAGGCCGCTACGTCACCAGCCGCCAGATCCGCGAGCGCCTCGAGCGCGAGACCAAGTCCAACGTGGCGCTGCGCGTCGAGTATCCCGAGGACACCGACACCTTCATCGTCCACGGCCGCGGCGAGCTGCACCTCACGATCCTGCTCGAGAACATGCGCCGCGAGGGCTACGAGATCGCGGTCTCGCGCCCGCGCGTGGTCTACAAGAACATCGACGGCGTGCGCTGCGAGCCTTTCGAGTTCCTGAGCGTCGACGTCGAGGAGCAGAACCAGGGCGCGGTGATGGAAGAGCTCGGCCGCCGCCGCGGCGAGCTGAAGGACATGCAGCCCGACGGCCGCGGGCGCGTGCGCCTCGACTACCGCATCTCGGCGCGCGGCCTGATCGGCTTCCAGGGCGAGTTCATGACGCTCACGCGCGGCACCGGCATCATGAGCCACGTGTTCGACGAGTACGCGCCGGCGCGGGGCGAGGAGCTCTCGGAGCGCAGGAACGGCGTGCTGGTGTCGCAGGACGACGGCGTCGCGGTCGCCTACGCGCTGTGGAAGCTGCAGGAGCGCGGCCGCATGTTCGTGAGCCCCGGCGACCCGGTGTACGAGGGCATGATCGTCGGCATCCACTCGCGCGACAACGACCTGGTGGTGAACCCGATCAAGACCAAGCAGCTCACCAACATCCGCGCCTCCGGCAAGGACGAGGCGATCGACCTCACGCCGCCCATTGCCCTCACCCTCGAGTACGCGGTCGAGTTCATCGCCGACGACGAGCTCGCGGAGATCACGCCGCAATCGATCCGCCTGCGCAAGCGGCACCTCAGAGAGCACGAGCGCAAGCGCGCCGAGCGTGCCGCGGCCTGACTCTTGCTCCGCAGTGGGGGTAGCACCCACTAGAGGAGACGACGCATGAGAACGATCATTGCTGCACTGATGGCGCTAGCCCTTGCCACCGGCCTGGCGGCGTGCCACCGCGACAACAACGCCGGTACCGGCTCTAGCGCGAACCCGAGCAAGTCGAGCAGCGGCGCCGCGGGCGGCAGCTCCGCGCCCGCTTCGCCTTCGGGCGCCCCGTCGAGCCCGAGCGGCTCCGGCTCGAGCTCCAAGTCGAAGTACTAGGCAGCGAGCACCTGGCGCGCTGCGCGCACCCCGCTGCGCAGCGCGCCGGCCACCGTCCCCGCTTCGTCGGGGTCGGTCGCTTCGCCGGCGAAGAAAATGGTGTCGGCAATGGGTAACGCCAGCTCTTCACGCGCCCCCATGCCTCCGGTCAGCACGTAGCTATAGCCGCCGCGGGACCACGGATCGGCGTGCCAGTCCTGCGCGCAGGCCACCGCCAGCTCGCGCCGAGTGCTGCTTCCGAAAACGGCCGCGACGCTGCTCAAGGCCCGCTCCACCAGGAATTCATGCGAACGACCGGTGAGGCGAGCCGCCTTCGGACCGCCCGCCCACGCGGTGAGCAGCGGCGCGCGCATCGGCAGCGGCGTCCAGAAGGTGGGAAAGGGCGCCTCCGGGTTGTGAAAGAACGCCACCTGCGCGGCGCGCTTTTCCCAGAACGGGCGGTGGAAGCGCATCGCGACGCGGATCACGGGTCCTGAGGCGAGCCGGCGCAGCGCGGCCCGCTTCTCCGGAAAGCGCAGCGGACCGGCCTGCAGCACGCCGAGCGGCAGCGTGACGATGGCGTGGCGTGCTCTCACCGTCAAGGCGCCGGTGGAGAGCGTCACCGCATTCTTCTTCCAGCGCAGCCTGCGTACGGGCGCGCCGGTCTGCAGCCGGACGCCGCGCGCGACGACGGAATTCGCCAGCCAGTCGAAGAGCGCGCCGTAGCCGCCGCTCGGCCGCGGCTGCGAGGCACCGAGCGAGCCGCCGCCCCACTCCTCGGCGATCGAGCGCGCGCTGACGCGCCGCGGGTCGGCGGCGTCGAAGCCCTGCACCATCATGCGGGCAAAGGTTTTGGTCCTCTGCGCAATGCGGCGATGAGCCAGGAACGTCTCGAAGGAGACGTCGCTCTCGAGCGACACGCCGTGCACGGCGCGCTGCGCTTCGGCGAAGGCGTTCATCTGCCTGAGCTTGCCGCCGTCGAGCCAGCGCTGGGTTCGCACCGAGTCGACCGCGGCGAGGCCGGCGGTCCTGAGCAGCGCGTGCGTGACCTTGGCCTCGCCGTGGATGAACTCGGCGCCGAGCTCCACCGGGATCTCGAGGCCGGGGATGCGCCGCGTCCAGCAGCGGCCGCCGACGCGCTCGCGCGCCTCGAGCACCAGCACGTCGCGCCCGGCCCGCGCCAGCGCGTTCGCCGCGGCGAGGCCGGAGGCGCCGGCGCCGATCACGACGGCTTCGGTTTCAGTCTGCGGTAAAGCCAAGGGGCGACGATGAGGAGGGCGGTAATGGCGAGCAGTGTCGCCGAGATCGGATGCGTGACAAACACCGTGGCGTCGCCTTCGCTGATCGAGAGCGCGCGCCGGAACTGGGTCTCGGCGAGCGGGCCAAGGATGAGGCCGATCACCGCCGGCCCGACCGGGATGTCCCAGCGCCTCATCGCGAAACCCATGAGCCCGAACAGGTACAGCGTGAAGAGATCGATCCACGACTGGTGCAGGCTGTAGGCGCCGAGCGTGGCGAATACCAGGATCCCTGCGTAGAGCAGGTCCTTGGGAATCTCGAGCACCTTCACCCAGATGCCGATCAGCGGCAGGTTCAGGATCAGCAGGATGAGGTTGCCGACGTAGAGGCTCGCGATCAGGCCCCACACCAGGTCTTTCTGCGCTTCGAAGAGCAGCGGGCCGGGCTGCAGGCCGTAGTTCTGGAACGCGCCGAGCAGGATGGCCGCGGTCGCGGAGGTCGGGATGCCGAGCGTCAGCAGCGGGACGAGCACGCCGGTCGCCGCTGCGTTGTTCGCCGCTTCCGGCCCGGCAACGCCCTCGATCGCGCCGTTGCCGAATTCCTCGGGATGCCTGCTCAGCTTTTTCTCGGTCGCGTAGGAAAGGAACGTGGGGATCTCGGCACCCCCCGCCGGGATGGTGCCGAAGGGGAAGCCGATCGCCGTGGCGCGCAGCCACGCCGGCCACGAGCGCTTCCAGTCCTGCGCAGACATGAGGAGCGAGCCCTTGAGCTTCTCCAGGGTCTCGACCACCCGGCTCTGGTAGGCCGCGACGTAGAGCGCTTCGCCCACCGCGAACAGGCCGACGGCGAGCACCACCACGTCGACGCCGTCGAGGAGCTCCGGCACGCCGAAGGCGAAGCGCTGCTGGCCGGTCTGGCTGTCGATGCCGACCAGCCCGAGGAACAGGCCGAGGAACAGGCTCGTCAGGCCGCGCACCGTAGAGGCGCCGAGCACCGAAGCGACCGTGATGAAGGCAAACACCATCAGCGCGAAGTACTCCGCGGGCCCGAACCTGAGCGCGAGGTCGACCACGATCGGCGCCACCAGCGTGAGCAGCACCGTGGCGATGGTCCCGGCGACGAACGAGCCGATGGCGCTGGTCGCGAGCGCAGGACCCGCGCGCCCGGCCTTCGCCATCCGGTTGCCCTCGAGCGCGGTGGCGATCGACGCCGACTCGCCCGGCGTGTTGAGCAGGATGGTGGTGGTCGAGCCGCCGAACATCGCTCCGTAGTAGATGCCGGCGAACATGATCAGCGCGCCGGTCGGGTCGAGCTTCACCGTCAGCGGCAGCAGCATCGCCACGGTAAGGGCCGGGCCGACGCCCGGCAGCACGCCGACAAAGGTGCCGAGCGTGACGCCGATGAAGCCCCACAGCAGGTTCATCGGCTGCAGCGCCACGCCGAAGCCGTGCATCAGCGCATTCAGCGCTTCCACTTCCTATATCCCCGCGCCGCCGAGCACGGGCGAGAGCCATCCCGCGGGCAGGTTGACGTTGAGCAGCTCGACGAAGAAGAAGTAGATCGCGAGCGTGAAGACAAGCGCGACGATGAGGTCGCGCACAACCCGGCGACTGCCGAAGCCGCGCGCCACGCAGGCGAAGAGCGCCGTGCCGGCGATGACGAACCCGGCCCAGCCGATCAGCGCCATGTGCGCGAACAGGCCCGCGCTCACCCAGAGAAACGGGGCGGAGGCGAAGGGATCGGCATGTTCCGGCGCCTTGCGCCAGCCGCCGCTGAGCGCCTCGGCCGCGAGCCACACGCCGAGCGCGATGATGCCCGCGGCGACGACCGCCGGGATGAAGTTCGGGCCGATGCCGGAATACCCGCCTTCGGAAGGCAGCGTCGCCGTGACCGCGGCGACGCCGATGCCCAAGGCGACCACGCCCAGCGAGAGCGCGACCTCCGCCCGGGAGCGGATCACTATTTCTTCAAGCCGAGCGATCCGATGATGCCGGCAATGCGCTGGGTATCCTCGTCGAGGAACTTCTTGTAGTCATCGCCGCCGAGGAACACCGGCGTCCAGTCGAGCTTCTCCAGCGTCTGCTTCCAGGCCGGCGTCTCGGTCGCGCTCTTCACCAGCTTCACCAGCGCATCGCGCTGCTCGCGCGAGAGCCCCGGCCCGCCGAAGATGCCGCGCCAGTTGCCGAGCTCGACGTTGACCTTCTGCTCCTTGAGCGAGGCGATGCCCTGCTCCTTGCGCGGCCCGGATTGCGCCAGCGCGCGCATCTTGCCGGCCTTGATGTGCTCGGCGAACTCGCCGATGCCCGACACGCCGGCGGTGACATGGCCGCCGAGGATGGCGGCGACCGCCTCGCCGCCGCCCTTGAACGGCACGTAGTTGATCTTCGCCGGGTCGACGCCTACCTCCCTGGCGATCAGGCCGATCAGGATGTGGTCGGTGCCTCCGGCCGAGCCACCGCCCCAGGACACCTTGCCGGGGCTCTCCTTGAACGCCCTGAGGAGATCGGCGAGCGTCTTGTGCGGCGAATTCGCCGGTACCACGATCACTTCCCATTCGCTCGTCAGGCGCGCGATCGGCGTCACCTGCGAAAGGTTGACCGGCGACTTGTTGAGGAGGATGCCGCCGACCATCACCATGCCGCCGATCATCACCGCGTGGGGGTCGCCTTTCGCGGAATTGACAAACTGCGCCAGCCCGATCGTTCCCGCCGCGCCGCCCTTGTTGTCGAACTGCACGCCCGAGACCAGCTTTGCGCTCTGCATCGCCGCGGCGAGGCTGCGCCCGGTCTGGTCCCAGCCGCCGCCGGGATTGGCGGGGATCATCATCTTCAGCGCCGGCTGCGCGCTGACGGCGCCCGCGCCGAGCGCCAGCGCGGCGCATGCCAGCAATCGTCTCCATGCCTGCATGGTTTTGCTCCTTTGCCTTGTGCGAGAATCGCCCGCTCTGAAACTTGCGCGGGCCGATGTGGTCAGTGTCTGAAATGCATTCTAAGCCGTCGCCATGACACGCGGGCGAGGCATCCGCGAATGATCAGGATCGACAATCTGGTAAAGGCCTTCGGCCCGAAGCGGGCGGTCGACGGGATTTCTTTCGGCGTCGAGCGCGGCGAGGTGCTCGGCTTCCTCGGCCCCAACGGGGCGGGCAAGTCGACCACCATGCGCATGATCACGGGCTTCATGCCCCCGAGCGCGGGGCGCGTCACGGTCGGCGGCTTCGACGTGGTCGACTCGCCGATCGAGGCGAAGCGCCTGATCGGCTACCTGCCGGAGAACGCCGCCTCGTATCCCGACATGACCGTGCAGGCATTCCTGCGCTTCGTCGCCGAGCTGCGCGGGCTGCAGGGCGAGGCGCGCAGGAAGGCGGTCAACCGCGTGGTCGAGCTCTGCTTCCTCGACTCGGTGCTGCACCAGTCGATCGACACGCTCTCCAAGGGCTACAAGCACCGCACCTGCCTCGCGCAGGCGCTGATCCACGATCCCGACGTGCTGATCATGGACGAGCCCACCGACGGCCTCGACCCCAACCAGAAGCACGAGGTGAGGAACCTGATCCGCGAGCTCGGCAGCCGCAAGGCGATCGTGTTCTCGACGCACATCCTCGAGGAGGTCGACGCCGCATGCACGCGCGCGATCATCATCGACCGCGGCCGAATCGTCGCCAACGGCACGCCCGCCGAGCTGCGCGGCCTGTCCGACAAGGCGGGCGCGGTGGTGCTGCAGGCGCAGGGGGTGTCGCTCGAGAAGCTGCAAAGCCTGGGCAAGGTCGAGCCGGTCAATGGCGCGTTCCGCATTTACCCCGCGGACAAGTCGAAGGCGGGCGAGTTGGCGCAGGCGGTGATCGAGCTCGTCAGCCGCGAGGGCTGGAAGGTCGAGGGCATGTACAACGAGGCCGGCGAGCTGGATGAAGTGTTCCGCCGCATCACGCTGCCCGACACGGTGAAGCGCGCATGAGGCTGATCTGGACGATCTGCAAGCGCGAGCTGGCGGCGTACTTCTCGAGCCCGGTGGCGTACGTGTTCCTGGTGATCTTCCTGCTCCTCACCGGCTTCTTCACCTTCACCGCGGGCAACTTCTTCGAGCGCGGCGAGGCGAGCCTGGCGGCGTTCTTCGGCTGGCATCCGTGGCTTTATCTCGTGCTGGTGCCCGCGGTGGGCATGCGCGTCTGGGCCGAGGAGCGGCGCTCCGGGACGATGGAGCTGCTGCTCACCATGCCGGTCGCGACCTGGCAGGCGATCGTCGCCAAGTTTCTGGCAAGCTGGATCTTCCTCGCGCTTGCGCTGGCGCTCACCTTCCCGACCTGGCTGACGGTCAACCTGCTCGGCGACCCGGACAACGGCATCGTCTTCGCCGGCTACCTCGGCAGCCTGTTCCTCGCCGGCGCCTACCTCGCGATCACCTGCATGACCTCGGCGATGACGCGCAACCAGGTGGTGGCGTTCATCCTCTCGGTGGTGATCTGCCTGTTCCTGATCCTCGCCGGGTTCAACCCGGTGACCGACCTGATGACACGCTGGGCGAGCCCGGCGCTGGTCGACACTGTCGCCGCGTTCTCGGTGGTGACGCACTTCGACGGCTTCCAGCGGGGCGTGATCGACCTGCGCGACCTGCTGTTCTTCCTCTCGGTGATCGGCTTCGCCCTGTTCGCCACCGGGGTGGTCATCCGCGGGCACCGCTCGGGATGAAAAAGTACGAGCACCTGATTTACTCCGCGGTCGGGCTGGTCGCGCTGGCGCTGATCCTGGTCGCGCTCAACTACCTCATCGGCCGCGCCGCGCCTCGCCTCGACCTCACCGAGGGCAAGTTCTACACCCTGTCCGACGGCACCAAGAGCATCCTGCGCAGCCTGCCGGCGCCGGTGAAGGTGAAGCTCTACGTCTCGCAGGGCGAGGGCGTGCCGGTGCAGCTGCGCGGCTTCGCGCAGCGCGTCGAGGACCTGGTGCGCGAGTTCGAGCACGCCGCCAACGGCCGGCTGGTCGTCGAGCGCTACGACCCCAAGCCCGATTCGAGCGAGGAGGACACCGCGCAGCTCGAGGGCATCGAGCCGCAGACCCTCGCCACCGGCGAGCAGTTCTACCTCGGCGTCGCGGTCAGCCAGCTCGACCGCAAGCAGTCGATCGCCGCCATCACGCCGCAGCGCGAGCGCCTGCTCGAGTACGACCTCGCGCGCGCCATCGCGCGCGTCGGCTCGGCCGAGCGGCCGAAGATCGGCCTGATGGCCGGGCTGCCCGTGCTGGGCGAGAAGTTCAACCCGTTCACGCGGCAGAGCTCCGAGCCCTGGGTGCTCGCCACCGAGCTCAAGCGCGAGTTCGAGGTGAAGGAGGTGCCGCTCAGCGCCAAGGAGATCGACAAGGACCTGAACGTCCTGCTCCTCGTCCACCCGCGCGACATGCAGCCCGAGCAGGAATATGCGCTCGACCAGTTCGTGCTGCGCGGCGGCAAGCTGATCGTGTTCGCCGACCCCTACTGCTATTTCGACCAGTCTTCGCCCCAGATGCCGGGCATGCCGCCGCAGCCGTCGAGCTCGAGCCTGCCGCTGCTCTTCAAGGCCTGGGGCGTGGAGATGGATCCGGGCAAGGTGGTGTCCGACGTCGTGTTCGGCTCGGGCGGCGGCGCGCGCTACACGCCGACCGTGCTTTCGCTCAACCGCACCGCCTTCAGCCGCGACGACGTGGTCACCAGCTCGATCGAGACCCTGCTCTACGCCTTCGGCGGCGCCTTCCAGGTGAAGCCGGTCGAGGGGCTGCGCGTCAGCGAGCTGGTGAAGAGCTCGCCCAACTCGATGCTGGTCGACAACCTGAACGCCACCAAGTCGGGCGACGAGGCCACCAAGAGCTTCAAGCCTTCGGGCAAGCCCATGCCCCTGGCGCTCAGGCTCACCGGAAAGTTCAAGACCGCCTTCCCGGAGGGCTTGACGGTCGACAAAAAACCCCAGCCCGGGACTCCGCGGCTGCGCGAATCGACCGGCGAGAACTCCGTGATCCTCGTCGCCGACGTCGACATGCTCGCCGACGGCGCGGCGGTCGACGTGCAGGAGGTGTTCGGCCGGCGCATCGTCGTACCCTCCAACGGCAACCTCGCGCTCGCCCTCGGCATGGTCGAGCAGTTCGCGGCGGGCGACGCGCTGATCTCGCTCAGGAGCCGCGCGGCGGCGTTCCGTCCGCTCACCGTGGTGCGCGAGCTCGAAGCCGATGCGCAGAAGCAGTACTTCGGCAAGATCCAGGCGCTCGAGGAAGAGCTGCAGAAGACCAACGCCAAGCTGCAGGAGCTGCAGAAGGGGCCGGGCGCCACCAAGGGCGGCGGACAGATCATGACGGCCGAGCAGCAGACCGAGCTCGAGCGCTTCCGCAAGCGCGTGGCGGAAACGCGCCTTGAGCTGAAGGAAGTGCGCAAGAACCTGCGCCAGGATGCCGAAAGCCTGGTGTTCTGGACCAAGGTGGTGAACATCGCGCTGATGCCGCTGCTCGTCGCGCTCGCCGGCCTCGCGGTGGCGCTGATCCGGCGACGCCGGACCGCATGAACGCGCGCTTCGCGGCGATCCTGGTGGTCCTGCTGGTGGTGCTCGGCGGCGGTGCGCTCCTCTACCGCGCGCAGGAAGCCGGCCGCCAGCCGCAGAACGCCGCGCAGCTCGGCCAGCCGCTGCTCAAGAATCTCAAGGCCGCCGATATCGCCGCGATCCGCTTCGTCGAGCCCGGCGCGACGCTCACGCTCGAGCGCAAGGGCGAGGGCTGGGCGATCGTCGAACGCGGCGGCTATCCCGCCGACGTGGCGCGCGTGCGCGAGTTCGTGGTCAAGCTGCTCGGCCTCAAGGTCGGCCAGACCGAGCCGATCGGCGACAAGGACCGCGCGCGCCTCAACCTCGACCAGTCCGGCACCCAGGTGGAATTCAAGGCCGCCGACGGCAAGCCCCTGGGCGCGCTCACCGTGGGCAAGAAGTATTTCCGCGGCGAGGTGGAGAACCCGGACAAAGCGCGCGCCGACGCCCGGTTCGTCGCGGTGCCCGACGGGGCGGCGACCGCCTATTTGGTTTCGGATCCTTTATCGGAGGCAACTACCAGGAGCCGCCAGTGGATCGACCACGCCTCGTTCCAGGTGGAGAAGGTCAAGGCGCTGGAAGTGCGCTGGCCCGACGGCAGCGGCTGGAAGATCGAGCGCGCCGCCGACAACGCCGACTGGAAGCTGGCGCACGCCAAGCCCGGCGAGAAGCCCGACGTGCCGCGCGCCAACGCGGCCAGCTATTCGCTCAGCCTGCTCGAGATCGCCGATGTCGCGCCGGCCGAGGCGAAGGACACGGGGCTCGACAAGCCGATCCAGGTCAACGCCACCACGCTCGACGGCCTCGCCTACCAGATCAAGGTCGGGCGCGCCGAAGGTGACGACTACTACGTGCGCTTTAGTTCTTCCGGCACCGTCGCGGCGAAGGAAAGCGACGAACGGATCAAGAAGCTCGTCGAGCGCCTGCCGCGCGACAGGCTCCAGTCGGAGCATGTGCTGCTCATTCCGAAGTCGAAGCTCGAGGACACGCTCAAGCCGCGCGCCGAGCTGCTGGAGAAAAAGCCCGCCGCGAAGAAGTAGCCGCCGGTCTGAACGGACCAGCGCCGCCCGGCTTGCCCTGATAGAGCACGTAGCACGTTGACAGCTACGCTGCCATCGCCTTCTAAGGAGGGGCATTCGATGGGAGCGAAGCACTTTGCAGCAGCGGCCTTCGCGGTAGCGGCCGCGTTCACGGCGGCGGGCGCCGCCGCGCAGCAACTCACGACGCCGATGACCATGTTCTACGTCTCGGTGCCGATCGAAGCGCGCACGACCAAGGAAATGACGCCGACCTTCGGGCTGAGGCTCCAGGGCAGCCAGCCCTACCAGGTCGTCAACATCGACTCGCGCATGTTCAACTTCGGGCCGTTCGCGGCGCTCGAGGCGAAATGGATCGTCGCCGGCGTAGTCGCGGGCGGCGCCGCGCTGGCGATTGCCAGCCGTGACAAGTCCACCTCGCAGCGGCTGGCGAGCCAGGCGCAGCAGCAGCAGCAGAATTGCCCGGACCCGGCCGCCTGCCTCCCGAACCACTGACTTAGCGGCGCAGCACCCGCAGCAAGATCGGCCCGCCCCGGCGGGCCTTTTTATTTGCTTTGCAGGCTGCTATAAAAAGGGCCGAGGAGGCAGGCCCGTGGCGAATTCCATCAAACGCATCAGGACGATCGCGCTCGTCGGCCAGGCGGGAAGTGGCAAGACCAGCCTGGCCGAGGCGCTGCTCGCGAAGGCGGGGGCGATCCCCGCGGCGGGCAGCGTCGAGCGCGGCACTACCGTCGGCGACTACACCCCGCTGGAGAAGCAGCTGCAGCACTCGCTCAAGCTCGCCATCGCGAGCTTCGAGGCCAGGCTGGACGACGAACCCACCCGCGTCCATCTGCTGGACACCCCCGGCTATCCCGACTTTCTGGGCCACGCGCTGCCCGCGCTCGCCGCGGTGGAGACCGCGGCGATCGTGATCAACGCGCAGAACGGCATCGAGATGATGACCGGACGCTTCATGCAGTGGGCGCAGAAGCGCGGCCTCGACCGCCTGGTGGTGATCAACAAGATCGACGCGGAGAACGTCGATTGCGAGCAGCTGCTCGAACGCATCCAGCAGGCGTTCGGCAAGGAGTGCCTGCCGCTCAACCTGCCGGCGGCCGGGCGCAGCAAGGTGTCCGACTGCTTCTTCGCGCCCTCCGGCGAGGCCGACTTCTCCTCCGTGGCCGAAGCGCACCAGAAGCTGATCGACCAGGTGGTCGAGGTCGACGAGAAGCTGATGGAGAAATATCTGGAGAAGGGCGAGGTCACGCCCGACGAGCTGCACGAGCCGCTCGAGCGCGCGCTGCGCGAAGGCCACCTGATCCCGGTGGTGTTCGCCTCGGCCCGGACCGGCGCCGGCGTGCAGGAGCTGCTGGAAGTGATCGTCAAGCTGCTGCCCAACCCGACCGAGGGCAACCCGCCGGTCTACGTGAGCACGCCCACCGGCGACGGCGCGCCGAAGGAGCTGACGCCGATCCCCGATCCGGGCAAGCACGCGCTCGCGCACGTGTTCAAGATCGAGATCGACCCCTACATCGGCCGCATCGCGGTGTTCCGCGTGCACCAGGGCCGCCTCACCGCCAACATGCAGCTCTACATCGGCGAGGGGCGCAAGCCGATCAAGCCCGGTCACCTCTACATGCTCAGGGGCAAGCATCAGACCGAGGTGCACGAGGCAATCCCCGGCGACATCTGCGCCATCGCCAAGATCGACGAGATCCAGTTCGACCACATCCTGCACGACTCGACCGAGGACGCGCACGTGCACGCGCGCGGGCTCGAGCTGCCGACCTCGGTGTTCGGCCTGGCGGTGACGCCGAAGAAGCGCGGCGACGAGCAGAAGGTGTCCGACGTGCTGCACAAGATCATGGCCGAGGACCCCTGCTTCCGCCTCGAGCACAACGCGCAGGCGAACGAGACCGTGATGCGCGGCCTGGGCGAGATGCACCTGCGCACGGTGCTGGAGAAGATGGCGACGCAGTACAAGCTCGAGCTCGACACGCGGCCGCCGTCGATCCCGTTCCGCGAGACCATCGCCGCCCGCGCCGAGGGTCACAGCCGCCACAAGAAGCAGACCGGCGGCGCAGGCCAGTTCGGCGAGGTGTACCTGAAGGTCGAGCCGCTGCCGCGCGGCAAGGGCTTCGAGTTCGTCGACGCGGTGAAGGGCGGCGCGATTCCCAACCAGTTCATCCCGTCGGTCGAGAAAGGCGTGCGCAGCGTCCTCGACTCCGGCTTTGTCGCGGGCTACCCGCTGCAGGACGTGCGCGTCACGGTCTACGACGGCAAGAGCCATCCGGTCGACTCCAAGGACGTCGCCTTCATGTCGGCCGGGCGCAAGGCCTTCCTCGACGCGCTGGTGAAAGCGCGGCCGATCGTCCTCGAGCCGATCGTCAACGTCGAGATCGTCGCGCCGGAAGAAAAGATGGGCGACATCGCGGGCGAGCTCTCCGGGCACCGCGGCCAGATCAAGGGCTCCGATGCGCCGCGCCCGGGCGTGGTGCAGATCTCGGCGCAGGCGCCGCTTTCCGAGCTCGAGCATTTCCCTGCGCGCCTCAAGTCGCTCACCGCCGGTCACGGCTCCTACAGCCTCGAGTTCAGCCACTACGAGCAGGCGCCGCCGCAGCTGCAGCAGAAGCTCGTCGCCGCGCACAAGCCGCAGGCCGAGGCGGAGTAAGCCGTGCATTTCAGGCGCGCCGGGCGCGGCTCGCCCGCGCTCGTGTTCGTGCACGGTTTTGCGTGCAATCTCGAGGACTGGCGCCATCAGGTCGCCCGTTTCTCGCCAAGCAACGAAACCGTTGCCTGCGACCTGCGCGGCCACGGAAGGACGCCGGGCCGGCCTCACGAATGCTCCATCGAGCACTACGGCGGCGACGTCGCCGCGCTGGTCAACAACCTGGAGCTCGAAAGCTGCATCCTCATCGGCCACAGCATGGGCTGCCGCGTGGTGCTGGAGGCTGCGCGCCTTCTCGGAAACAAAGTCTCGGGAATAGTCCTGATCGACGGCAGTCGCAACGCCACGGGCGACCCAGACGCCGCCGAGGCAGCGGCGCGCGCTACGGTCGAGAAGATGGGCTATGCGGCGTTCGCCGAGACGCTTTTCCGCCAGATGTTCTTCAAGCCCTCCGCCGAGGCCGACGCGATCGTCGCCCGCGCGGTGCAATCGAGCGCCGCATTCGGACCCGAGCTTTGGCCGCGCGTCACGCGCTGGGATGCGGGCTCTATGGACGCCGCCTTCGCCGCCTTGCGCGCCCCGGTGCTCGCCATCCAGAGCACGACGCGCAACGCGCAGCTGCAGCGCACGCCGCTAAAGCCCGGCGACACTTCGCCGTGGCTCGACTACGTAAAGTCGAAAGGCGCGACAGTCGAGATCATTCCCGACGTCGGCCACTTCACCATGCTCGAGGCGCCGGAGGCGGTGAATCGCCTGATGTCGGAGTTTCTGGCTAGTCGATAACTCGGCTCGCGCGCACCAGGACTGACTGAGGCACGCGCAATCCAATAGCCTTTGCGGTGCCGAGATTGACGACCAGATCGAATTTGTTGGGCTCTTCGATCGGCAGATCTCCCGGCTTTGCGCCCTTCAGGATCTTGTCTACGTAGACTGCCGCCCGCCGGTGCAAGTCAACGTAGTCCGCCCCGTACGATGCGAGGCCGCCCGCCTCGACGAACTCCACCGAGCCGTGCATGGTCGGCAGGCGATGCTTCAGCGCGAGAGCACCGATATTCTTGCGCTCGCCGTAAATCAGCGGCGAAAGAACGACGAACACCGCCTCGGCGCGTGCCTCCACCGCAGCGGCGAATGCACCCGGAATCTCGTCGGTTTTGCCGACACCGAGGTTCTGCAGAGCAATCTTCGACCGGCGCGCCGCGCTTTCCAGGTCGCGAATGGCCGGCGAGGAGCCGACGTTGTCGCGGTGCCATAAGACCGCCAACCTGGCGAGCTTGGGGTTTATCTCGCGCAGCAGCTCCAGGCGCTTCTCGGTCAGTTCCGTGGCGACGGTCGAGAGACCTGTGACGTTGCCGCCCGGCTTCGACAGGCTGGTGGCGAGGCCCAGTGCAATGTGATCCGAGCCGGTGGACATGACGATGGGAATCTTGTTCGTCGCGCGCTTGGCTGCGAGCGCCGCGGCCGTGGACGTCGTGACGATGACATCGACCGGCAGCTTGACGAGGCCGTCGGCAAGGGCCGGCAGGGAGTCGAGCTTGCCGCGCGCAAAACGCTGCTCCAGCGTGAAGTTTTTCCCTTCGACGTAGCCAAGCTCGCGCATCTGGCTCCGGAAAGCGGCCCACCACGCCAGGCGCTCGCCGCCATCGAGTGTGCCGACGAGCGGTCGCGGGCCCTTCTGCGCGATTGCCGGTGCGGAAACGCAAAGGCCGGCGCCCAAACCGGCGATGCCGAGCAGGGCTTGCCGCCGCTTCATTCGCTGGGTTCCTCCCCGTAGGACCCGCGGGGATTCTACGCCTGACTAGAATCGATAAAGCTCCACGGGATTGTCGGCGAGGATCTTCTTTTGCGCCTTCGCATCCGGCGCCCACTCGGCGAGAAGATCGAGGAGCGCGGCGTCGTCGGGCGGCGCGGGCTTGCGCGCCGAGGGATGCGGCCAGTTCGACGCCCACAGCATGCGCTCGGGCGCCTGCTTGACGAGCGCTTTGGCGAGTCGTCCTACATCCTCGTATCTCGGCGCGCCGGTCTTCGAGGTCTCGTAAGGCGCAGAGAGCTTGACCCAGCAGCGGCCGGTGTCGACCAGCCGCTGCAGGCATTTGAAGGCGTCATGGTCGGTCGCGACCGGCTCCATGAACTTGCCGGTGTGGTCGATGACGAACCTGCCCGGCAGGCGCTTGATCTGCGCCTCGTACTTCGGCAGCTCGCGCCCGTCGAGCTGGAGGTTGGCGTGCCAGCCGAACGGGTGCACGCGCGCCATGACCGCGTTCATCACGTCGAAGCCGAGCGTGCCGCCGTGCAGCGTCATGATTCGCACCGCGCAGATGCCAGCCTTGGTGAGCCGGTCGAGCTCGGCATCTTTGACGCTGGAGCGCACGACGCCGACGCCCTTCGCGTTCTTGCCGAGCTTCTTGATCGAGTCGACGGTGACGGTGTTGTCGTCGGCGTAGGCATTGGGCTGCACGACGATCACGCGTTCCAGGCCGAGCTGCCTCTGCACCTTGCGGTAGTCGTCGACCGTGAAGTTGCCCGGCAGGAAGGTGCCGGGCGCGCCGGGCACGTTCGTGTCGTAGAAATGCATGTGCGTGTCGCACGCGCCCTCCGGCACGCGGATCTTCATCGCCTGGCTCCTGTTCGCTCGGCAGCGGGATTGGGAACTTCCTCGACGTCGACGAAGATCCCGCCCTGGAATTCCTCGGCGCGGCCCGGGCCGGGCGGCTTCTCTTTCGCCAGGATCTCCGCTGCGTAAGCTTCGGCGTTGTCCTGCGGCTCGTAGCCCAGGCGCGTGGCATTCGAGTTGTCGTACCAGCTGCGCGTGTTGCCCGAGACGCCGTAGACGAGCTCGAAGCGGATGCCGGGGTGGTCGATGCCGATCGAGACGAGCTGCGCGATGTCGCGCGGGCTGATCCAGATGGAGAGGCGGCGCTTGTCGATCGGCTTCTCGTTGACGTTGCCGATGCGCATCAGGAACACCTCCATGCCGTACTTGTCGGCGTAGAGGCTGCCCAGCGCCTCGCCAAACACCTTGGAGACGCCGTAGCGCCCATCGGGCTTGATGTAGACGCGGTGGTCGATGGAATGGTCGCGCCGGTAGAAGCCGGTGGCGTGGTTGCTGGTGGCGAAGAGGATGCGCTTCACCTTGTTGCGGCGCGCAGCCTCGAAGACGTTGTAGCAGCCGACGATGTTCGCCTTGTGGATCGCCTCCCACGGCCCCTCGACCGAATAGCCGCCGAGGTGCACGACCGCGTCGACGCCCTTCGTGATCTTCAGCGCGTCGGGCATCTTCGAGATATCGGCGCGGATGAATTTTTCTTCCTTGCCGGGCTTCAACGCCCGCCGGTCGGAGAGGCGGAGCTTGTATTTGCCGGCGAGCTCGCGGCGCAGGTAGGAGCCCACATCGCCCGCGGCGCCGGTGATCAGGACGGTCTTCACAGCACGCTCCCTACGAGGTCGTTGAACTTTGCCGCGCGCTCGAAATATACCGAGTGGCCGGCGGCGGGCACGCGCACCGCCCGCCCCTTCGGCGCGAAGCGCGCGAGCGCCGGGCCGGCGGCGGGCGGGAACACCCAGTCCTCGTCGCCGTTGATGAACAACACCGGCATCGGCAGCTTGCCGAGCAAGGCGGGGGGCTGAACGCGCAATTCACGAATTCGAGCGCGCACCTCGTCGCGGAACGCGGCCGGCGCCAGCGCCGAGATCTGCCAGTAGAGCTGCGCCAGCGCCGGTTGCTCGCGCGCCATGCGCTCGCCGCCCGCAGCGTGGATGCCGCGCTTCGCGAGCTCGGCGAGCGCGGCGGGCGCAGCGCGGATCCATTCATCGACTTCGCGGTCGTTCAGCTTCGCGGGATCAACGACGCCGGAAGTGCACGCGAGGACCAGCGCGCGCACATTCGCCGGCCGGCGCAGCGCGTAGTCGAGGCAGGTCCAGCCGCCCATCGATTGGCCGACGAGCGTGACGTCCTTCAAATGCAAGTGGTCTATCAGGGCCGCGAGATCGTCGGCAAACGCGTCGGGCGCCGTCTTGCCGGGCACCGCGCTGGAGGGCGGGAAGCCGCGGTGCGCGAACACGACGCAGGCGTGGCTGCGCGCGAAGTGCGCCACCTGCTGCCACCACGAAAGGTGGTTGCCGCCGAGGCCGTGGGCGAAGACGATCGCCGGCCCCTCGCCAACCACCTCGAAATAAACCCCGCTCGCGAGCCGGCCGCTCTTCCTCACCTGCGCGTCCAGTGCTTCGCGTTGACCGCGCCCTTCGGCGTGCGCCCTTTCGCGATCTGCGCCGCCTGCGCGACCGTCTCCATCGACTGGTGCTCGATTGCCGGCACGGTCAGGCCCGCCGTGTGCGGCGTTGCGAGCACGTCGGCGCGCCGCGCCAGCCGCGGCGTCGGCATCTGGTCGGGATCGCGGCCGACGTCCATCGCGCAGCCGCCGAGGCGGCCGGACTCGAGCGCCGCCTCGAGCGCGGCCTCGTCGACCAGATTGCCGCGCGAGACGTTGATCAGGCAAGCGCCCGGCTTCATCAATGAAAAAGCTTTCCGGCCTATCAGATTCTCCGTTTCCGCGGTGGCGACCGCGAGGGGCACCACGAAGTCCGACTGCGCAAGCAGCTTGTCGAGGGCGACCTGCTTCACCTTCTTGTACGGATCGTTGACCAGCACTCGCATCCCGAGCGCCTTGCCGAGCCGGTCGACCTCCCTGCCGATCTGGCCGTGGCCGATCACGCCGAGCGTCGCGCCCCTGAGCTCCCTGCCGGTCCGGGCCTTCGGTACGCGGCCGGAACGGTACTCGATCGTCGATCGCGTGATGCCGCGCGAGAGATCGACCAGAAACCCGAGCACCAGCTCCGCGACGGAGGTGACGAAGCCGGCGCTTGCCTGGGTGACGAGCACGCCGATCCTGCTTGCCGCGGCGACGTCGATGTTGCGGATGTCGATCGCGCAGCGCACGAACGCCTTCAGGCGCGGCAGGCGCTCGAACAGCGCCGCCGGGCCGGGCGACTGGCGGTAGCTCACGATCAGGTCGCAGTCCGAGGCCGCGGCGATGAGCGCGTCTCCTTCGAGGGGAGTGGAACCCTCGTGCAATTTAACGTCGCCGACCTTGCGCAGCCCGGCCAGGGCCCGCTCGCCGTAATAGAGCGCGCGCGCCTCGGGCGAATGGCTGAGCAGGATTCTCACGCCGCGCGCCGCGCGCGCGACAGCTTGGTGTCAGCGGCTAGCGGACGGATGCGCATGTAAACGGCGACGCATCGACTTGTATGATGACTGACGAAGTCTACCGCGAGACGTGACCGCGCCCGAGCGCCGTTTCGCCGCTTTTTTCGATGCGGGCCGCTCAACGCGGCCTTTTTTTTCAGCTAGAGTGGCGGCCTTACCTCTAGGAGGAGGAGAAGATGGCCCGATTTACCCGCCGTAAATTCCTGCAGGCCTCGAGCGCCGGCCTCGCCGGGATCCTTGCTTCGCACCGCGCGCCGGTGTTCGCGCAGGCGAACACGGTGCACCTGCTGCGCTGGAACGACTTCGTGCCCGCGGCCGACAAGGTGCTGCGCGAAGTGTTCGCGCCCGAGGTGCAGAAAGCGCTCGGCATCACGCTGAACCTCGAGACGATCAACGCGAACGACCTGCCCGCGCGTGCCACCGCGGCGATCCAGTCGGGCAGCGGCCCGGACATCATCCTGCTGCTCAACAACTACCCGCACCTCTACGCCTCCGCGGGCGTCGACGTCGGCGCCCTCGCTGATGAAGTGGGCAAGGCGCAGGGCGGCATTTACCCGCCGGCGGCGCGCCTGAATCGCGTCGGCGGCAAGTGGGTATCGATGCCCTGGTCGCTGGTGCCGGCGCTCATCGCCTACCGCAAGTCGTGGTTCGACGAGGTCGGCGCCAAGAGCTTCCCGAAGACGTGGCAGGAATACCACGCGGTCGGCAAGAAGCTGAAGGCGGCCAAGCGCCCGATCGGCCAGACGCTGGGCAACACTTTCGGCGACGCGCCGACCTTCACCTATCCGCTGCTCTGGTCCTTCGGCGGCCAGGAAGTCGACGCCAAGGGCAAGGTCATGCTGAACTCGAAGGGCACGCTCGCGTCGGTGAAGTTCATGACCCAGTTCTGGAAGGACGCCTGCGACGAGGGCGGCCTCGCCTGGGACGACTCGAACAACAACCGCTCGTTCCTCTCGGGCGACATCAGCGCGACGCTGAACGGCGCCTCGATCTATGTCGCGGCGCTGAACGCCCCCGACAAGTTCAAGACCGACAAGGGCGAGCCGCTGCACACCGACATCCAGCACTCGCCGCTTCCGGCAGGACCGAACGGCTCGCACAACTACCACACCGCGCACAACCACATGGTGATGAAGTACTCGAAGAACCAGAAAGGCGCGATCGAGTTCCTGCGCTGGGCGCACCGGAAAGAGAACCTCGAGAAGTGGCTGGTGGTGCAGAAGGGCTACGCGGTCGGCACAGCGCGCAACTGGGAGAAGCACCCGATGTGGAACGACGTCGGCCCGTCCCTGGCGCCGTTCAAGGTCGCAGCGGCCGGGCAGTCGCGCCTGATGGGTCACGCCGGCGAGCCCAACCAGAAGGCGGCGGAGGCCTGGAACAAGTACATCATCACCGTGATGTACGCGCAGGCCTGCAGCGGCAAGATGAGCGCCGAGGAATCGGTGAAGTGGGCCGCGGGCGAGCTGTCCAAGATCTACACCACCTGAGCGCAGAGCACGCCCGCGTCTCGCGCCTGACGCGGCTGCTGGAGAGCGAGAAGGCTCTGGCGGCCGCGTTGCTCGCGCCCGGAGTGGCGATCCTGGCGCTGTTCATCGCCTATCCGTTCGTGATGGCGCTGTGGTACTCGCTCACCAGCATCCGCGTCGGCGACGCGGGCCACTTCGTCGGCCTGGCCAACTTCACCAAGGCGCTGAACGACACCATCTTCCAGCAGGCGTTCAAGAACACCGTCTTCTATACCTTCTGGGCGACAGTGTTCAAGCTGGCGCTGGGCATGTGGCTCGCGCTGCTCCTTAACCGCCACTTCCGCTTCAAGCGCGTGATACGCGCCTCGATGCTGCTGCCCTTCATCATCCCGACGGTGCTCTCCGCGTTCGCCTGGCGCTGGATGTTCGACCCGACCTTCAGCGTGATGAACTGGATGCTCTACCACGGCGGCGTGATCACCGACCGGCTGCCGTTCCTCTCGAGCGGCGACTGGGCGATGTGGTGCGCGGTGCTGGTCAACACCTGGCGCGGCATGCCGTTCTTCGCCATCACGCTGCTCGCCGGCCTGCAGACCATCAGCCCGGACCTGCACGAGGCGGCGGCGCTCGACGGCGCGGGCGCCTGGCACCGCTTCTGGCACGTCACCTGGCCGCTGCTCCTGCCGGTGACGCTGGTGGTGGTGGTGTTCTCCGTGATCCAGACGTTCTCCGACTTCCAGCTGATCTATGTGCTCACCGGCGGCGGCCCGGCCAACTCCACGCACCTGATCGCGACCTACGCCTACCAGATCGGCGTCGGCTCGGGGCTGCTCGGCGAGGGCGCGGCGCTGTCGCTGTTCATGTTCCCGGTGCTGTTCGCCGTGGTGTGGATCCAGCTGCGCTACCTGAAGCGCATGGACACGGCGTAGCGCCATGCTGATCGAGCGCAAGTGGAAGAAGTGGCTGTACTTCTACCTGCCGGTGGCGGCATTCATCGTCTTCACGCTGTTCCCGTTCTACTGGATGGCGGTGACCGCGTTCCGCCCCGACGCCGAGCTGTACGCGACCTGGCGCCAGCCGAACGCCGCCCCGCTCTGGACGCTGCACCCGACCTTCGAGCACGTGGTCGGCCTGATGAAGACCACCGCGTTCCCGACCTGGCTGTGGAACACGATGGCGATCGCCATCGTCTCGACCGGCATCTCGCTCGTCTGCGGCACCTTCGCCGGCTACGCGCTCGCCCGCCTCAGGTTCCGCGGCTCCGAGTTCCTCGGCACCGCGATCTTCATCACCTACCTCGTGCCGCAGACGCTGCTGTTCATCCCCCTCGCCGACATCGTGCGCGATTTTCAGCTCGGCAACACGCCGTGGGCGCTGATGCTCACCTACCCGACCTTCCTCATCCCGTTCTGCACCTGGCTCCTGATGGGCTACTTCAAGACCATCCCGAAGGAGCTCGAGGAATGCGCGCGCATCGACGGCGCGACGCGCTTCGGCGCCATGGTGCGCATCATCCTGCCGGTGGCGATCCCCGGCATCCTCTCGGCGGGGATCTTCGCCTTCACGCTGTCGTGGAACGAGTTCATCTACGCGCTGATCTTCATGTCCTCGGCCGAGCGCAAGACGGTGCCGGTGGGCGTGGTGTCGGAGCTGATCCGAGGCGACATCTTCTTCTGGGGCCAGCTCATGGCCGGAGCGCTGCTCGGCTCGGTGCCGGTGGCGCTGGTCTACTCGTTCTTCGTCGAGTACTACGTGACCGGGCTCACCGGTTCAGTCAAAGGGTAAAAGGCTTGGCCAACGTCTCCATCCGCTCGCTGAACAAGTACTACGACAACGGCTTCCATGCCGTGAAGGACGTGAGCCTCGAGATCCCCGACAAGGCGTTCGTGGTGCTGGTCGGGCCGTCGGGCTGCGGCAAGACCACCACGCTGCGCATGCTCGCGGGACTCGAGGAGATCAGCTCGGGCGAGATCTTCATCGGCACCGAGCGCGTCAACGACCTGCCGCCGATGGACCGCAACATCGCCATGGTGTTCCAGAACTACGCGCTCTACCCGCACAAGACGGTGTTCGACAACATGGCCTTCGGCCTGCAGATGCGCAAATACCAGAAGGAGGAAATCAGGAAAAGGGTCGGGGAAGCCGCGGAGATCCTCGGCATCGAAGCGCTCCTCGAGCGCAAGCCGCGCCAGCTCTCGGGCGGCCAGCGCCAGCGGGTCGCGGTCGGGCGCGCCATCGTGCGCCACCCGCAGGTGTTCCTGTTCGACGAGCCGCTCTCGAACCTCGACGCGAAGCTTCGCGTGCAGATGCGCGTCGAGCTGAAGCGGCTGCACGAGCGCCTCGAGACCACCGCCGTGTACGTCACGCACGACCAGGTCGAGGCGATGACGCTGGGCGACCGCGTGGTGGTGATGAAGGACGGGCGCGTGCAGCAGGTCGGCGCGCCGCTCGAGCTCTACGGCCGACCGGCGAACCGCTTCGTCGCGGGCTTCATCGGCTCGCCGGCGATGAACTTCGTCAACGTGTCGGTGACCGGGGCGGGCGACGCCCTGTGGGCCGAAGCCGAGGGGTTGCGCGTGAAGATTCCGTCGCAGTTCGCCGGGCGCATCGCGCACAAGCGGCTGACCCTGGGCGTGCGGCCCGAGGCGCTGCGTCTCGCCAACGGCGTCGACGACTACAGCTTTGCCACCGAGGTCGACGTGGTCGAGCCGCTGGGCAACGAGATCCTGCTCAACTTCCGCGCCGGCGGCGTGCCGATGGTGGCGCGCGTCGATCCCGGCACGCACGTCGCCGCGCACGACGCCGTGCGCTTCGCGCTCGACCCGGCGCGCCTGCATTTCTTCGACGCCGAGACTGAAGCGGCCCTCTGAGCTCGCGATCGCGGACGCGCACCTGCACGTCTGGGATCCGCGCGAGCATTACTACCCGTGGCTGTGCGACCCGCAGCCGACCGCCTTCCGCTACGGGGATTACAGTTCTCTCAGGAAACCCTATTTGGTAGCCGACTACCGCGCCGACTCCGCTGGCTGGCGCGTCGAGCGCGGCGTCTATGTCGAGGCCGAATGGGATCCGCGCGATCCGGCGGGAGAAATGGCCTTCATAGAGAGCCTGAGAAAGAAAGATGGATTCCCCACCGTCGCCATCGCCCAGGCCTGGCTCGATCGCGACGACTGCCCTGCCGTGCTCGAGGCGCACGCCGCCCGTGCATTCGTGCGCGGCGTGCGGCACAAGCCCAGGCCCGGACAGATGGGCGACGCGCGCTGGCGCTCGGGCTACGCGCGCCTCGCGCCGCTCGGGCTGCACTTCGAGCTGCAGGCGCCCTGGCGGCAGCTCGACGAAGCCGCGCGCCTCGCAGCCGCTTTCCCGGGAACTCCGATCGTGCTCAACCATGCCGGCTTGCCGCTTGACCAGGAACTGGATCAGTGGAAAGACGCGATGCGCATCCTCGCCGCCCGTCCGAACGTGACGGTGAAGATCTCGGGCCTGGGCAACGTGGCGCGCAAGCGCGAGGTGATCCTCGGCACAATCGAGCGCTTCGGCGTCACGCGCGTCATGTTCGCGAGCAACTTCCCGGTCGACGGCCTGCGCTCGAGGTTCCCGGAAATCTTCTCGTCGTTCGACGAAATCACGCGCGGCCTGGGCGATACCGAGCGCCGAGCCCTGTTCCACGACAACGCAGTTCGCATCTACAGGATGCCCCCATGAAATTCACTCTTGGCTATATCGGCGTCGGCCTCATGGGCGGGCCGATGACGCAGCGGCTCGCTTCGCTCGGCTGGCAGGTGCGCGGCTACGACATCGTCCCGCAGCGCTCGAGCGTCGGCTCGGTCGCCGAGGCCGCGAAAGGCGCGGATGTCATCGCGCTCAACCTGCCGACCAACGATGCCGTCATCGATGTCCTGGACAGGCTGCTGCCGGTCCTGCGCGCGCCGCAGCTGGTGGTCGATTTCTCCACCATCCCGCTGGACGAATGCCGGCGCCATGCCACGCAGCTCTTCGAGCGTACCGGCTGCCGCTGGGTCGACGCGCCGGTGTCGGGCGGGCCTCCGGCGTCGGCCGCGGGCACGCTCACGGTGATGGCCGGCGGAGAGGAGTCCGACCTCGAGCGCCTCGCGCCGCTGATGCGCGACATCGCCGCGCGTTGCACGCGCATGGGACCGCTCGGCGCCGGCCTCGCCGCGAAGATGATCAACCAGCTGATCGTCGGCGTCGGCCACGCCATGCTCGCCGAAGGCGTCGCGCTCTGCGCCAAGGCGGGCATCGACGCCGCGCGCATCCCGGAGTGCCTCGCGGGCGGCTACGCCGACAGCAACGTGATGAAAGCGTACTGGCCGCGCATGGTGCAGCAGGACTTCGCGCCGCGCGGCTACCTGCGGCAGCTGCTCAAGGACCTGGAGATGGTCAACGACTGGGCCGGGCACATGAAGGCGCCCGCGCCGATGCTGATGCAGGCGCTCTCGCTCTACCGGCTCGCGGCGAGCAAGGGATGGAGCGAGCTGGACAGCTCGGCGGTGATGAAGCTCTATTCCTGAAGTTGCGGCAGCACCTGCTCCGCCATCAGCTCCATCGAGCGGCGCATCGCCCGCGCGTCGGCCCAGTCGTGGCCGCAATAGAGCAGCGTGCCGAACGGGCCGATGTGGCTGCGGAAAGCGAGCAGCTTGTCGGCCACCTCGTTCACCGTGCCGGCAATGAGGAGCTGGGATACGAGATAGTCGTCGGTCAGCGCCTCGTCCGGCACGCTCTGATCGTGCTTGAAAAAGGCGTTGCCGCGCGTGCGCTGCGCCTTGCGCTGCAGGTTGCGGAAGTAATAGGCGAAGGGGTTGCCGGCGTCGCGCGTCATGCGGCGCACGGTAGCGTCGTCCTCCGCGACGAAGATGCTTTTCGCCACGCGCCAGTCCGCCGGCCGGGCCTCGCGCCCGGCGCGCGCGCAGCCTTCCGCGTACTTGGGCCAGTGCGTCTTGATCACCCAGGGGTGGACGAAGTTGGCCGAGATCGGCGTCCAGCCACGCTCGGCCGCCGCGGCGATGCCGTTGGAGTCAGGCAGGATCGCGGTGACCACGATCGGCGGATACGGCTTCTGGAAAGGCTTTAGCAACGCGCCCATGCCCAGGTCCTCGGTCCAGGTGCGCTCGGTGCTGAGGCGCCAGCGCTTCCCCTGCAGGCGATAGGGCGGCTCGCGTGTCCACAGCGCGATCATGTGGTCCATCGCCTCGACGAAGATCGCGTTGCGGTCCGCGTCCATCGTTTCCATCATCTCCGCGTCCGACGGCAGGCCGCCCGGGCCGACGCCGAGGATGAAGCGGCCCTCGAGCAGCGTGTCGACCATCGCGATCTCCGCCGCCGTGATCGCCGGATGGCGGTTCGCCAGGTTGACGGTGCCGCTGCCGAGCTTGATGCGCTTCGTGTCGCGCGCCAGCGTGGCGATGAAGATCAGGCAGTTGGTGATGGTCTCGGCGAGGTCGGTGACGTGCTCGCCGATGAACGCCTCCTCGAAGCCCAGCTTCTCGGCGAGCAGCACCGCCTCGCGGTCCTCGGCGAGCGTCTGGCGCCAGTCGCGGCCCACCGGGTGCAGCGGCATGGTGAAGTAGCCGAGCTTCACTAGCAGCGCGCCGCGCGCTCCTTGCAGGTGCGCAGCACCTCGTCGGGGTCGCGGCTCCACCAGTCGTCGGAAAAGATCTCGACCTCCTGCAGCCCGCTGTAGCCGGCCGCCTCGACCCAGCCTCGGATGCGCGGCAGGTCGATCACGCCGTCGCCCATCATGCCGCGGTCGTTCACCAGGTCGCGCGTCGGCACCAGCCAGTCGCAGATGTGGTACGCGACGATCCGCTTTCCGCCTCGTCTTATCTGGGACTCGAGCTTCGGATCCCACCATACGTGATAGACGTCGAGCGCGACGCCGACGCCCTCGCCCAGCGCGTCGCAGAGGTCGAGCGCCTGCTCGAGGGTGTTGACGCAGGCGCGCTCGGCCGCCTGCATCGGGTGCAGCGGCTCGATGGCGAGCGCCACGCCGGCCTTTCGCGCCTCCGGCAGGATCTCGGCAATGCCGTCTCTCACCTGCTTCCTCGCCCCCATCAGATCCTTGGAACCCTGCGGCAGGCCGCCTACCACCAGCACCAGGCAGCGCGCGGCGAGCGCGTGCGCCTCCTCGATCGCGCGCCGGTTGTCGTCGCGCCAGTCCTTGGCGGTGAAGAATCCGCCGCGGCACAGGCCGGTCACGGCCAGGCCGTTCTGCTTTATCGAGGAGACCGCGTTTTTCAAACCCATGGCCGCAACCTGGTCCCGCCAGGGCGAGATGCCGGCGATGCCATGGCGCGCGCAGCCATCGATGATCTGCGCGAGCGTCCACTGCTTGCGCACGGTAGCGCCGTTGAGCGACAGCTTCACTTGAGCAGATCGGGTGCGACCAGCCGGGGAAGCATTAAGGGAATCTCGGGCCAGACGATGATCGCGGCGAGCATCAGCAGCATTGGCACGAGCATGATCAGCGTGTCCTTCAGCGCGAAGCGCAGCGGCACCTTCGCCACTGCGCAGGAGATCATCAGGCACAAGCCATAGGGCGGCGTCACCAGGCCGAAGGCGAGCGAGACGATGCCGATGATCGCGAAGTGGATCGGATGCATGTGCACCGACTGCGCGAGCGGCTGCAGGATGGTGCCGACGATGATGATCGCCGGGATGGCGTCGAGGAAGCAGCCGACGACGAGGAAGACGAAGGCGATGAAGAAGCCGACGCCGGTGATGCCCATGCCCCAGCTCGCGACGTTGGCGAGCAGTGCCTTGGGGATCTGGTAGTAGGCGAGCAGCCAGCCGAACGCCGACGCGGTGCCGACGCAGAAGAGCGCGACCGCCGCGAGCCGCCCGGTGTCGGCGAGCGCCGTGTACAGGTGCTTCAGGTCCATCTCGCGGTAGATGAAGATCGACAGCACCGCCGCGTAGAGCACCGCGACCGCCGCCGATTCGGTGGCGGTGAACCAGCCGAGCAGGATGCCGCCGACGATGATGAACGGCGTGAACAGCGCCGGGATCGACTGCCAGCCCGAGAGCAGGAACTCCTTGAGGGTCGAGCGCGGATAGACCGGGTAGTGGTAGATCTTCGAATAGACGTGCACCGTGACCATCTGCGCCCCAGCGATCAGCAGCCCCGGCAGGATGCCGGCGAGGTACATGGCGCCGATCGAGGTCGAGATCACGCCGCCCCAGACGATCATCAGGATCGAGGGGGGAATGATCACCGCGAGCACCGCCGACACGGCGGTGATCGCGATGGAGAACGAAAGCCCGTAGCCCTCCTTCACCTGCGCCTCGATGAAGATCTTGGACTGGCTCGCCGCGTCCGCGGTCGACGAGCCGGAGATGCCGGCAAAGAACACCGAGAGCAGCACGTTGATCTGCGCCAGAGCGCCCGGGAAGTGGCCGACCATGGTCCGCGAGAGGCGAACCAGCCGGTCGGTGATGCCGCCGACGTTCATCAGGTTGGCCGTGAGGAGGAAGAACGGCACCGCGAGCAGGATGAACGAGTTGTAGGCCTTGAAGGTCTCGTTGAAGAGCATCAGCGGCGAGAGCCGGTCCTCGATCAGCAGCACCGGCAGGCACGCGAGGCCGAGCGCGAACGCCACCGGAACGCGCAGCAGGAACAGGGTGAAGAACACGCCGAAGAGCAGGATCGCCGCCTGGCCCGGGCCGAAGGCGACGCCGCTCATGCGCGCAGCACGCGCACGTTGTCGACGAACGATTCGCCAAGGAAAACGACCCAGGTGATGCCGGCGAGCGGCCACGCGAGGAAGATCCAAGGCATCGGCAGCTCCGCGAGCTCCGAGAGCTGGTCCCAGCCGAAGCGCACGAATGCGATGCCCCACCAGACGAACACCAGCGCGAACGCCAGCACGAAGAGGTCGGAGACGATGCGCAGCAGCGCCGCGCCCTTGGCGCCGAGCTCGGGCCAGACGTCGACCTCGAAATGGCTGTGCTCGCGAATGCCGATCATCGCGCCCAGCATCACCATCCAGATGAAGAGGAAGCGGCTCAGCTCCTCGGTCCAGATCCAGGAGGGAATCAGCGCCGTGTAGCGGGAGATGATCTGCAGCGTGACCGGGACGATGAGTATGGCCACGCTCGCCACCATCAGCCAGGTGAGAAGCCTGTGGTAGGCGTCGATTATTTTTTTCATGCAGGCAAACGAAGGGCGCCGCGCCGGATGCTTCCAGCGCGGCGCCCTTCAGTCAACAGTCACTTGAGCGCGTTGATCTTGGCGAAGATCTGGTCGGCGCCGATCTCTTTGGCGTACGCCTCGATCACGGGGTCGACCGCCTTCTTCATCTGCGCGCGGTCGGTGAAGGCGATGCGCTTGAGCCTGCCGTCCTTCTCGAGCGCGACCAGCTTCTGCTCGTCCTCGCTCGACTCGATCTGGCGGCCGTAGGCGCCGGCCTCCTTGCCGGCGCGCAGCACCGCCTGCTGCATGTTCTTGTCCAGCCCCTTGAACGTCTTGCCGGAGAAGCAGAGCGGCCGGATGGTGATCGCGTGCTGCGTCATCGCGAGGTTCGGGCCGACCTCGTAGAACTTCATCTGCTCGACGCCCGCGGCCTCGTTCTCCCCGGCCTGGATCACGCCGTTCTGGATCGCGTTGTAGATCTCGTTGTAGGCGATGACGGTGGGCGCCATCCCGGCGGCGGCAAAGGTGCGGCTCCAGATCGGCGCGCCCTGCACCCGGACCTTGAGGCCCTTGAGCTCGGCCATGTTATGGATCGGCTTGTTGGCGAAGATGTTGCGCGTACCGCCGCCCGCGTAGCCGATCAGCATCACGTCGGCCTTCTGCGCGATCTCGTCGGCGATCGGCTTGAGCAGGTCCGCGTCGAGCACCTTGTTCCAGTGCGCGAGGTCGCGGAAGATGAACGGCGCATCGATGAACGGCGCCGCGCGCGAGAAGGTCGACATGTGCGCCGGCGAGACGATGGCGTAGTCGACCGCCTTGCCCTGGTTCATGTAGGCGAAATAGTCCTTCTCCAGGCCGAGCTCGGAGTTCTTGTGCAGCACGAACGAGACCGGCTTGCCCGAGTACTTCTTCACCAGCTCCTCGAACTTGACCAGCGCCTTGGTGAAGGCGTGCTCGTCGTTGAACTGCGAGGCGCCGTGCCAGGTCTGGGCGGACGCCGTGGATGCAAACAGGGCGGCAACGCCCAGTATTAAGGCTTTCATTTCCCCTCCTCCTTGACGGTGATGCGCCATAGTGTACGTGGGTCTTCGGGATCGGTGAGCGTCGCCGAGTGCAGGAGCGACGCGTTGTCCCAGACCACCACGTCGCCCGCTCCGTACTTCAGCCGCAGCTGGTACTTCGGCTGCGTCGCGTGAACCTTGAGCTCGTCGAGCAGCGCGATCGCCTCGTCCTGCGGCATGCCCTCGATGCCGAACGAGCTGCCCGAGACCGAGTAAAGCGCCTTGCGCCCCGTGACCGGATGCTTGCGCACCACCGGATGGCGCACCCAGGCCATTTTCTTCTCCTGGTCCTCGGTAAGCACGGAGGCCACGGTGCGCGAGCCCTCGTCCAGGTCGTCGCGATTGCCGTAGTGATGCAGCGCCACGAGCCCGTCGATCTGCTTCTTCAGCGAGGAGGGCAAGCCTTCATAGGCCGCGTACTGGTTGGCGAAGAGCGTGTCGCCGCCCTGCTTCGGCACGTCTATCGAATAGAGCAGCGTTGCCCGCGCCGGAACGTCGAGGTACGAGTAATCGGTATGGAAATAGGTGCCTGCGTCGGCGAGGCCGATCGGCTCGCCGTTCTTCCGCACGTTCGAGAGGATCAGGATGTCGGCGTGCTCGGGATGGTGGAACTGGTCGATCACGTGCGGCTCGGGCCTGCCGAACTGCCGTGCGAATGCCAGATAGCCTGTGGGTGAAAAGCGCTGGGCACGGAAGACCAGCACTTGAGAAGCGAAGAACGCGTCCCAGACCTCGCGGAAGTCCGGCGCGATCGAGTCGGCTTCGGCGCCGAAGCCCTCGGCGAGCCTCGTCAGCCGCATCCGTGCAGCGCCAGAAGCTGCTTCATGCGCGCGCAGGCGCGCGGCGGATCTGCGAGCAGCCCCGCCGCGTCTGCGAGGCGGAACAGCTCCGCGAAGTGCAGCACGTGGCGCGCCGACTGCTGCCCGCCGACCATCACGAAGTGGTCCTGGTGACCGTTCAGCCAGGCCATGAATACCACGCCGGTCTTATAGAAGCGCGTCGGCGCGCGGAAGATGTGGCGCGACAGCGGCACCGTGGGCGCGAGCGCTTCATGAAACTCCGATCTGTCATTCGACGCTAGAGCGGACAAGGCATGCGAGGCCGCCGGAGCGATCGCGTCGAAGATGCCGAGCAGCGCGTCCGAGTAGCCCTGCGCGTCGCCCTCGATCAGCTCGGCGAAGTTGAAGTCGTCGCCGGTGTACATGCGCACGCCTTTCGGCAGCTTGCGGCGCATGGCGATCTCCTTGTGCTTGTCGAGCAGCGAGATCTTGACGCCTTCGACGTTCTTCTTCAGGACGGAGAGGCAAACGTCCATCGCCTCGTAGTGATCATTCTTGCCCCAGTAGCCTTCGAGCGCCGGATCGAACATCTCGCCCAGCCAGTGGATGATCACCGGCTTCTTGACCTGCGCGAGGATGCGGTCGTAGACGCACGCGTAGTCCTCGGGCGACCTGGCGCTCGCCGCGAGCGCGCGGCTCGCCATCAGGATAATGCGGCCGCCGAGCTTCTCGATCGCGGTGCACTGCTCTTCATAGGCGCCGATGATGGTTTCAAGGCTGTGAACCCCGGCCGGCAGATGATCGGTGCCGGCGCCGGAGGCCACCTCGCCGCCGCCTTCGGCGAGCGTGCGCCTGATCAGCTCGAGCGAGTTCGCCCAGTCGAGCCCCATCCCGCGCTGCGCGGTGTCCATCGCCTCGGCGATGCCGAAGCCCCACGACCAGAGGTGCCGCCGGTAGGCGAGCGTCGCCTCCCAATCGATCGCCGCGTCGAGCCAGGGCTCCTTCGGCGAACGCGCATCGGCGACGACATGCGCGGCGGCGAGCGCCTTGCGGGTGAACGGTTTGCGCGGCCGCTCGAACGTCTTGGGCTCGCGCACGGCATAGTCTTCGAGCGCTCCCGCCGCAGTCGGCAGCTTGAGGGTCAGGATCGTGTCGCGCTTCATGGCTTGAGCCTCGGAAGGTCGAGCCACCTCTTCTGCCGCCAGCTCTTCAGGCCCAGCTCGGCGAGCTGCACGCCCTTCGCGCCCTCGAGCAGGCCCCAGCGGAACGGGCCTTCGCCGGCCACGTGCCTGAGGAAGAGCTCCCATTGCACCTTGAAGGCGTTGTCGTAGCCCTCGTCGGGCACTTCCTTCCAGCCGGCGAAGAAGTCGATCGGCTGCGGGATGTCGGGATTCCACACGGGCTTGGGAGTCTCAGCATACGACTGCGTGAGGCAGCGGCGTAAGCCCGCCACGGCGCTGCCCTCCGTGCCGTCGACTTGCAATGTGAGCAGATCGTCGCGCCGCACCCGCACGTCCCACGAAGAATTGATGTGGGCGATCACGCCGCCCGCAAGGCGGAAGGTGGCGTAGGCCGCGTCGTCGGCCGTGGCCTTGTACTTCCGGCCGTTCTCGTCCCAGCGATAGGGGATGTGGGTCGCGCCGAGGCAGCTCACCGCCTGCACCTCGCCGAACAGGTTGTCCAGCACATAGCGCCAGTGGCACAGCATGTCGAGGATGATCCCGCCGCCGTCCTTCTTGCGGTAGTTCCACGACGGGCGCTGCGCGGGAACCCGGTCGCCCTCGAACACCCAATAGCCGAATTCGCCGCGCACCGAGAGGATGCGGCCGAAGAAGCCTTCGTCGCGCAGCTTTCTCAGCTTGAGGAGCCCCGGCAGCCAGAGCTTGTCCTGCACCACACCGTGCTTGACGCGCGCCTTGCGCGCCGCACGGTACAAATCAAGTGATTCCTTGAAAGACGTCGCGACGGGTTTCTCGCAGTAGACGTGCTTGCCGGCGGCGATGGCGCGCCTGAGCAGCTTCGGGCGCAGCTGCGTCGACGCGGCATCGAAGAAGATCTGATCGGGCCCCTGCAATGCCCCGTCGAGATCGGTCGTCCAGCGCTGCACGCCGTGCTTCTTCGCCAGCGCCTCGAGCTTCGCGGCGTTGCGGCCGACGAGCAGCGGGTCGGGCATCACGCGCGTGCCGTCCTTGAGCGCGACGCCGCCCTGCCTGCGGATCTCGAGGATCGAGCGGATCAGGTGCTGGTTCATGCCCATGCGCCCGGTGACGCCGTGCATGATGATGCCGATGCGCTGCTCGCTCATTGGAGTTTCATTTCCTTCATCGATGTCCAGTCGGGCAGGGCGCGGCTCGCGTAGCCGGGGCAGTCGAGGCTCCGCATCGCGATCGACCCGTCCTTGATCCGCAGGCGCACCGCGCCGTGGCTGCGCTCGTAGAGATCGGGGTGTGCTCTAAGGAATGCGTCCTGCTCGTCCGCGGGCAGGCTCGCCATGCCGTTCACATAGTGGTGCCCGTTGCGCTCGACGTGCGCGAGACCGATGAGCGACACGAGCGCGAGGTCCTGCTGCAGCGCGAGCCCCGCCTGGATCGTCAGGTCCTCGCCGGTCATGAAGTACGCCGGGCCCCAGGCGCGGCAGCGAGCGGCGTTGATGAGCGACTTATAGATCCCCTTGCAGGTCTTGGACGACACGCCCATGTAGCCGAGCGCCTTGGCGTGGGGAAAAGCGTCGAGCGAATCGTCCGACTCGTCGATGATCACCGGCTTTTCCCGGCTCAACGCCGAGACATCCGCAGCCAGGGCGTTTTGCCGCTTGATCGGCTGCTCGATGAACGCGATGCTCGATACGAGGCGGGCAAGGCGCCGCTCGCCCTTCATGCGCCGCCACAGCTCGAGCACGCCTTCGACATCCGCGTACTGCTCGTTGCCGTCGAGGCTGGCGTGGTAGGGCTGCGCAATCCGGTCGAGCACCGAGGCGATCGCCGCCAGCCGCTCGACGTCCGCCCTGGCATCGCCCCCCACCTTGAGCTTGAACCAGCGGTGGCCATAGCGCGCGAGGACCTCCTCGAGCGTCTCGGGAAGGCCGTCGTTCACCCGCCGCTCGGTCGACGTGATCGGATCGACCAGCCCGACCGTGTGCCGCGCGGCGATCTGCGCCGCCGGCCGCAGCGATTCGAGGAACACCGCCGGCAGGTCGAGCCCGGCGATGTTGCGGCGGATCGCGTCATAGAAGGAGACGCCGAGGCCGCGGCAGAGCGCGTCGAGCAGCGCGCGGTCGACGAGCGCCGGGCCGTAGTTGGCGACGAGCGGGTTGAGGCGCTTGCCGGCGGCGCGATCGACCTGTCCCCGGTAGTGCGACTGGAAATGGCCGAACGCGGTGTTCGCGCCGCCGCCGGTGTAGGCCCCCTTGGCGAGCGCGAGCGAGGCGCGCAGCTGCTCGAAATTCTCCTCGTTGGAGAGGACCGGGTTCTTGTCGAACCACTTCGGCGCGAGCAGCTCGGCCGCCGCGCCTTCCGACTCTTTTCCGTTGGAAAGAACGATTCTGGCCCGAACGAACGCCTGCGGCGCCTCGGTTAGCGTGACGATGCCGAAGCGGAACGGCATGCGCAGCCGCACGTCCCGCTCATGCAATGTAATTTCCCGGACGGAAAATTTCATTGCAGCGCCTCGAGGATGCCGCGCACGTAGCCGATGGCGCGCGCCGCGGCGGCGGGGCCGTCGGGCACGTAGTCGAAGGGCTCGACCGCGACGTCGCCGCGGTAGCCGTGCTTCTTCAGCGAGGCGAACAGGCCGGCGAAGCGCTGCTCGCCCTGGCCGGGGCCCTGGCGGTTGCGGTCGTTGACCTGCACGTGGGCGATGACGCCCTTCGGCAGCCAGCGCTCGACCAGCGCCGCGACCGGCTCCTTCTCCATGCGCCCGGCCGAGCTGCAGTCCAGCATGCTTTTTATGGCAGGAGATCCTATTTCCCGGACCAGCTGCGCAGCTTCATCGAGAGTATTGATCAGCGGCGTCTGCTCGCTCGAGAGCGGCTCGATGCAATAGACGACGCCGGCACGCGCGGCGCGCTCGGCGACTGCGGCGAAGCTGTCGCGCGCGCGCGCCATCGCCGCCGCGCGCGTGTCGCCCGGGTCGACGCGGCGCTGGTGCGGCGAGCCGTGCACCAGGTAGCTGCCGCCGAGCTCGGCGCACTGGTCGATGAAGGCGAGCATGACGTCGACGGTTTTTCTCCGCACCGCGTCGTCGCGCGTGCTGATCGACAGGCCGGCGGGCTTGAGCAGCAGCCAGTGCAGGCCGGTGAGCGCGATGCCGGCGTCGTCGGCGGCCGAGCGCGCCGCGGCGATCTGCGCCGAGCCCATGCGGTGGGGCTCGTCGGACAGCGTGTACGGCGCGATCTCGAGGCCGTCGTACCCGAGCTTGGCCGCGTACTCGCACTGCTTGGGAAACGGCATCGGCGCGATGACTTCGTTGCAGAGCGCGATGCGCATCAGCGCCTGACGGAGTTGAGGATGGTCTGCGTGATATGCCGCGCGCGGCCGGCGAGCGCGCGCGGCGCCATCAGGTCGCGGTCGAAGATGCGCGAAAGCGTGTAGCGGTTGCAGAGGTAGAAATAGCCCTCGCCCGCGATCGAGATGTAGAGCTGCACCGGGTCGACGCCGGCGCGGAACAGGCGCTGGCGCTCGCCGCGCCGCAGGATGGCGCGCAGCATCTCGACCAGCGGCGAGTGCAGCCGGCGCACGCGCTGCGAGCGCCTCACGTGGCGGCCCTTGTGCAGGTTCTCGCTGTTGAGCAGCGTCATGAACTCGGGGTGCTCGAGGTAGTACTTCCAGGTGAACTCGACCAGGCGGCGCAGCGCTTCGCGCGGGTCGCGGTGCTCGAGGTCGAGCGCGCGTTCGGCGCTGCGGATCCGGGCGTAGCTCTCCTCCAGCACGGCGAGGAACAGCTCCTCCTTCGAGCCGAAGTAGTAATAGAGCATGCGCTTGTTGGCGCCCGCCTGCGCCGCGATGCGATCGACGCGCGCGCCCCCCAGGCCATGGCGCGCGAACTCGTCGGTCGCCGCCGCGAGGATGCGGCTGCGCGTGCGCGCCGGATCGCGGCCGTTGGCCTTCATTCCATGCCGAGCAGCTTGTAGACGCGTCGCGTGTAGTCGCCGAAGCGCTCGTGGGTCTTCATGTCCAGCGTGCGCGGGTGCGGCAGGTCGACCTCGAAGTTGTCGGCCATGCGCGCCGGCCCGGCGGTGAACACGACAACGCGCGTTCCCAGGAACACGGCTTCGGAGATGCCGTGCGTGACGAAGACGATGGTCTTGCGCGCCTCCTTCCAGATGCGCAGGAGCTCGAGGTTCATCTTCTCGCGCGTCAGCGCATCGAGCGCGCCGAAAGGCTCGTCCATCAGCACCAGCTTCGGGTCGTGCACCAGCGCCCGCGCGATCGCGGCGCGCTGCTGCATGCCGCCGGATAGCTCGTAGGGATACTTGTCCTCGTAGCCCGAGAGGCCGACCAGTGCGAGCAGCGCGCGGGCCCGGTCTTTTGATTCGCTCGAACGCAAGCCCAGAATCTCCGCCGGCAGGAGCACGTTCTCGAGGATGCGCCGCCACTTGAGGAGCAGCGGCGCCTGGAACACCATGCCGACGTCCTTGGACGGATCGAACGGATGCGACGGCGAGCCGATGCGCACCTCGCCGCCGTCGTGCGGATGCAGGCCGGCGAGGATCTTGAGCAGCGTCGACTTGCCGCAGCCCGAAGGGCCGACCAGCGCCACCAGCTCGCCCGGCATGACGTCGAAGCTCGCGTCGGAGATGGCGAGGTGCTCGCCATAGACTTTGCGCACGCCGGAGAGGTGGATGAACGGGTCAGGCATCGCTGAAGTGGTCATTGAGCTCCGCGTAGGGCAGCGCGCCTGCGAAGCCGCCGAAGTGCCCTTCTTCGGCGATGCCGCGCGCGGCCCGCATGAAGCCGCCCCACGCCGCCCGGGCGAGCGCACCGCCCACGCTGACGCGCCTGACGCCAAGCGCCGCGATTTCAGCGAGTGACAGCCCGGGCGAGCCGACCAGCAGGTTGAAGGGTTTCGGCGCCACGGCGGCGACCACCGCCGCGATGTCCTCGCGGGTGCGCAGGCCCGGCGCGTAGAGGCAATCCGCGCCGGCCGCGGAATAGGCTTTCAGCCGCGCGATCGTGTCGGCGAGGTCGGGACGGCCGAGGAAAAAGTTTTCCGCGCGCCCGACCAGCATTGCATCGCCGCCCGCCGCGTCGATCGCGCGCCGCGCCGCGCGAACGCGCGCGACGGCGTCGCCGAGATCGCGCACCGGATTCGCCGGGTCGCCGGTTGCGTCCTCGATCGAGAGCGCGGCGATCCCGGTGTCGAGCGCGAGGCGCACGCTTTGCGCGACGCCTTCGGCATCGGCGGCAAAGCCGCTCTCGAAATCGGCGTTCACCGGCAGGTCGGTGGCGGCGACGATTTCGCGCAAGTGCGCGAGGGCCTCCTCGCGCGAGAGCCGTCCGTCGGCGCGCCCGCGCGACCACGCGCAGCCCGAGCTGGTGGTCGCCAGCGCCTTGAAGCCCATCTGCTGCAGCAGGCGAGCGCTGCCGATATCCCAGGGATTGGGAATGACGAAGCAGCCGGACTGGTGCAGGCGCCGGAACGCCTGCCGCTTGGCCGCGGTGTTCACGCGAGCCGCGCGTCCTTGGCCACCAGCAGGCGCTCGAGGAGCAGCACCAGGCCGTAGAGCGCCATGCCGAGCGCGGTGATCATGATCACCGCCATGAACATGGCCGGCGTGTCGAGCGTGACCTGCACCTGCAGCATCAGGTAGCCGAGGCCCTTGTCCGAGCCGAGGAACTCGCCAACGACCGCGCCGGCGACGGCGAGGATCGCTGCGACCTTCATCCCCGAGAAGATGTAGGGCAGCGCGCCGGGCAGCTGGATCTTGGTGAAGAGCTGCCAGCGCGAGCCCTTCAGCGAGCGCACCAGGTCGAGGAGCTCGGGCTCGATCTCGCGCAGGCCGCGCGCCGTGGTGAGCAGGATCGGGAACACGGCGATCGAGAACGCCATGATCGAGTTCGGGAACACGCCGTACTTGAACCAGACGATGATCAGCGGCCCGAGCGCCACCTTCGGCACCATGTTGAGCGAGACCAGCAGCGGCATGAAGAACGCTTCCAGCGTCTTCGACCAGGTGAACACCAGCGCGAGCCCCACCCCGGCCACCAGCGCCAGGAGGTAGCCGCCGAAGATCTCGGTGCCGGTGACGACGATGTTCGTCCACCAGCTGTAGTTCGGCTGCAGCAGCGCATCGAGGGTCGCCACCGGCGAGGGCATGACGAACTTCGGCACCTCGCCCAGGCGAACGAAGAGGTACCACGCCACGAGCAGCGCCAGGTGCGCGACGATCGCCAGCGTCCAGCGTCCGAGCTTGGAGTTCATTCGAGCCACCTCTCGAGATTGGCGCGCACGAAGGCGTCGTCGGAAAGATCGCCGTGCTCGCGGTACACCCGGTCGATCTCCTGCGCCTGCCCCGGCGAGAGCTTCTCCTTCGGATCGAGGCACCACGTGCCCGCGAGCAGCCCCTGGCGGCGCAGCACCTCGTGGCAGCCGGGAATGCAGCCGGCGAAATTGTGCGCGACGTCGAAGAACGCGCTGTTGCAGTCGGTGACGCGCGCATCGAGCGCCAGCAGGTCCTCGTCGAGCTTGCCTTCGCGAATTCTTTTCAGGAGGGAAACCGCGGCCTGGGTCCAGACGCTCCAGTGGCCGAGCAGCCCGCCCCTGATTCTGACGCGCACGGTCTCGGAGCCCCTGCGGATGTCGAACGGCACCGCCAGGTCGAGCACGATGTGGTCGTCGTTGCCGGTATAGAGCGCAATGCGCTCCTCGGCGCGCGCCGCGACCACGCCGCGCACCACGTCGAGCGTCGCATAGCGGTTGAACGGCGCGATCTTGATCGCCACCACGCTGTCGATCGCGGCGAAGCGCCGCCAGAAATCCATCGGCAGCGCTATGCCGCCGACCGCGGGCTGCAGGTAGAAGCCGACCAGCGGGATCTCGGCCGCGACCGCCTTGCAATGCCCGATCAGCTCGTTGAGGGAGGCGCCCTTCATCGGCGCGAGCGAGAGCATCCCGGCGTGATAGCCGAGCCGCACCGCGATCTGCGCTTCCTTTTTCGCCTGTGCGGTTTTGCCCGACAGGCCGGCGATCATCACCACGCTCGAGCGCCTCGCGGCCTCTTCGGCGGCGATGCGCAGCACCGGCTCATAGAGGCCGGCCTCGCGGATCGCGAACTGCGTGGCGTGCACGCCGACGGCAAGGCCGCCGCTGCCTGCGTCGAGGTAGTAGCGCGCGAGCGCGCGCTGGCGGCGCTCGTCGAGCTTGCGCCGCGAGTTGAGCGCGAGGGGATGCGCGGGGATCACCGTGCCGCGGCGAAGCAGCGCGGCGACGTCGGGAGGAAGCGCGGGGGTACGCGGCATGTTAACCGGACGGTTACTCGATGGTAGCATCGCCCTTCCCGCTAGGAACCCGAGGAGGAGCGATGCGCAGACTCGTTATTGCCGCGGCAGCCGCGGCGTTTGCCGTGCCGGCGGCAGCACAGCAGAAGATCGATTTCATCCTCAACTGGGTGCCGGGCGGCGACCACGCGCCGTACTACTACGCGAAGAAGCTCGGCTGGTACCAGAAGGAGGGCATCGACCTCAACCTCGAGCCCGGCAAGGGCTCGGCGCTCGCAACGCAGAAGGTCGGCGCCGGGGCGAACCCGGTCGGCCTCGCCGACATGGGCGGCGTGCTGGTCGCGAAAGGCAAGGGCGCCGACACCGTCGCGGTGCTCAACGTCTATGCCAACTCGCCGCAGGGCATGTACTGGCTGAAGAGCTCTGGCATCAAGGGCGTGAAGGACTTCCCGGGCAAGAAGATCGGCAACCCGGCGGCCGACGGCGCGCGCACCATGTGGCCCGCGCTCGCCAAGGCGAACGGCATCGATCCCAAGTCGGTGACCTGGGTCAACATCGACGCCAACGCCAAGCTCGCCGCGCTCAAGTCGAAGACCATCGACATCACCACCTCGTTCTACAACCTGCACCACGTGTTCAAGCGCGAGCTGGGCGACGACATGGGCTTCCTCGCGTGGCGCGACGTCGGCCTCAACCCCTACGGCAACTCGGTGATCGTCAACGCCGACTATCTGAAGAAGAACCGGCCGCTGGTCGAGAAGTTCACCAAGGTGACGCAGCGGGCCTTCGCCGAGTGCGTGAAGCAGTCCAAGGCCTGCGTGCAGGCGCTGATCGACGCCAACGGCGCGCTCAGCTTCGACAACGAGCTGGTGAACTGGCAGCTGGTCGAGGTGCTGATGAGCGACAGGATCTCGCAGACCGTGGCGCTCGGCTGGCACGACGACAAGCGCATGCAGGACGACTACAACCTGGTGAAGGACTACATCGGCATCGACAAGCCCTTCGACGTCAAGACCACCTACACCAACGCCTTCCTCGACAAATCGATCAAGATGAAAGCCGTGCGGACCGACTGAAGGCGTACGACGGCATTCTCCTGGGGGCGGGGCACAACAGCCTCGTCCTCCAGGCCTATCTCGGCAGGGCGGGCCTGAAGACGCTCTGCCTCGAGCGCGGCGAAACCATCGGCGGCGGCCTCGCCACGGTCGAAGACCCGCGCTGGCCCGGCTACCGCCACAACGTCCACTCGTTCTTCCATCGCGCGCTCGACCAGATGCCGTGGTATCGCGAGCTCGAGCTCGAGCGCCGCGGCGCACGCTACGTCGAGCCGGAGCTCAACGTCGCGCTGCTCCTTAAAGGCGGCGACGCGCTGTGCTGGTGGACCGACTTCGAGCGCACCGCCGAGTCCTTCGCGCAGTTCAGCGCGCGCGATACGGCGACGCTGCGGCGCTGGCGCGACGCCTTCATCCCCGTTTTGGAAAAAATTCTGGCGCCGGAAGCACGCCGGCCGCCACTGCCCCCGGATGAGCGAAGGACGATGCTGGGTCGCTCATCCGAAGGACGCTTGCTGCTTGAGACCAGCGCCCTGTCGCCGCTCGAGTTCGTCGCGCGGGAGTTCGAGCATCCGGTGGTCCGTGCCGGCCTGCTTTTCTTCAACGGCCTGCGCGAGGTCGACCTGCGCCTGCGCGGCTTCGGCCATCACATCCCGGCGCTGCTCGCGAGCCCCGCCAAGGCGCAGATGTGCCTCGGTGGCGCGGCGCGGCTTGCGGATGCGCTGGCCGCCGCGGCGCGCGAGACCGGCGGCGAAATCCGCACTTCATGCGAGCCCGCCCGCATCGTCGTCGAAGCCGGGCGTGTCGTCGGCATAGAAACGAAGCAGGGCGAGCAGCTCCGCGCCGGCTTCGTCGCATCCAGCCTCAACCCGCAGCAGACGTTTCTGGATCTAATCGACGCGCCGCGCGAGATCGCTGAAAAGGCGCAAGCATTCGAATACAACCTGCTCGCGCCGCTGTTCGCCCTGAATCTGGTGCTCAAGGCGCCGCCGGAGTACCGGGGATTGGAGAAGCCGTTCATGGTGATCCTCGGCCTCGAGCGCTACGAGCAGTTCAACGACATCGTCCGCCACCACGAGCAGGGCACGATCCCGCCAACCGTGATGTGGGGCGCATGCCCGACGCTCTTCGATCCGTCGCAGGCGCCGCCGGGCGGCCACACCGCCTTCATGTGGGAGAAGCTGCCCTATCGCCTCGCGAGCGGCCATTGGGACGCCGTGCGCGACGGCCACGCCAGGGAGATGCTCGCTCTCTGGACCGAGTACGCGCCCAACCTCGCGGATCACGTCCAGGGCTGGTTCGCGCGCAGCCCGCTCGACACCGAGCGCACGCTGCCGAACATGCGCGGCGGCGATCTTCTCGTCGGCTCTTTCGGCAACGGCCAGGTCGGCTATGACCGGCCTTTTCGCGGCGCCGGACAGTACCGCACGCCGATCGACGGGCTGTACCTCTGCGGCTCGTCGTGCCACCCGGGCGGCAACATCACCGGCCTGCCGGGCTACAACGCCGCGCAGGTGCTGCTTGCGGATCTGGGACTAGCCCAGCTCGGGCCCCGCCACTAGGTAGACCAGCTTCTCCTTCCCGGGCGCCGGGCCGGCGCCATACACCATCCGGGTGAAGGCGCGCTGCAAGACGAAGCCACGCGCGAGCAGCGACTCCTGGAGCCGCGGCGCGTGGTCGACGACGTCGACGTAGACCGGCGCAGGGGCCGCGCTCAATGCGTGATCGAGAAGCGCAAGCGCCGTGGACTCGTCCCGCGCCACCAGCGGTCCGATCTGGTGCGCCTCGCGGCCTTCGCGGCCGAGCACGAATCCGTCCCGCATGCCGAGCGCGCACTGCGGCAGCCGCTGCTGCAGAGCCCGCAGGATCCATTCGCGGTCACCGCCGAACGCCTCGCGATCCAGCTCCAGCGCGTTGCGCCAGCTGATGGCGCGGCCCGCCCGGCCGTTGAGCGCCGGCTGCGATTGCGCGAGCGCGAGGCGCCTGAACGTCCAGGTATCGGCGAAGCCTTCGTGCCGATACACCTCGCGCCCGGCAGGCGTGGCGTCGAGGATCGGCGTCAGCTTGCTTCCGCGCAGGTCGTCAATGGCGATGCGCAGGAGCCGCGACGCGTGGCCCTTGCGGCGGTGCTCGGGCAGCACCAGCACCATGCTGATCCAGGCGAAGCTGCCATAGGGCAGCACGAGCGTCGACGCGACCAGGGTTTGTCCGATGGACAGGCCCCAGCCGCGGCCGATGGCGAGCATCAAGCGCCAGTCGGCCTCGTTCTGGTTCCAGTTTGCCGCCTGCGAAAGCGCCAAGCAGCCCGCGAGATGCTCGGGACCGAGTGGATGCTCAGTATTTTCCGTCACGCGTCTCGAAGTGGGTCGGCTTGCCGAGGTCGGGCATCGCGTTCGCGATCCAGTCGGCCTGCCAGTCGAGCATCGCCGCGAGCGGCACGCGCGGCTTGCCGAAGAGCTTCTGCGCGGCGCGCGTGTCGACCAGCCACGCCGTCGGCGCCTCCTTGCCCTTGATCTTCGGCTTCTTCCTGAAGCGCTTGCCGAACTCGGCGGCGAGCTTGCGCACGCTCAGTACCGCGGGCCCGCTCACGTTGATGGGCGAGGTCGGCGTCGTGCAATGCGCGAGCAGCCGCAACGCCTGCTCGTTGGCGTCGCCCTGCCACAGCACGTTGACGTGACCCATCGTCACGTCGACGGTCTTGCCGGCGAACACCTTCGCGGCCACGTCGTGCAGCACGCCGTAGCGCATGTCGATCGCATACTCGAGCCGCATGAGCCGCCCCGGCGTGCCATAGCGCCGCGAGCCGTGCACGAAGGCCTGCTCGCGGCCGACGCACGAGCTCGCATAGTCGCCGGGCGGCGGCGTGGTCGGCATAGCCTCGCTTGCGCCCTTGCCCTTTACAGACACATACGGGTAAACGCAGGCGGTCGAGAACGCCACGATGCGCGAGTCGCGAAACGCTTCCGCCACCATGAACGGCACGCCGGCGTTCATCGCCCAGGTGAGCTCCGGATTGCCCGCGGCGCCGAACTTGTGGCCAGCCATGAAGACCACGTGCTTCAGCTTCGGCAGGCGCTCGAGCGCGGCGCGCTCGAGCAGGTCGCAGCCGATGCACTCGATGCCATGGGCTTCGAGTCGTTGCTTCATGCCTTTTTCCGTAAACCGGGCCACGCCGATCACACGCTTGCCCGCGCGGCGCGCCATGCGCGCGAGCGTCGGGCCCATCTTGCCGCCTATTCCTAGTACGAGAATTTCCGGGACAGAAGCGAGATCGTTCTCTAGCTCTGCGCTCGGCCGCGTCATGAACTCCTCGAGCTCCTCGACGCCGGCGAACCGCTTCGGCAGGCTTTTAACCATCCGGTGAAATTATAATTTGCCGCTCATGCCGAGAATCCTGACGACGCTGGTCGGCTCCTACCCGTTGCCCGACTGGCTCGCGCGCGCGCCGTCGGAGCAGGCGCTGCTCGACGCGACGCGAGTGGTGATCGCGACGCAGGAGCGCGCCGGCATCGACGTCGTGTGCGACGGCGAGCTCTACCGCTTCGACGTCAACCACCCCGAGACCAACGGCATGATCGAGTACTTCGTGCGGCCGATGGCCGGCGTGCGCCCTGACATCGGCTTCTCGGAGTGGCTCGACTACTCGCGCGGCGCCGGCATGCGCTTTCGCACCCGCCCGCCGGGCGTGGTCGAGGGCGCGATCGGCGCAGGCACCCTCAATCTCAAGCTGCCGTGCGCGCGCGCGAAGCGCCTCGCCGCAAGGCCGCTCAAGTTCACCGTCACCGGCCCGCACATGCTGGCCAAGACGCTGCACGACCGTCATTACAAAAGCGTGGAGAAGCTCGCGCACGCGATCGCCGGGGTGCTCGCCGAGCAGGTGAAGCACCTCGACGCCGATGTGATCCAGCTCGACGAAGCCAACCTGCCCGGGCATCCGGACGAATGGCAATGGGCCGCTGCGGCGATCAACCAGGTGCTGCGCGCCGTGCCCAAAAAGGCGAAGGCGGCCGTGCACCTCTGCTTCGGCAACTACGGCGGGCAGTCGATCCAGAAGGGCACCTGGGCGAAGCTGCTCGACTACCTGAACGCGCTCAAGGTCGACCACGTCATCATGGAGACCGCGCACCGGCCGCCGGAGGAGCTGGCGGTATTCAAGGGCCTGCGCAAGGACATCGGCCTCGGCTTGGGGGTGGTCGACATCAAGCGCACCGAGATCGAGTCACCTTCGCAAGTCGCGCGCGCGATCGAGAGGGCCGAGAAGCTGCTGGGCAAGGGACGAGTGAAATATGTTCATCCCGACTGCGGCTTCTGGATGCTGCCGCGCAACGTCGCCGACGGGAAGATCCGCGCCCTGCCCGCCGGGCGCGACCTTTATCTGGGGCTCTGACCCCAGTTCTCTGCCCAGTCGCGGCCGAGGAAGTCGGTGACGCTGCCGTCCTTCTGGAAGAACTTGTTCGGCGCCTGGAAGACGGCGAGGAAGAGACCGCCCTGCGGCCCCGCCCAGGCGTGGTGGCGACTGCCGGCGGGACGCCAGACGAACTGGCCGGCCGTGCATTCGCCCTCCGGACACACCAGGCTGCCCTCGAGCACATAGGTCTGCTCGATCTTGACGTGCTCGTGGTCGGGCAGCTTCGCGCCCGGGGCCATTCGCATCAGCGCCGTGAGCAAGCCGGTTCCCGGCTCGACAAGCAGAGTCTTCTGCTCAACGCCGGGATAGCGCGTCTTCTCCCAGGGCATGCGCTCGACGTCGACGAAGCGCGAGGCAAGCTCGGACCTGACGTTCATGACTTTAGCTCCTCTCCAACCTTGACGATCTTCATGGTGTTGGTGCCGCCCGACTTGCCGATCGGCTCGCCGATGGTGAGCACGATCAGGTCGCCGGCCTGAACGACCTTGTTGGCGACGAGCACCTTCTCGGCCTCGCGCAGCAGCTCCTCGCGGTCGTGGCCGACGTACTTGACCATCAGCGGGAACACGTCGCGGAACAGCGCGCAGCGGTAGCGCGTCGCGGTCTGCGAGGTGAGCGCATAGATCGGCACGCCCGAGTTGAGGCGGCTCATCCACAGCGCGGTCGAGCCCGACTCGGTGAGCGAAGCGATGCACTTCACCTTGAGGTGGAAGGCGGTGAACAGCGCCGCCATGGCGATCGACTGGTCGACGCGCGAGAACACGCGGTTGAGGAAATCCTGCTCGAGGTTGAGCGGCTGCGTCTGCTCCGCCTCTACGCAGATGCGCGCCATCGCCTCGATGGTCTCGACCGGATAGCGACCGCTCGCGCTCTCGGCCGAGAGCATCACCGCATCAGTGCCGTCCAGCACCGCGTTCGCCACGTCGGACACCTCGGCGCGCGTCGGCACCGGGCTGGAAATCATCGACTCCATCATCTGCGTCGCCGTGATGGTCAGCTTGTTCTGCTCGCGCGCCAGGCGAATCATCTTCTTCTGCAGCGCCGGCACCGAGGCGTCGCCCACCTCGACCGCGAGGTCGCCGCGCGCCACCATGATGCCGTCGGAGCCGCGCATGATGTCGATCAGCGCGCTCTCGCCCACCGCCTCGGCGCGCTCGATCTTGGCGATGAGGAAGGCCTTGCCGCCCGCGGCGCGCATCAGCTCGCGCGCCATGTACATGTCGGCGCCGCTCTTGGGGAAGGACACCGCGAGGTAGTCGGCCTGGATCTTCACCGCGGTGCGGATGTCCTCCATATCCTTCGCGGTCAGCGCCGGCGCGGTCAATCCACCGCCCTGGCGGTTGATGCCCTTGTTGTTGGAGAGCACGCCGCCGTGGCGCACCACGGTGTGCACCTCCTCGCCGCGCACGCTCGTCACCTCGAGCACGATCTTGCCGTCGTCGAGCAGCAGCACCGCGCCAGGGCCCACGTCGCGAGGCAGCTCCTTGTAGTCGAGTCCCGAGCGGCCGCCGTCGCCCACCTCGAGCCCGGCGTCGAGCACGAAGCTCTGGCCTTTCTCGAGGGTCACCTTTCCGTCCTTGAACTTGCCAACGCGGATCTTCGGCCCCTGTAGGTCGCACATGATCGCGACGGTGCGCCCGGTCTTGGTGGCGAGCTCCTTCACCAGCGAGGCGCGCTTCTCGTGATCGGCAGCGGTGCCGTGCGAGAAATTGAGCCGCACGACGTCGACCCCGGCGCGGATCATGCGCTCGAGGATGGCGGGATCGGAGGACGAGGGGCCGAGGGTCGCGACGATCTTCGTGCTGCGCAGCATGAGCCGGCTACTCTAGCAGAAGCTGCCCGCGAGCTATGACCGCCTCGCCTTTCTCGTTGCGGGTCTCGAACCCGATGCCGCTCTCGTCGCGCGCGGCATGCACGCTCAGCGTGGAGGGCATCAGCACCATGCCGCTGAAGCGGCAACGCACGCGCCTTGCTTTCGACGGCTGGATGGCGAAGCGCTTCAGCAGCGAAGACACCGAGTAGGCGAGCGTCGCGGTGCCGTGCAGGATGATGTCGGGCAGGCCCGCCTTGCGCGCGTACTCGCGATCGGTGTGGATCGGGTTCCAGATCCGCGCGCATTCGGTGTACACGTGCGCCGCGGTTGGAGCGATTGCGATCTCGCCGGCAGGCCGCAGCCCGGCCGACGTGGCGCTCGGGTTGTCGACCGGATCCCCGCGCGGGCCGCCTTCGAGCTCGACGCCGCGATACAGCGCGCCGAAGTCGCTGGTGGTGACAGGCCGGCCGTCGGCGCCGCGGGCCGTAAAGCGGTAGACGACGAACGCGCCGGGCCGGCGCTGCTCGGCGCGTGCAATGCGCACCGATACCCGGACCGTCTCATTTGCGCGCGGCGCCCGGTGAATCACCAGATCGTGCTGGGCGTGCACAAGGCGTGCCGCGAGCGGCCGCAGCTCGGGAATGTCGCGGATCGGCTGCGAGACCGGCCATTCGTAGCAGACCGGGAATAGCGGGTGCGCGACCGCGGCAGGGTTCAGCTCGCCCAGCGCGGCACTGTAGGCCATGATCCAGCGCGCATCCAGCGAATGCTCGAGCGGCCCGGCTTCGCGCCCGACGATGTCGGCCGCGAGCTTCACTGCGCGACGTGCACCAGCACCTCGCGCGCGCCGCCGCGCCGGCGATGTTCCCAGAGATAGATGCCCTGCCATGCTCCCAACAGCAGCTCGCCATTGGATACGGGTATCGAGAGCGAGGTGGCGGTAAGCGCGGCCTTGATGTGCCCCGGCATGTCGTCGGGGCCTTCCGCGTCGTGCCGGTAGAACGGATCGCCCTCCGGCACGAGGCGATTCAGCCAGCGCTCGAGGTCCTGCCTGGCGGTCGGATCGGCGTTCTCCTGGATCAGGAGGCTCGCCGACGTGTGACGGACGAAGAGCGTGCAGAGCCCCTCCTGCAGGCCCGCCTCGCGCACCAGCTTGCGCACCTCGGCGGTGACTTCGTGCAGGCCCTGCGCGCGCGTCGTGACCGTGAGCTGCTTAACCATCCGCACGCGCTTCGAGCGCGGCGACCGCGGGCAGCTGCTTCCCTTCGAGGAACTCGAGGAACGCGCCGCCGGCGGTCGAGATGTAGTCGATGCCGCCCTGCAGGCCGAACTTGTGGATCGCGGCGATGGTGTCGCCGCCCCCGGCGATGGAGAAAGCCTTGGACTCGGCGATCGCGCGCCCGACGAGGTGCGTGCCTTTTGCGAACGTGTCGATCTCGAACATGCCGAGCGGGCCGTTCCAGACGATGGTGCCCGCGGACTTGAGGCGCTCGCCCAGCGCCGCCGCGCTGCGCGGGCCGATGTCGAGGATCATCTCGTCGGCGTCGACCGCCTGCGGTGCCTTGATCGAGCTGCGCGCGCGCGCCGACGCCTCCACCGCAACCACCACGTCCTCGGGCAGCGGGACGTCGGTCGCCTGCGCGATGCGCTTCGCCTCGGCGGCAAGATCGGGCTCGGCGAGCGACTTGCCGATCGGCTTGCCCGCGGCGAGCAGGAAGGTATTGGCGATGCCGCCGCCGACGATCAGGCAATCGACCTTCTTCGCCAGCTCGCCCAGCACGGCGAGCTTGGTCGACACCTTGGCGCCGCCGACCACCGCGACCAGCGGCCGCGCCGGATTGGCGAGTGCTTTGCCCAAAGCCTCGAGCTCGGCGGCCATCAGGGGCCCGGCGCAGGCGACTTTCGCGGCGCGCGCCAGGGCATGCGTGGTCGCCTCGGCGCGATGCGCCGTGCCGAAGGCGTCATTCACGTAGACGTCGCAGAGCGCCGCCATCTTGCGTGCGAGCGCCTCTTCGTCCGCCTTCTCGCCCTTGTTGAAGCGGCAGTTCTCGAGCAGCACGACCTCGCCGGGCGAGACCCGCACGCCGTTCAGCCAGTCGCGCGCGAGCGGCACGTCGCGCTCGAGCAGCTCGGAGAGCCGGCGCGCCACCGGCGCGAGCGACTCCTTGGGATCGTAGGCGCCCTCTTTCGGGCGGCCGAGATGCGAGGTGACCATCACCGCCGCGCCCTGCCTGAGCGCCAGCTCGATCGCCGGCAGCGAGGCGCGGATGCGCGTGTCGTCGCCGATGCGGCCGTCCTCGATCGGCACGTTGAGGTCGGCGCGGATGAACACGCGCTTGCCGCGCAGGTCCACCTCGGACATGCGCTTGAATCGCATCGGCTTACTTGGCGAGCGCTACGCCGACCTCGGCAAAGGCGACCGCGACGTCGAGCATGCGGTTCGAGAAGCCCCACTCGTTGTCGTACCACGAGTAGACCTTGACCAGCGTGCCGTCGGACACCTTGGTGATGGTGGCATCGAAGATCGAGCTCGCCGGGTTGTGGTTGAAGTCGGAGGACACGAGCGGCTCGGTGCTGTATTCGAGGATGCCCTTGAGGTCGGCTTCGGCCGCCTGCTTCACCGCGGCGTTCACTTCCTCGACCGTGGTTTTCTTCCGGGCGACGAAAGTCAGGTCGACGAGCGAGACGTTGATCGTCGGCACGCGGATCGAGAAGCCGTCGAGCTTGCCGTTCAGGTGCGGCAGCACCAGGCCCACCGCCGCGGCGGCGCCGGTCTTGGTGGGAATCTGGTTGTGGGTCGCCGAGCGCGCGCGGCGCAGGTCCTTGTGATACACGTCGGTCAGGACCTGGTCGTTGGTGTACGAGTGGATGGTGGTCATCAGGCCCGAGACCACGCCGATACGGTCGTCGAGCGCCTTCACCAGCGGCGCGAGGCAGTTGGTCGTGCACGAGGCGTTCGAGATCACGGCGTCGGATTCCTTCAGCGCCTTGTGGTTGACGCCGAAGACCACGGTGCGATCGACGTCCTTCTCGCCCGGCGCCGAGATGATCACCTTCTTTGCGCCCGCCTGGATATGCGCGCCGGCCTTCGCCTTGCTCGTGAACAGGCCGGTGCACTCCATCACCACGTCGACGCCCAGCTGCCGCCACGGCAGCTTCGCCGGGTCGCGCTCGGCGAGGACCTTGATGCGGTCGCCGTTGACGACCAGGCTGTCGCCCTCGACCTTGACCGTGCCCGGGAACTTGCCATGCGCGGTGTCGTACTTCAGCAGGTGCGCGTTGGTGGCCGCGTCGCCCAGGTCGTTGATGGCGACAAACTGCAGCCCGTGCTTCTTGCTGCCCTCATAGTGCGCACGCAGCACCATGCGGCCGATGCGCCCGAATCCGTTGATCGCAACCTTGATGGTCATTTGCTCATTTCCTTCCCAATGATGCTCCTGACGGCTTCGGCCACCTTGGCGGGGGTGAAGCCGAAATGCTTGAAGAGATCGGCCGCGGGCGCCGACTCGCCGTAGCGGTCGATGCCGACCACGGCGCCCCGCAGGCCGACGTACTTGCGCCAATAGTCGGTCACGCCGGCTTCCACTGCTACCTTGGGCAGCGCGCCGAGCACGGTGTTCCGGTAATCCGCGGGCTGGCGGTCGAAGACGCTGGTCGAGGGCATCGACACCACGCGCACCGGGATCGCCTCGCCCGCCAGCAGTTTTTGCGCCTCCAAGGCGAGCTGGACCTCGGAGCCGGTGGCGATGATCGCCGCGCGCGCACCGGGCGCATCCGAGAGCACATAGCCGCCGCGTTGCGCCGCCGCCGGATCCTGGTGCTTGAGGAACGGCACGTTCTGGCGCGTGAGGAGCAGAGCGCTCGGCCCGCTGGTGCGCTTGAGCGCCTGGGTCCATGCGACCGCCGTCTCGACCGTGTCGGCCGGGCGCCAGACGTCCATGTTGGGCATGAGGCGCAGGCTCGCGGCGTGCTCGATCGGCTGGTGCGTCGGGCCGTCCTCCCCCAGGCCGATCGAGTCGTGGGTGAAGACGTAAATCGTGCGCACGCCCATCAGCGCCGCCAGGCGCAGCGCATTGCGCGCGTAGTCGGAGAAGACGAGGAAGGTGCCGCCGTAGGGGATAAAGCCGCCGTGCAGCGCAAGGCCGTTCATGATCGCCGCCATGCCGAACTCGCGCACGCCGTAGAACACGTAGTCGCCGCCGCCCTCGCGGCCCACGACCTTCGAGGTCTTGGCCATGGTCAGGTTCGACCCGGTCAGGTCCGCCGAGCCCCCGACCAGCTCCGGCAGCACCGGCTTGAAAGCGTCGAGCACCAGCTGGGAAGCGCGGCGGGTGGCAAGGGTTTCCGCCTTGCTGTCGAACTCCTCGAGCACGCGCTCGGCCGCCGCGTCGAAGCTACCGGGCAGGCGCCCCGCCGTGCGCCGCTCGAACTCGGCCGCTTCCGCCGGAAATTGCTTTTTGTAGGCGTTGAAGCGCCGCTGCCAGGCCTTCTCGGCCCGTTTACCGGCCTCGCGCGCATCCCAGCCGTCGTAGACCTCCTGCGGGATCTCGAACGCCGGGTGACGCCAGCCGAGCGCGATGCGGGTCGCGGCTATCTCGTCGGCGCCGAGGGGCGCGCCGTGCGCGGCGCCGGTGTTGGCTTTCTTGGGCGCGCCCTTGGCGATGGTGGTGCGCGCGCAGATCAGCGTCGGCCGGGACTTTTCGCGCTTCGCCTTCTTCAGGGCCTTGTCGACCGCCTCGACGTCGTGGCCGTCGACCTCGGCGATGACCTGCCAGCCGTAGGACTCGAAGCGCCGGCGCACGTCGTCGGTATACCACTGCTTGATCTGCCCCTTGTCGGAGTCGATCGAGATGCCGTTGTCGTCGTAGACGGCGATCAGCTTGCCGAGACCCAGCGTGCCGGCGAGCGCGCAGGACTCGTGCGAGACGCCTTCCATCATGCAGCCGTCGCCCAGGAACGCGTAGGTGTAGTGGTCGACGACGGTGTGCCCGGGGCGGTTGAACTCCGCGGCGAGCAGGCGCTCGGCGAGCGCCATGCCGACCGCGTTGGAGATGCCCTGGCCGAGGGGCCCGGTTGTGGTCTCTACGCCCGGCGCGCAGCCGCGCTCGGGATGCCCGGGGGTCTTCGAGCCGAGCTGGCGAAAGCGGCGCAGCTCCTCGAGCGGCAGCGCATAGCCGGTAAGGTGCAGGAGGCTGTAGAGCAGCATCGAGCCGTGGCCGTTCGAGAGCACGAAGCGGTCACGGTCGGGCCAGGCCGGGTTGGCGGGGTTGTGGCACAGGTGGCGCTTCCAGAGCGCCACCGCGATCTCGGCCATGCCCATCGGCATGCCGGGGTGCCCGGACTTGGCGACTTCCACCGCGTCCATCGCCAGCGCCCGAATGGAATTGGCGAGCTCGGCGTCGGAAGCCTTGGCCGTGACGGGAGATTCCATCGGAACGCGCAAATTATACTCAGCGGGTGAACCCACTTCCCTTCTCGGCCCCGCTCGACTACGAGCATCTCGTCGCCTGCGAGGCCCCCGGCGAGGCGCATTGGTTCGTGTTCCGCGGCGACGATCTCCTGGTCGAAATGGGGCCGATGGAACGCCCCAGCGATGACCTGCGGGTCAAGGCGCGGCCGGCGTGGGCGCGGCTGCCGTTGCAGAAAAACCACAACTGGTTGGGCCCAACGGCGATCAGAACCCTATATCTGGGACGGCTTGGGGGGGCGCAACTCTGGGCGGCCGAGGTCGCCCCGGACACCGAGGCGCCGGCCGGGATGGCCTGGGCGGGCCTGCGCGCCCTCTTCTCGGTACTCGACGATGCCCATTTCGCGCTCGCCGGCCGCGCGCTGCAGCTCGTCGCCTGGGACCGCACGCACCAGTTCTGCGGCCGCTGCGGCACGCCGACGCAGCCCAGGGCGGAGGAACGGGTGCGAATCTGCCCGGCCTGCAAGCTCTCCGCCTATCCCCGCGTGGCGCCGGCGATCATGGCCCTCGTACAGAGGGAAAAACAGCTCCTGCTCGCGCGCAGCCCGCACTTTCCGCCCGGGATGTACAGCGCGCTCGCCGGCTTCGTCGAGCCCGGCGAGTCGCTCGAGCAGTGCCTCGCGCGCGAGGTGCAGGAGGAAGTCGGCGTGCGCGTAAACAACATCCGCTACTTCGCCAGCCAGCCGTGGCCGTTCCCGCACTCGCTGATGATCGCGTTCGTCTGCGATTGGGTGAGCGGCGAAGTGAAGCCGCAGGAAGCCGAAATCGAGGAAGCAAAGTGGTTCAAAGTATTGCAATTGCCGAAACTTCCAAGCAGAATCTCGATCGCTCGACGCCTGATCGACGCCGTGTGTCAAGAGATGGTTCGAAACGGCGGAGAGCAAACCTGACACTCAGGAGGTTTTGAACGAATTGAGCGCGATTGAAGAGCGCTGTTTGCGCCGAAAGGCGCGGATGGAAGGCGAGGCTACCTACGCGGGCTTCGCCTTCGCGTTTTGGAGGACAAAAAAATGAACGGTCTGCATCTCATCGGTGACCTCACCGGCTGCCGCTGCGATCCGCAGCTCCTTCTGGACGGCGAGCGCTTCCGCGCGAAATGCCTGGAGATGGTGTCCGCGTCCGGTCTCACGACCATGGACTCGAACTTTCACACCTTCGAAGGCGGCGGCTTCACCGGCACAGTGGTGCTTGCCGAGTCGCACCTCGCGATCCACACCTGGCCCGAGCGCCAGGGGCTGACGCTCGACGTCTACGTCTGCAATTACAGCGCCGACAATTCCGCCAAGGCGCGCAAGCTCTTCGACCAGCTGGTCGATCACTTCCAGCCGGCCGAGGTGGCCAAGCACGAGATCGACCGCGGCGAGCACATGCTGATGGAGCCGCTCAGCGCCTCGACCGGCTTCTACATCAAGGCCGGCCGGCAGCTCGGCGAGTGGCAGACCAAGTTCCAGAAGATGCAGATCTACGAGACGCCGCACTACGGCAAGATCTTCCGCCTCGACGGGTTCAACATGACCTCCGAGAAGGAGGAGTTCGTCTACCACGAGAACCTGATCCACCCCGCGCTCACCGCGCACGCCGCGCCGAAGAAGGTGCTGGTCATCGGTGGCGGCGACGGCGGCTCCTCCGAGGAAGCGCTCAAGCACCCCTCGGTCGAGAACGTGACCATGGTCGAGATCGACGCCGACGTGATCGAGGTCGCCAAGCAGCACTTCCAGGCGGTGCACAACGGCGTGTTCGACAACCCGAAGCTCACCGTGCGCGTCGACGACGGCATGAAGTTCGTGCGCGAGACCCAGGAGCGCTTCGACCTGATCGCCCTCGACCTGAACGACCCGGTCGGGCCGGCGGCGGCGCTCTACTCGCTCGAGTTCTTCCAGCAGCTGCGCACCGCGCTCGCGCCCGGCGGCGCGCTCACCCTGCACCTCGGCTCGCCGGTGGCGCAACCGGCGCGGGTCGCCGACCTCGCGCAGCGCCTGAACAGCGTGTTCCGCATCGTGCGCGTCTACACGATGTACATCCCGCTCTATGGCTCGCTCTGGTCGATGGCGGTGTGCTCCGACAAGCTCGATGCCAAGGCCTTCACCGCCGACGAGATCGACCGGCGCATCGAGGCGCGCAAGCTGCAGGAGCTGCGCTACTACAACGGCGAGACCCACGAAGGGGTGTTCGCCCTGCCCAACTTCGTGCGCGACCTGGTGACCCCGGCGCGCCTGAAGCAGCCGGCGCGCGGGCGCCGGCTGGGCGTGGTGCGGGCGGCAGCCAAGTAGCCGGCGCCCGCCGGCTTCCCGGCTAGCGGGCGCTCAGCTCCACTGCAGCGTATTGCCGTCGCCGTCGGTGAACTTGCCGAGGGCGATGACGATCAGGTCGATCAGGGCCCAGATGCCCAGGCCGCCCAGCGTGACGAGCTGCAGCACGCCGGTGCCGACCTTGCCGACGTAGAAGCGGTGCACTCCCAGCCCGCCTAGAAACAGGCAAAGCAGGAGCGCTGCGACGTTGCTTTTTTCGCTCGGTGTGTCCGACATTTTTCTCTCCCCTTGGATGGAACTACGGACAACGGTCTATTCGAGCCTGTGGAGCACCTCGCGCACAGTCTCGAAGATGCGCCCGATCTGCGCCTTCTCGACGATCAGCGGCGGCGAGAAGGCGAGCGTGTCGCCGGTATAGCGGATCAGCACCCCGGCCTCGAACACCTTGACGAAGGCCTCGTAGCCGCGCGCCCCGGGCGTGCCGGCGCGCGGCTCGAGCTCCACCGCGCCCATCAGGCCGAGGTTGCGCACGTCGATCACGTGGCGAGCGCTTTTGAGCGAATGGATCGCGTCCTCCCAGTCCTTCTCCAGGCCGCGCGCGCGCTCGAGCAGGCCTTCTTCCTCGTAGACGTCCATCGTCGCTATGCCCGCCGCGCAGGCGAGCGGATGGCCGGAATAGGTATAGCCGTGGAAGAGCTCGATGCCTTCCGGGCCCTTCATGAATGCCTCGTAGATGCTGTCCTTGACGAACACCGCGCCCATCGGCGCCGCGCCGTTGGTCATGCCCTTGGCGGTGGTGAAGAGGTCCGGGACCACGCCGAGCCGCTGCGAGCCGAACGGCTTGCCCAGGCGGCCGAAGCCGGTGATCACCTCGTCGAAGATGAGGAGGATGCCGTGCTTGTCGCAGATCTCGCGCAGGCGCTGCAGGTAGCCTTCCGGCGGGACCAGCACGCCGGCCGAGCCCGCCACCGGCTCGACGATGACGGCGGCGATGGTCGCGCCGTCGTTCATGGTGCACAGCCGCTCCAGGTCGTCGGCCAGCTCGGCGCCGTGCTTCGGCAGCCCGCGCGAGAACGCATTGCGCGCGATGTCGTGGGTATGCCGGATGTGATGAACGCCGGCCAGTCCCGGGCCGAACACCTTCTTGTTGGCGGGAATCCCGCCGACCGCCATGCCGCCGAAATTGACGCCGTGGTAGCCGCGCTCGCGGCCGACGAGGCGGAAGCGATGGCCCTCGCCGCGCGCGCGGTGGTAGGCGAGCGCGATCTTCAGCGCGCTGTCGGCCGATTCGGATCCCGAGTTGGTGAAAAACACGCGCTTGAACCCGGTCGGCGCCACCGCCGCGAGCCGCTCGGCGAACTCGAAGGCGATCGGGTGGCCCATCTGGAAGGTCGGCGCGAAATCCATCTCCGCCGCCTGGCGCTGGATCGCCTGCACGATCTTCGGCCGGCAATGGCCGGCGTTGACGCACCACAGGCCCGCGCAGCCGTCGAGGATCTCGCGGCCTTCCGGCGTCCAGTAGTGCATGCCCTCGGCGCGCGCAAGGAGCCTCGGCGAGCGCTTGAACTGGCGGTTCGCCGTGTAGGGCATCCAGAAAGCAGACTGCTCCAGGGAGCCAACGCGCGTTTCCCTGGGATCGGCACGCTTGTTCATCCGCCTAGCTTACTCCCGCGGCGGCGTGCCGCGGTGCGCAAAACGGCCGATGCCGCTAGGCCGAGTAGGCCACGACCTTCTGCTTCTGCTCGCCCAGCCCGTGGATGGTGAGGCGCATCACGTCGCCCGGCTTGAGGAACACGGGCGTCGGCTTCATCCCCAGCCCGACGCCCGGCGGGGTGCCGGTGGCAATGATGTCGCCCGGCAGGAGCGTCATGTACTGGCTCACGTGCGAGATGATCTTCGCGACGCTGAACACCATGGTGCGCGTGTTGCCGCTCTGCATCTTCCGGCCGTTCACTTCGAGCAGCATGTCGAGCGTCTGCGGATCGCGCACCTCGTCGGGCGTGACCAGCCACGGGCCGATCGGACCGGCGCTGTCGAAGCCCTTGCCCTTGTCCCACTGCGTGGTGGCCATCTGGAAGGCGCGCTCCGAGACGTCGTTGACGATGCAGTAGCCGGCGACGTGCGAGAGCGCGGCGGCCTCGTCGACGTAGCGCGCGATGCTGCCGATCACGACGCCGAGCTCGATCTCCCAGTCGAGCTTGGTCGAGTTCCTGGGCTGGATCACGTCGTCGGTCGGGCCGCTGATGCAGGTGGTCGCCTTCATGAACACGATCGGCTCGGCGGGAATCGGCAGCCCGGCCTCCTTGGCGTGGTCGGAGTAGTTGAGGCCGATGGCGACGAACTTGCCGATGCCGACGTAGGGCACGCCGAAGCGCGGCGCGCCGTTCACCAGCGGCAGGCTCTCGGGCTTGAGCCGGCCGAGCATCTTCAGGCCGCGCGGCGAGATCTCGTTCGGCCCGATGTTGTCGACGATCTTCGAGAGGTCGCGCAGCTTCCCCTCGCCGTCGATCATGCCGGGCTTCTCGTAGCCCGGCCGGCCGTAGCGGCACAGCTTCATATCGTCATTCCCCCGTCGATCGAATAGGCGTTCCCGGTCGCGAACAGCGACTCATCCGAGGCCAGGAACACCAGGATTCCGGTGATGTCGTCAACCGTGCCGAGCCGCCCCATCGGCTGGCGCGCGACGAAGTCCTTGCGCGCCTGCTCGGGATCGGCCTGCGCGTTGATGCGCCCCTGCAGCGAGGGCGTGTCGACGGTGCCGGGGCAGATCGCGTTGCAGCGCACGCCCTGGCGCACGTAGTCGGCGGCAATCGACTTGGTGAGCCCGATCACCGCCGCCTTGCTCGCGCCGTACACGCAGCGGTTCGGCAGGCCGCGGATGGAAGAGGCGACCGAGGCCATGTTGATGATCGAGCCGCGCTGCTTCTTCAGCATCCCGGGCAGGAAGGCGCGCGTGACGAGGAACATGGACTTCACGTTGACCGCCAGAGCCTGGTCCCAGTCCTTGACCGTCGCCTGCAGGATCGAGCCGTTGTGGACGATGCCGGCGCAGTTGAAGAGGACGTCGATATCCCCCACCTCCTGCGCCACGCGCTGGATGGCGGCTTCATCGGTGACATCCAGCGCGCGCGTGCGGATGCCTTCCTTGCCCTCGAGCGATTTCACCTTTTCGGCGTTGACGTCGGTCGCCCACACGCGCGCGCCCTCGCGCGCAAAGGCGAGCGCCGCCGCATTGCCCATGCCCTGAGCGGCAGCGGTAATGAAGGCGGTTTTTCCTGCCAGACGACCCGAATGAGGACCTGCCATGAAGGGCGCGATTATACTTCGCGTCTCCATGAATCAACTCGATTTCGCGGGCCGGAACGCGATCGTCACCGGCGGCGCGCAAGGCATCGGCCTTGCCATCGTCAAGCGCCTCGTCGCCTCCGGCGCGCGCGTGCGGGTCTGGGACCGCGATCGCAGGCTGCTCGACGACTCGGTGCGCCAGCTCGGCTCGGCGGCGAGCGGCGATGCGCTCGACGTCACCGACTGGGAAGCCATCGAGCGCGGCACGCGCCGCGCGCTGCAGGAGCTCGGCAAGGTCGACGTGCTGGTCAACAACGCCGGCATCGCCGGGCCGTCGATGCCGGTGGTCGACTACCCGATCGAGGAATGGAAGCGCGTCATCGACATCGACCTCACCGGGCCGTTCCTCTGCTGCCGCTCGCTCGTGCCGCACATGACGCGCGCCGGCTACGGCCGCATCGTCAACATCGCCTCCATCGCCGGCAAGGAAGGCAACGCCAACGCCGCCGCCTACGGCGCGGCCAAGGGCGGCCTGATCACCTTCACCAAGTCGCTCGGCAAGGAGCTGGCGCAGACCGGCGTGCTGGTGAACTGCGTCACCCCGGCCGCGGCGCAGACGGCGATCCTCGAGCAGGTGACGCCGGAATTCGCCAAGTTCATGCTTTCCAAGATCCCGATGGGGCGCTTCGTGAAGGTGGAGGAGATCGCCGCGCTCGCCTGCTGGCTGGCGAGCGGCGACTGCAGCTTCTCCACCGGCGGCGTGTTCGACATCTCCGGCGGCCGTGCCACCTACTAAGAAGAAGCAGGCGCCGCAGCAGCGCTCGATCCGCTGGTTCGGCCGGCAGGACATCTACGGCTTCATCTACCGGAGCTGGGTCAGGAACCGCGGCGTGCCGAACGACCAGTTCGACGGCCGCCCGGTGATCGGCATCTGCAACACCTGGTCCGAGCTCACGCCCTGCAACACGCACTTCCGCGTGCTCGCCGAGCACGTGAGGAACGGGGTGCTCGAGGCGGGCGGGTTCCCGCTCGAGTTTCCGGTGATGTCGCTCGGCGAGACCCTGCTGCGCCCCACGGCGATGCTCTACCGCAACCTCGCGAGCATGGACGCCGAGGAGTCGATCCGCGGCAACCCGCTGGACGGCGTCGTGCTGCTCGGCGGCTGCGACAAGACCACCCCCTCGATCCTGATGGGCGCGGCGAGCGTCGACCTGCCGACCATCTTCGTCTCGGGCGGGCCGATGCTCTCGGGCAAGTACCGCGGCACCGACATCGGCTCGGGCACCAACGTCTGGTCGATGTCGGAAGAGCTGCGCGCCGGCAAGATCACGCTGGAGGAGTTCCACGAGGCCGAGTCGTGCATGCACCGCTCGCACGGACACTGCATGACGATGGGCACGGCTTCGACCATGGCGTCCATGATCGAGGCGCTCGGCGTCGGCATGCCGGGCAACGCCGCCTATCCGGCGGTGGATGCGCGCCGCAACGTCATCGCCCGCACGGCAGGCCGACGAATTGTTTCTCTAGTAAAAGAGAAAATTCCCCTGTCGCGGATCCTGACCCGCCATGCCTTTGAGAACGCGATCCGCGCGCTCGCGGCGATCGGCGGCTCCACCAATGCGGTGATTCACCTCACGGCAATCGCGCGGCGCATCGGCGTCAAGCTGGCGCTGGAGGACTTCGACCGCCTCGGCCGCAACGTGCACACGCTGGTCAACCTGATGCCCTCGGGCAAGTACCTGATGGAGGACTTCTGCTACGCGGGCGGACTGCCCGCGGTGCTGCGCGAGCTGGGCGAGAACGGCCTCCTCCACAGGAACGCGCTCACCGTCAACGGCCGGACGATGTGGGACAACGTGAAAGACGCGCCCTGCTACAACCGCGAGGTCATCACGCCGTTCAGGAAGCCGTTCAAGAAGCACACCGGGATCGCGGTGCTGCGCGGCAACCTCTGCCCCGACGGCGCCATCATCAAGCCCTCGGCGGCGACGCCGAAGCTGCTCAAGCACCGCGCCCGCGCGGTGGTGTTCGAGTCGATCGAGGACTTCCACAAGCGCATCGACGATCCGAACCTCGAGATCAACGCTCGCAGCGTGATGGTGCTGAAGAACTGCGGGCCGAAGGGCTATCCCGGGATGGCCGAGGTCGGCAACATGCCGCTGCCGCCCAAGCTGCTCAAGCAAGGCGTAACCGACATGGTGCGCATCTCCGATGCCCGCATGAGCGGCACCGCCTACGGCACGGTCGTGCTGCACATGTGTCCGGAAGCGGCCGCCGGCGGGCCGCTTGCCCTGGTGCAGAACGGCGACGAGATCGAGCTCGACGTGGCCAAGCGCCGCCTCAATCTCAAGGTGCCGCCGCGCGAGCTCGCGCGGCGGAAGAGGGCTTGGAAGAAACCCAAGCCGCCGCTGGAGCGCGGCTACTGGCGGCTCTATTTCGACCATGTGCTGCAGGCCAACGAGGGCGCCGATCTCGATTTCCTGGTCGGCAAGAGCGGAAGCTTCGTTCCCCGTGACAACCACTGATTACACGCTTTATTGCTTCGCCCAGTCCGGCAACTCGTTCAAGGCCGCGCTAATGTTGAATCTGTGCAGCGCGAAATGGACGCCGCGCTTCGTCGACTTCTTCAACGGCGAGACGAGGACGGCCGAGTATCGCCGGAACGTCAACGAGATGGGTGAGGCGCCGGTGCTGGCGTTCGGCGCGACGCGCATCGCCCAGTCGGGCGTGATCCTCGACTACCTCGCGGCGGCGTTCGGCAAGTTCGGCTGGAATGGCGAGGATGAACGGCGCGAGTTCCTGCGCTGGCTGCTGTGGGACAACCACAAGTTCACGAGCTACATCGGCACGCTGCGTTTCCTCCTGCAGTTCCAGAAGACCGGCGAAACGCCGGTGACCGAATTTCTGCGCGGGCGCATGAAAGGCGCGCTCGCGATCCTCGAGCTGCGCCTGAAGAACCAGAAATTCATCGTCGGCAATGCACCGACCATCGTCGACATCTCGGTCTGCGGCTACCTGTACTTCGCCGACGAGTTCGGCGTAAGCTGGAGCGATTACCCGGCGATCGGCGCCTGGCTCGAGCGCATCAAGGCGCTGCCGGGCTGGGTGCATCCGTACGAGCTGATGCCGGGACATCCGCTGAAGAGGTAGCCCATGCTGCAAGCCGCCGATCTCACCATCCGCCTGCATCCTGACGACGACGTCGTCATCGCGCGCGTCGAGCTGCCCGCCGGCACGCTCATCGGCAAGGAGAACGTGCGCACCGCGGTACGCGTGCCGCCCGGGCACAAGGTCGCGACGCGCGAGCTCGCGCAAGGCGCGGCGGTGCACCGCTACAACCAGATCATCGGCTTCGCCACCCAGCCGATCAAAGCGGGCGATCACGTGCACGTGCACAACGTGGCCATGGGGGACTTCCAGCGCGACTATGCTTTTTGTTCCAATCAACGGCCTACCGAATATTTTGCGCAGCCGGCTACCTTCCTCGGCATCAAGCGCCCCGACGGCCGCATCGCCACGCGCAACTACATCGGCATCCTCACCAGCGTGAACTGTTCCGCCACCGTCGCCCGAATGATCGCGGAGCATTTCAAGAATCGTCTGGACGACTACCCCAACGTCGACGGCGTCGTCGCGCTCACGCACAAGACCGGCTGCGGCATGGCGAGCGAGGGCGAAGCGACCGATGTCCTGCGCCGGACCATCGCCGGCTATGCGCGCCACCCGAACTTCTTCTCCTCGCAGCTCGTCGGCCTGGGCTGCGAAGCCAATCAGATCAACACGCTGCTGCATGCGACGAAGCTGAAGCGCGACGAGCGCCTGGGAGCTTTCACCATCCAGGAGAAAGGCGGCACGCGCAAAGCGGTCGAGAACGGCGTCGCGCGCGTGAAGGAGATGCTGCCCGACGCGAACAGGGTGAAGCGCGAGCCGGTGCCGGCGGGCCATCTGATCCTCGGCCTGCAGTGTGGCGGCTCCGACGGCTATTCGGGGATCAGCGCCAATCCCGCGCTCGGCGCGGCGGTGGATCTCTTGGTCAGGCACGGCGGCACGGCGATCCTCTCCGAGACCCCCGAGATCTACGGCGCCGAGCACCTGCTGACTCGCCGGGCCGTTTCCAGAGAGGTCGGAGAAACGCTCATCGAACGCATCCACTGGTGGGAGAACTACACCAAGCGCAACGGCAATGAGATGAACAACAATCCTTCGCCGGGGAACAAGGCCGGCGGCCTCACCACCATCCTCGAGAAATCGCTCGGCGCGGTCGCCAAGGGCGGCACCACCAACCTGGTCGCGGTCTACGAGTACGCCCAGCCGGTGACGGCGCGGGGCTTCGTCTACATGGACACGCCGGGCTACGACCCGGTGTCGGCGACCGGCCAGGTCGCCGGTGGCGCGAACATGATCTGCTTCACCACCGGCCGCGGCTCGGCCTATGGCTGCAAGCCCGCGCCGTCGCTCAAGCTCGCGACCAATACGCCGCTCTTCACGCACCAGGAAGACGACATGGACTTCAACTGCGGCACCATCGTCGACGGCACCGAGACGATCGCCGCGGCGGGGGAGCGCTTCTTCCGCCTGATCCTGGAGACCGCCTCCGGGCGCAAGACCAAGAGCGAGGAGTTCGGCTACGGCGAGGACGAGTTCGCGCCCTGGACGCTGGGCGCGACGATGTAGCTAGGCTATTTCTTCCACTTGATCGAGCAGCCGATCGAATGGATCGGCTTCCCGGGCGGCGTGCCGGTCATCGCCTGTAGCAGCTCCTGCAGGCGACCGTGGTAGCGCAGTTCCAGCTGGGCGTCGAAGCCGAGAAAGTCCGGCGTGCAGACCGCGTCGTAGGCGCGCGCCGCGTCCTGCGTCTCGTCGATCACGTAGGGAAACGGGAAGGCCTTTTCCCGGGCCAGGCGCTGCATGTTGTCGAACGAGTCTTCCGGGTAATCCGTAGGATCGTTCGACATGACGCCGATCGAGCCGATACCGTGCTTGGCCAGCTCGCGCGAATCGCGCAGGATCTCGTCGAGCGAGCGCTTCACGTAGGGGCAGTGGTTGCAGATGAACATCACCACCAGGCCATTCGGGCCCCGCGCGCTCTCGGGCGTGTGGCGCTTGCCGTCCACGCCGAGCAGCTCGAAGTGCGGCGCCTTCATGCAAAAATCCTAGCATGCCGCGCTTCCACGTCGACACCGCGCTGCGGCCTGGCAGCAGCATTACCCTGCCCGAGGACAGCGCCCATCACGCGGTGAACGTCCTGCGGGTGCGCGCGGGCGACGAGATCACGCTGTTCAACGGCCGCGGCGGCGAGTACGCGGCGCGCGTCGCGGCCGTCGAGCGGCGCAAGCTGCTGGTCGACGTGCTGGCGCACCATGCCATCGAGCGCGAGTCGCCGCTGCGCGTGGTGCTGGTGCAGGGCGTCTCTGCGGGCGAGCGCATGGACTTGACCGTGAAGAAGAGCGTCGAGCTCGGCGTGGCCGAGATCCGCCCTGTGCTTGCCGCCGCCTCCGTCGCGCGTCCCAAGGGCGAGCGCGCCGCGGCCCGGCTGGAGCACTGGCGCAAGATCGCGATCGCCGCCTGCGAGCAGTGCGGCCGCAACCGGGTTCCTGAAATCCGGCCCCTGGTGAACGCAGCCGAGTATCGGGGCGAGGATTCGGGGACCCGCGTCCTGCTCGCGCCCGGTTCGGACTTGCCGTTCTCCAAAATCAGATTCGACGCCGCGGTGACGCTCGCCGCCGGGCCCGAGGCCGGCTTCAGCGCGGAGGAGGAAGCGGCGTTCCTCGACGCCGGCTTCGTGCCGGCGAAGCTCGGCCCGCGCGTGCTGCGCACCGAGACGGCGGCGATTGCCGCGCTCGCCGCGCTTAACGCCTTGCGGGGAGACTTCTAGAGAGCAGCTCGGCGAGCTGGGTGTTGCCGTTGTCGCGCGCGATGTCGAGCGCGCTGCGGCCGGTCCAGGTCTTGGCCTCGAGGTTGACGCCCCGCCCGGCGATGAACAGCTCGACCGCCAGCGCGTCGTTGCGCTTCACCGCGTCGAGGAACTGGCTTTCATCGTGGTAGCGCAGGCCCATGGCGTTCAGGTCCTTGCGCGCCTGCAGGCTGCGGTCGGCGGAGATCGCCTCCACGGCGCTGGGCAAGGGATGCTTCATCGCGTAGCTCGCGATGTCGCGGCCGATGGCGGCGAACTTTTCCTTGTACTGCTCGGGCATTTCGGCAGTGGCGCCGGCGAACAGGCTGGCGATCGCCTGGTTGGCCTCGGGGTTGCGCCCGGCGAGGAGATCGGCCATCGCCTGGTCCGGATACGGGTTCGTGCCGACGCGTACCGCCTGCTGGATCAGGGTGAGCACGTGGCCGAAAGCGGCCCAGTCCTCGTTGTCGTAGTTGGCCGCACGCGCGGGCGCCGCGGCAAGGATCGAAAGGGCAATCAGGATGCGGATCGGTTTCATGGGTCTCCTCCTGCGAAGAGAAGCATAACGCCTCCGGGTCCGCGGCGTTTACCCCGTACAATTTGAAAAAACTACAATGGCCACGCTCCCGTCGCCCGCGTTTCCCGAGGCCTTCGTCCGCTGGCTGCGCCAGGTTGCGCCCTATGTCCACGCGTTCCGCGGCCGCACCTTCGTCGTCGCCTTCGGCGGCGAAATGTTCACCGAGCGGGCGCGCTTCCTCTCCTTCGTGCACGACGTCAACCTGCTCGCCGCGCTCGGCATCCGCCTGGTGCTGGTGCACGGTGCTCGCCGCCAGGTGGAGGCCGAGCTCAAGTCCAAGGGCGTGCGCTCGCGCTACGCGCAGGGGCTGCGCATCACCGACGAGGCGGCGCTGACCGCGGTGAAGCACGCCGCCGGCGTGCTGCGCATCGAGATCGAGGCGGTGCTGTCGCAGGGGCTGCCGGGCTCGCCGATGGCCGGCTCGCAGATCCGCGTCAACTCCGGCAACTTCATCACCGCGCGGCCGATCGGGGTGAGGAAGGGCGTCGACTTCCTCTATACCGGCGCGGTGCGCAAGGTCGACGCGGGCGCGATCCGCGGCGCGCTCGACGACGGCGAGGTAGTGCTGGTGGCGCACGTGGGCTATTCGCCCACCGGCGAGGTCTTCAACCTCGCCTGGGAGGACGTCGCCGAGAACGTCGCGGCGGCGCTCAGGGCCGACAAGCTGCTCATGTTCACCGACCGCCTGCCGCTCGACCGGCGCGAGCAGGTGATCAGCGAGCTCACGGCGCGCGAGGCCGACGCGCTCGCGCGCAAAGGCGACCTCACGCCCCAGACCGCGCGCGCCATGGAGCACGCGGTTCGCGCTCTCGCCGGCGGCGTCGGCCGTGCTCACCTGGTCTCGCGCCGGGTGCCGGGGTCGCTGCTGCTCGAGCTGTTCACCCATACCGGCGTCGGCACCATGATCACCGCCGACGCGCTGGAAAAGCTGCGCCCGGCCAGGATCGAGGATGTCGGCGGCATGCTCTCGCTGATCGAGCCGCTGGAAACCGAAGGCACGCTGGTCAAGCGCAGCCGCGAGCTGCTCGAGGCCGAGATCGGCAACTTCCTGGTGGTGGAGCACGACGGTGCGATCCGCGGCTGCGCGGCGCTGTATCCGTTTCCCGACGAAAAAAGCGCCGAGTTCGCCTGCCTAGCCGTCGCGCCGGAATATCGCGACGCGGGCTACGGCGAACGGCTGCTGCTCGCCTGCCAGGAGCGCGCCAAGGCGCTCAAGCTGCGCAAGATGTTCGCCCTCACCACGCACGCCGCACACTGGTTCCTCGAGCAGGGCTTCCGTCCCGCCGACGTCGCCTCGCTGCCCTCGCGCAAGCAGACGCTCTACAACTGGAAGCGCGGTTCGAAGGTCTTTTTCAAGCGCATATAATCGCTCGATGGCTCGGATGGTGAAGTGCGTCAAGCTCGGCCGCGAGGCCCAAGGCCTCGATTTCCCGCCCTACCCGGGCGATCTCGGCAAGCGCATCTGGGAGAACGTCTCCAGGGAAGCATGGGCGCAATGGCTCAAGCAGCAGACGATGCTGGTGAACGAGAACCGCCTGAACCTCGCCGATCCGCGCGCGCGCAAGTACCTCATGGAGCAGACCGAGCGCCACTTCTTCGGTCAGGGCGCAGACACCGCCTCGGGATACGTCCCGCCGAGCAAGTGATTTGAAGGCGATCGCGCAGCAGTGGGACGACTCGATCGTCCCTGCCCTCACCGAGTACATCCGCATCCCGGCGAAGTCGCCGCATTTCGACCGCGACTGGGCCAGGCACGGCTGTATCGAGGCCGCCGTGCAGCTCGCCGTGCGCTGGTGCAAGGCGAACCCGCTCAGGGGGATGACGCTCGAGGTGGTCCGCCTCGAAGGGCGCACTCCGGTGCTGTTCGTCGAGGTGCCGGGCTCGTCCAAGGACACCGTGCTCCTCTACGGCCACCTCGACAAGCAGCCGGAGATGACCGGGTGGCACGAGGGCTACGGCCCATGGCAGCCGCGCATCGTCGACGGCAAGCTCTACGGGCGGGGGGGCGCGGACGACGGCTATGCGGTCTTCTGCGCCTTCGCCGCGCTGAAGGCGCTGCAGGACCAAGGCCGCCGCCACGCGCGCTGCGTGATCCTCATCGAGTGCTGCGAGGAAAGCGGAAGCTACGACCTGCCGCCCTATCTCGAGCACCTGTCCGGCAGGATCGGCAAGCCGGACTTCGTCGTCGGCCTGGATTCGGGCTGCGGCAACTACCGCCAGCTCTGGGGTACGACCTCGCTGCGCGGCCTGCTGAACGGAGTCCTCACGGTCGAGGTACTGACCGAGGGCGTGCACTCCGGCGATGCGAGCGGCGTCGTGCCGACCAGCTTCCGCATCGCGCGCCAGCTCATCGATCGCATCGACAACGCCGCGAGCGGCGTGGTCAAGGATCGCGCTTTTCACGCGCCGATCCCGAAGGAAAGAAAGCTCCAGGCGAAGCGCACCGCCGCGGTGCTGGGCAAGGAGCTCTGGCGCAAGTTTCCCTTCGCCGGCCGCACGCAGCCGATGCACAAGGACCTCGTCGAGCTGGTGCTGAACCGCACCTGGCGGCCGATGCTCGCCGTGACCGGGGCCGATGGCCTGCCTGCGCTCGCGAACGCCGGCAACGTGCTGCGCCCGAAAACGCAGCTGCAGCTCTCGCTGCGCCTGCCGCCGACGGTCGATGCCCCCGCCGCCGGAAAGAGAATGAAGCAGCTGCTCGAAAAGAATCCACCCTACGGCGCAAAGGTCAGCTACGAATACGGCCAGGCCGGAACCGGCTGGCATTCGCCGCAGCTCGCGCCATGGCTGGAGAAGTCGGTCGACGATGCGTCAAGGAAGCACTACGGCAAGCCGGCGATGTGGATGGGCGAAGGCGGCACCATCCCGTTCATGGCCATGCTCGGCAAGAAGTTTCCGCAGGCGCAGTTTCTCATCACCGGCGTGCTCGGCCCGCACTCCAACGCGCACGGGCCGAACGAGTTCCTGCACATCGAATACGCGAAGCGGCTCACCGCCTGCGTCGCCGACGTGCTCGCCGCTCACGCGGCTGCCTAGACGGCGTTATAGCCGCCGTCGACCAGCAGGTTCGAGCCGGTCACGAAGCTGGAAGCGTCGCAGGCCAGGAACAGCGCCGCGGCGGCGATCTCTTCGGGCAGTCCCAGCCGGTTCACGAGATGCTTCGGGCCGAGCGCCTTGCGCGCCTTTTTCATGTCGCCGAAGCGCAGGATCATGCGGTCGGTTTCGACCGCGCCGGGCGAGAGCGTGTTCACGCGGATCTGCTGCCCGGCGTGGTCGGCGGCCATCGCCTTTGCCATGGTGATGAGCGCTCCCTTGGTGGCGCAATAGGCGACGCGCCCCGGCGTGCCAACGGTGCCGAGCTGCGAGGCGATGTGGATGATCGAGCCCCCGCCGGCCTTCGCCATGTGCGGAATCGCCCAGCGGCTCATCAGATAGGCCCCGCCGACGTTCACGGAGAACACCTTGTTCCAGGCCGCGAGATCGAGATCGGTCACGCTTGCCGTCGGGTCGCGCATCGCGGCGGCGTTCACCAGCACGTGTATGCCGCCGAGGGTCTTCGCAATCGCCGCGACGGCCGCCTTTGTCTCCGGCTCCGACGAAACATCGCAGCGGATCGGCAGGTAATCCCGCCCGATCTTGTCCACCACGAGGTCGACGCACGCGACCTGCGCGCCCGCGTCCTTGAACGTCTTGGCGATGGCTCCGCCGATGCCGCCCGCGGCGCCGGTGACGATGGCGCTCTTGCCCTTCAGGGAAAGTTTGTCGTCCATGGCTCGCTTTCGTCCCGGGCAGCCTTGCCTTTCACTTCCGCGAGATTGTCGCGACCCCTTTCTCGCCGCCGAGGAGGAGCACGTCTGCCGGCCGGCGCGCGAAGATCCCGTTGGTGACCACGCCCGCGACGTTGTTCAGCTCCGCCTCCAGCCCCGGCGGGTCGAGGATCGTGAGACCGCGGCAGTCCAGGATCAGGTTGCCGTTATCGGTCTTGAAGTTCTCGCGCAGCGCCGGCTGCGCGCCGCGCTTCAGCATCTCGCGGCCGACGTGGCTCCTCGCCATCGGAATCACCTCGACCGGCAGCGGGAACTTGCCCAGCACCGGCACCAGCTTCGAAGCGTCGCAGATGCAGACGAACCGCCGCGCCACCGCGGCGACGATCTTCTCGCGCGTCAGCGCCCCGCCGCCGCCCTTGATCATGTGCAGGTGCTCGGTGACCTCGTCGGCGCCGTCGATGTAGACGTCGAGCCTGTCGACGCTGTTCAGGTCGAAGACGCGGATGCCGTGCTTCTTCAGCCGCTCGGCGCTCGCCTCGGATGCGGCCACCGCGCCTTCGATGCGGCCCTTGATCGTGGCGAGCGCGTCGATGAACAGGTTGACGGTCGAGCCGGAGCCGACGCCGATTACGCCCTCCTGCGCGTACTTGAGGGCGGCCTCGGCGACCTGCCGCTTGAGCTCGTCCTGGGTCAACGTTTCTTCTGCGGCGGCAAGTCGGTGCAGACGCCCTCGAATGCCTCGGCGGCCATGCCGACCGACTCGGCCGTGGTCGGATGCGGGTGGATGGTCTTGCCGACGTCGGTGGCATCGGCGCCCATCTCGACCGCGAGCGCGAGCTCGCTGATCAGGTCGCCGGCGCCGAGGCCGACGATGCCCCCGCCGAGCACCCGGTGATTCTCGGCATCGAAGATGATCTTGGTGAAGCCTTCGTCGCGGGCGTTGGCGATGGCGCGGCCGGACGCAGCCCACGGAAACTTCGCCACGCCGATCGCGACGCCACTTTTCTTCGCCTCGTCCTCGGTCAGGCCTACCCAGGCGATCTCAGGATCGGTATAGGCCACCGATGGAATGACGCGCGCGTCGAAGTGCGCCTTGTGGCCGGCCGCCGCCTCGGCGGCGACGTGCGCTTCGTGCACCGCCTTGTGCGCGAGCATCGGGTTCTTCGTCACGTCGCCGATTGCATAGATGTGCGGAACGTTGGTGCGCATCTGCGAATCGGTCTCGATGAAGCCGCGATCGCTGACGCTCACGCCGGCCTTCTCGGCGGCGATCTTCTTGCCGTTGGGGACCCGTCCGACCGACACCAGGATGGCGTCGTAGGTCTTCGCCGGCTTGCCCTCGAAGGCGACGCGCAGCCCTTCCTTGCCCGCTTCGACCTTGCTCGTCTTCGTCTTCAGCATGATGTCGTCGAAGCGCCTGGCGTTGAACTTCTGCCAGACGGCAACGAGATCGCGGTCCGCGCCGAGCATCAGCCCGTCCATCATCTCGACGACGTCGAGGCGCGTGCCGAGCGTCGAGTAAACCGTGCCCATCTCCAGGCCGATGATGCCGCCGCCGATGATCAGCATCCTCTTCGGCACGCTCTTCAGCTCTAGCGCGCCGGTCGAGTCGACGATGCGCGGGTCGTCGGGAAGGAACGGAAGCTTCGCCGCCTGCGAGCCCACCGCGATGATCGCGTTGGCAAAGCGAAGCTTTTTCGTCCCGTCCTTGCCGGCTACTTCCAGGGTGTTCTTGTCGGTAAAAGATGCGACACCGGTCATCACCGTGACCTTGCGCATCTTTGCCATCGCGGCGAGCCCGCCCGTGAGCTTGCCGACCACCTTGTCCTTGAAGGCGCGCAGCCTGGCGAGGTCGAGCTTGGGCTCGCCGAACGCGACGCCGTGATCGGCGAGCGCGCGCGCTGCGTCCATGATCGACGCGGTGTGCAGGAGCGCCTTGGATGGGATGCAGCCGACGTTGAGGCACACGCCGCCGAGCGTCGGGTAGCGCTCGACCAGCACCGTCTTCAGGCCGAGGTCGGCGGCGCGGAACGCGGCCGAGTAGCCGCCGGGGCCGGCGCCGATCACGACCACATCGCAATCCGTGTCGCCCGTCACCGCCGCGACCGGCGGCGCCGAGGGTGCTTCGCTCCTGGGTTTCTCTTCCTTCGCGGCAGCGTCGAGAACCAGAATCGTTGAGCCCTGCGACACCTTGTCGCCGACCTTGACCCTGAGCTCCTTCACTTTGCCCGCGTCGGGCGACGGGATTTCCATCGTCGCCTTGTCCGACTCGAGCGTGACGAGCGACTGCTCCTTGGCGATGGCGTCGCCGGGCTTGACCAGCACCTCGATGACCTCGACGTTCTTGAAGTCGCCGATGTCCGGGACTTTGACTTCGGTCGCCGCCATCAGAGGATGAGCTTGCGGATGTCCGAGAGGACAGAAACCAGGTAAGTCGTGAAGCGCGCGGCGGTGGCGCCGTCGATTACCCGGTGGTCATACGAAAGCGAGAGCGGCATGATCAACCGCGGCGCGAAGCTCTTGCCGTCCCATACCGGCTTCATCGCCGCACGCGATACGCCGAGAATCGCGACCTCCGGCGCATTGATGATCGGCGTGAAGTACGTGCCGCCGATGCCGCCGAGGCTCGAGATGGAGAACGTGCCGCCCTGCATGTCGGCCGGCGAGAGCTTGGCGTCGCGCGCCTTTTTCGAGATGTCGGCGAGCTCGTGCGCAAGGTCGAACACGCCCTTCTGCTCGGCGTCGCGCACCACCGGCACCACCAGCCCGCCGGGGGTGTCAACCGCGACGCCGATGTTGTAGTACTTCTTGATGACGATGCTCTCGCCCGACTTGTCGAGCGAGGAATTGAATTGCGGGTACTGCTTCAACGCCGTGACGCAGGCCTTGATCATGAAGGCGAGCATCGTCAGCTTGAAGCCCTTCTTCTCGGTCTCGGCGGTCTGTGCCTTGCGGAATGCCTCGAGGTCGGTGATGTCGGCCTCGTCGCACTGCGTCACGTGCGGGATCGAGATCCAGTTGCGGTGCAGGTAAGGGCCGGAGAGCTTCTGGATGCGCGGCAGCGCCTTGGTCTCGACCGGCCCGAACTTGGCGAAATCGACCTCGGGCCACGCCGGGAGGTTGAAGGGCAGCGCGCCGCCTTTGCCCGCCTCGGGAGCCCTGCCTTGCACGATGCCTTTGACGAATGCCTGCACGTCGGAATGCAGGATCCGGCCCTTGGGCCCGGATCCCTGCACCCGCGCCAAGTCGACGCCGAGCTCGCGCGCGAACTTGCGCACCGAAGGGCTGGCGTGCGGCTTCGCGCCGCCGGCCTCGCGTTGCGGCTCCGGCGCGGCGCGCGGTGGCACCGCCGCCGGTGCGGGCTTCGCTGCGGCCGGCGCCGAAGCCTTCGGCGCTTCGGCGCGCGATTCGGCGCGGGGCTCGACGCGCTGCTCCCCGCCCTCGAGCACGAGGATCGTCGCGCCTTTCGACACCTTGTCGCCGACCTTGACCTTGAGCTCCTTCACCGTGCCCGCCGCGGGCGAGGGGATCTCCATCGTCGCCTTGTCGGACTCGAGCGTGATCAGCGATTGCTCCTTCGCAACCTTGTCGCCGGGCTTGACCAGCACCTCGATCACCTCGACTTCCTTGAAGTCGCCGATGTCGGGCACCGGGACCTGCTGCGCGCGCGGCACCTCGGTTTTCTTCGGCCCCTCTTGCCTTTCCGCCTTCGCTTCGGGCTTTTTCGGCTCCTCCCTGGCATCGAGCTCGAGGATCGGCGATCCCCGCGACACCTTGTCGCCGGTCTTGACCTTCAGCTCCCTGACCACCCCCGCCGCCGGCGACGGAATCTCCATCGTCGCCTTGTCGGACTCGAGCGTGATGAGCGACTGCTCCTTCGACACCGAGTCGCCGGGCTTCACCAGCACCTCGATGACCTCGACCTCCTTGAAATCGCCGATGTCGGGTACGAGAACCTGGCTCATACCGTCGTCGGGTCGGCTTTCTCTGGGTCGATGCCGTATTTCTTGATCGCGTCGGCGACCGCCTTGGACTTGCCTTCGCCCTGGTCGGCGAGCGCCTTCAGCGCGGCGATGGCGACGAAGCGGCGGTCCACCTCGAAGAAATGGCGCAGCTTCGCGCGCGAGTCGGAGCGGCCGAAGCCGTCGGTGCCAAGCACGCGATAGACGCGCTCCTTCGGGATGAACGGCCGGATCTGGTCGGCGAAGGTCTTGATGTAGTCCGACGCCGCCACCACCGGGCCCGCAGGGCGCTTCTGCAGCATCTCGACGATGTACGGCACGCGAGGCTTGGCCTCGGGATGCAGCATATTCCAGCGATCGGCAGCGAGGCCCTCGCGGCGCAGCTCGGTGAAGCTGGTCGCGCTCCACACGTCGGCGGCGACACCCCAGTCCTTTTCCAGCAGCTCGGCGGCGGCCTCGACCTCGCGCAGGATGGTGCCCGAGCCCATGAGCTGCACTCGCGCCTTGTGCTTGGCCTTGGACTCCCGCAGGAGGTACGCACCCTTGAGGATGCCGGCCTCCGCTCCCTGCGGCAGCGGCGGGTGCTCGTAGTTCTCGTTCATCAGGGTGATGTAGTAGTAGACATCTTCCTGATTCGTGACCATGCGCCGCATCCCGTCCTGGATGATCACGGCGAGCTCGTAGCCGTAGGTCGGGTCGTACGAGACGCAGTTCGGGATCACGGAGGAGAGCACGTGCGAGTGGCCGTCCTCGTGCTGCAGGCCTTCGCCGTTCAGCGTCGTGCGGCCCGCGGTCGCGCCGAGCAGGAAGCCCCGTGCGCGCTGGTCGGCCGCCGCCCAGGCCAGGTCGCCGACGCGCTGCAGGCCGAACATCGAATAGAACACGTAGAACGGGACCGTGACGACGTTGGAGTGGCTGTACGACGTCGCGGAGGCGATCCATGAGGAGAATGCGCCCGCCTCGTTGATGCCCTCCTCGAGGATCTGGCCCTGCTTGTCCTCGCGGTAGAACATCACCTGGTCCTTGTCGACCGGCTCGTACTTCTGGCCTTCGGAAGAATAGATGCCCAGCTGGCGGAACATGCCTTCCATGCCGAAGGTGCGCGCCTCGTCCGGGACGATCGGCACGATATGTCTTCCGATCTCCTTGTCGCGGATCAGCGCGGTGAGCGTGCGCACGAAGGCCATGGTGGTGGAGATCTCGCGGCCCTCGCCCGAGCCCTTGAGCAGCGGGTCGAACGCGCTGAGGGGCGGCACCGCCGGCATCGTCGCGGCCTTCGCGCGCCGCTGCGGCAGGTAGCCGCCGAGCGCCTTGCGCCGCTCGTGCAGGTATTTCATCTCCGGCGCGTCCGGCGGCGGAATGTAGAACGGCAGCTCCTCGAGCTTCTCGTCCGGGATCGGGATCGCGAACTGGTCGCGCATCTCCTTGATCGTGGCGATGTCGACTTTCTTCAGCTGGTGCGTCGGGTTCTTCGCCTGGCCCTGCTTGCCCAGGCCATAGCCCTTGATGGTCTTCGCCAGGATCACGGTCGGCTGGCCCTTGTGCTTCACCGCCGCGGCATAGGCCGCGTAGACCTTGTGGGGATCGTGGCCGCCTCGGTTCAGGCGCCAGATATCCTCGTCGCTCATGCGCGCGACGAGCTCGGCGGCCTTCGGGTCCTTGCCGAAGAAGTGCTTGCGCACGAAGGCGCCGTCGTTCGCCTTGTAATTCTGGTACTCGCCGTCGACCGATTCCTCCATGACGCGCAGCAGCGCGCCGTCCTTGTCGCGCGCGAGCAGCGGATCCCAGTACGAGCCCCAGATCACCTTGACCACGTTCCAGCCGGCGCCGCGGAAATCGCCCTCGAGCTCCTGGATGATCTTGCCGTTGCCGCGCACCGGCCCGTCGAGGCGCTGCAGGTTGCAGTTGACGATGAAGATCAGGTTGTCGAGCTTTTCGCGCGACGCGAGCCCGATCGCGCCGAGCGACTCGGGCTCGTCCATCTCGCCGTCGCCGCAGAACACCCACACCTTGCGGTTCGCGGTCTGCGCGAGCCCCCTCGCCTCGAGATACTTGAGGTAGCGCGCCATGTAGATCGCCTGGATCGGCCCGAGGCCCATCGACACCGTCGGGAACTGCCAGTAGTCCGGCATCAGCCACGGGTGCGGATAGGAGGAGACGCCCTTGCCGTCGACCTCGCGGCGGAAGTTGAGCAGCCGGTCCGGCGAGAGTCGCCCTTCCATGAGCGAGCGGGCGTAGACGCCCGGCGAGGAATGGCCCTGGAAGTAGATCAGGTCGCCGCCGTGGCCCTCGTGAGGCGCGTTCCAGAAATGCTGCTGGCCGGTACCGAACAACGTGCCCACGGAGGCGAAGCTGGCGATGTGACCGCCGAGCTCGTCGTCGTTCTTGTTGGCGCGCGCGACCATGACCATCGCGTTCCAGCGGCAGATCGAGCGGATGCGCTCCTCCAGCGCGACGTTGCCCGGCGAGCGCTCCTCCATGTGCGGCGGGATGGTGTTGACGTACGCCGTGTTGGGCGAGAACGGGATGTACGCGCCCGAGCGGCGCGCCTTGTCGATCAGCCGCTCGAGCAGGAAGTGCGCGCGCTGCGGGCCCTCGCGCTCGAGAACCGCTTCCAGCGCGTCGAGCCACTCCTGGGTCTCGAGCGCGTCGGGATCGTTGGCGGCAGGAAATTGCGGAACGGCGGCCATGGGCTTGATCCTGAGATTGTGCGGCGGGGGGCGCGGCAAGCTTAACCAGAAAAGCCCTGCAATGCTAGACTGCGCGCCCCCATGGCCGCGCGCATTCTCGACGGAAAATCGCTCGCCGCGCAGGCGCGCGCTTCGGTCAAGCGCGAGGTCGAGGCGCTTGCGCAGCGCGGCATCCGACCGGGGCTCGCGGTGATTCTGGCCGGCGACAATCCCGCCTCGCGCGCCTACGTGACGAACAAGGTGCGCGCGTGCGAGGAGACCGGCGTGCGCTCGGAGCTCTACGAGCTGCCCGCCTCGGTCGGCGAAGAAGCCCTGATCGAGCGCGTGCTCGCGCTGAACGACGACGAGGCGGTGCACGGCATCCTGGTGCAGCTGCCGCTGCCCAAGCACGTCGATGCCGAACGGGTGCTGGACACCGTGTCGCCGGCGAAGGACGTGGATGGATTCCATCCCAGAAATCTCGGCGCGCTGATCGCGGGGCGCCCGGGCGTGGTGCCCTGCACGCCGCGCGGCTGCCTGCGCTTGATTGAACACGCCGGCGTGCAGATCGCGGGCCAGCACGCCGTGGTTGTCGGCCGCTCGAACATCGTCGGCAAGCCCGTCGCGCTGCTGCTCTTGCAAAAGGATGCCACCGTCACCGTCTGTCACTCGAAGAGCAAAGATCTCGCCGCCGTCTGCAGGAGCGCGGATATCCTGATCGCTGCCGTCGGACGCGCGAAACTGGTCGGCGCCGCGATGGTCAAACCGGGGGCGTGCGTCATCGACGTGGGAATCAACCGGCTATCCGACGGGAAGCTCGCCGGCGACGTGGATTTCGAACCGGTGAAGGAAATAGCCGGCTGGATTACGCCGGTGCCCGGCGGCGTCGGCCCGATGACCATTGCAATGCTCCTGGAGAACTGCCTGAGTGCTGCCGCAAGACAAAAACCCGCTGCTTGATTTTTCCGGGCTGCCGCGCTTCGCGGACATCAAGCCCGAGCATGTCGCCCCCGCGATCGAGCAGCTGCTCGCGGAGGGCCGCGCCGCGACCGGGGCCGCAGAGCAGGCCGCCCCCACCTGGGACGAGTTCATAGCGCCGCTCGAGGATGCGAACGAGCGCATCGGCCGCGCCTGGGGCCAGGTGGCGCATCTGCACGCGGTGTTGGACAGCCCGCAGCTGCGCGAGGCGTACAACGCGAGCCTGCCCAAGGTCACGCAGTACTGGACCGAGCTCGGCCAGAACCAGCAGCTGTTCGAGAAATACAAGCAGCTGCTCCAATCGGAGGGCTTCGCAGCCCTTTCCCCGGCTCGCAAGAAAATAATTGAAAACGCGATCCGCGACTTCCGCCTCGGCGGCGCCGAGCTGCCGCCGGAGAAGAAGCAGCGCTATGGCGAGATCCAGGAGGAGCTGGCGCGGGTGTCGGCCAAGTTTTCCGAGAATCTGCTGGACGCGACCAACGCCTTCTCGCTCTACGCGACGAAGGAGCAGACGGCGGGCATCCCCGACGACGTGCTCGAGGCCGCGCGCGAGGCGGCGCAGAAGGAAGGCAAGGCAGGCTGGAAATTCACGCTGCACATGCCCTCCTATCTGCCGGTGATGCAATACGCCGACGACCGGAGCTTGCGCGAGAAGATGTACTACGCGAGCAGCACGCGCGCCTCGGAGTTCGGCAAGCCCGAATGGGACAACGCGCCGCTCATCGCGCGCATCGTGCCGCTGCGCCGCGAGATGTCCGAGCTCCTCGGCTACAAGAACTTCGCCGAAGTCTCGCTGGTGCCGAAGATGGCGCAGTCGGCCCCCGAGGTGCTCGGGTTCCTCGACGACCTCGCGCGCCGCGCCCGGCCGTTCGCCGAAAAGGACGCGCAGGAGCTTCGCGCCTTCGCCCGCGACGAGCTCGGCATTCAGGAGCTGCAGGCCTGGGACGTCGCCTATGCGTCGGAGAAGCTGCGCCTCAAGCGCTACTCGTTCTCGGACCAGGAAGTGAAGCAGTACTTTCCGGAGGATGTGGCGGTGCGCGGCCTGTTCCGCGTCGCCGAGCGGCTCTACGGCGTCAGCTTCTACCCGGCGCAGGCGCCGACCTGGCATCCGGACGTGCGCTTCTTCGAGATGCGCGACGCCGACGGCAAAGCGATCGGCCAGTTCTACATGGACCTGTACGCGCGCGAGACCAAGCGCGGCGGAGCGTGGATGGACGAGGCAATCGCCCGCCGGCGCAAGCGCGACCGCATCCAGAACCCGGTGGCGTACCTGAACTGCAACTTCTCTCGCCCGGTGGGGAGCAAGCCGGCGCTGTTCACCCACGACGATGTGCTGACGCTGTTCCACGAGTTCGGCCACGGCCTGCACCATCTGCTTACGCGCGTCGAGGACCTCGGCGTCTCCGGCATCAACGGCGTCGAATGGGACGCGGTCGAGCTGCCGAGCCAGTTCATGGAGAATTTCTGCTGGGAGTGGGACGTGCTGCGCGAGATGACGCGCCATGTCGATACCGGGCAGCCGCTTCCCCGGCCGCTGTTCGACAAGATGCTCGCGGCGAAGAACTTCCAGAGCGGCCTCGCCATGCTGCGCCAGATCGAGTTCGCGGTGTTCGACATGCGGCTGTATTCGGACTTCGATCCGGCGGGCGGCCGGACGGCGCTCGATCTGCTCGACGAAGTGCGCCGGCAGGTCGCGGTGCTCTTCCCGCCGGCGTACAACCGCTTTCCGAACAGCTTTGGCCACATCTTCGGCGGCGGCTATGCCGCAGGCTATTACAGCTACAAATGGGCCGAAGTGCTTTCGGCCGACGCCTATAGCCTGTTCGAGGAAAAGGGCGTGCTCAGTCCCGAGGCGGGCGCGCGCTTCCGCGCCGAGATCCTCGCCGTGGGCGGCAGCCGGCCGGCGGCCGAGTCGTTCCGCGCCTTCCGCGGACGAGACCCGAAGGTCGACGCCCTCCTGCGCCATAGCGGCATGACCGCGACCGCCTAGTGCGGATCGCGACGTGGAACGTCAACTCGCTGCGCGTGCGCCTGCCGCACCTGCTTGACTGGCTGGGCGGCACGCGGCCGGACGTGGTGTGCTTGCAGGAGACCAAGACCGAGGACGCGAATTTCCCGCTCGCCGAGCTGCGCGCCATGGGCTACCACGCAGCGTATTGCGGCCAGCGTTCCTACAATGGCGTGGCGATTCTTTCCCGAAACGAAATCCGGGACGTGGCGCACGGCATCCCTGGCTTTGCCGACGATCCCAAGCGCGTCATCGCGGCGAGCGTCGACGGCCTGCGCGTGCTGTGCCTCTATGCGCCCAACGGCGAGGCCCCCGGAACGGAGAAGTACGCCTACAAGCTGCGTTGGTACGAGGCGCTTACCCGCTGGCTAGGGAACGCTCGCATTCCGAACCTGGCGTTGCTGGGCGACCTGAACATCGCGCCCGAGCCACGCGATGTGCACAACCCCGGGCGCTGGGAAGGGAAGATCCACTTCTCCGGGCCGGAGCGCGCAGCGTTCCGCGCAGTCGCCGGCGTGGGGCTGCACGACGCGTTCCGGCTCTTCGAGCAGCCCGAAAAGCAATTCACCTGGTGGGACTACCGCCTCAAGGCCTTCGAGCGCGGCTGGGGGCTGCGCATCGATCACATCCTGCTCGCCCCCTCGGTCGCGGCCCGCTGCACGGCCTGCACGATCGACATCGAGCCCCGCAAGCGCGAGCGTCCTTCCGATCACGCGCCGGTGCTGGCCGAGCTGAGCTGAGGCATCACCTCGCGCGCGAACAGCGTCATCGAGCGCTCGACCAGCCGCGGATCCAGGGCGCCGAAGTTGTGCATGGTGGCGACGTGCCGGATGCCCATCTCATGCAAGCGGTTCAGCTTCTCCGCGACGGTATCGGGCGAGCCGAACAGGCAGATGCCGTTGGCGATGATGTCCTCGTAGACGTGCTTTTTCGCGTAGAGCCTCGTGTCCACGTACAGGTCGTAGGCCGGCTTCGCCCGCGCGCGCGCCTCCTCGTCGCTCGACGCGACGTGGGTATGCAGGGTAAAGACATGATCGTCGTCATCGGCTTTGAACCCTGCCTCGGCGCGGCCTTTGCGGAACTCGGCGAGCAGCGTGCCGATGTCAGCGAAGTCCTTGCACGACGCGTAGGGAACCGTGAACACGCGGTTGCCCTGCTTGCCGACGTGATACGCCCCCTCGCGCGCGAGGATCGCGACGTAGATCGGCGGCACGCGTCCCTGGTGCGGCAGGACGTTCAGGACCACTTTTTCCGTACGCGAGAATTTGCCCTCATAGGCGAGCGTCTCGCCGGCGAGTAGTCGTCTCACCACGCCGAGCGCCTCGTTGAAGCGCTCCCGCTTGTCCTTCGGATCCTGCCCGTAGCCGACAAACTCGTGCGCCAGGTACCCCGAGCCGACGCCGAGCACGAGGCGTCCGCCACTCAGCAGGTCGACCATGGCGTAGCTCTCGGCGATATGGCGCGGGTCGTGGAACGTGAGGATCGAGATCGCGGTGCCGAGGCGGATTCGCCCGGTGCGCTGTGCGAGCGCCGCGAGCATCACGGCGGGATCGGGCACCACCCCGTACTCGTGGAAGTGGTGCTCCGCGCAGAAGAAGGTGTCGTAGCCCAGGCGCTCGGCGAGCTCGCACTGCGCGATCACCTGCGAGTAGAGCTCGGGAACGGTCCGCGCCAGGCGCGGATGGTGATCATTGACCGAGAAAATGGAATAGCGCATCGCGCTACTCCATTCTAATCAGTCGATCTGCTGGTAAGCCGGCAGGGTGAGGAACTCGACGTACTTGTCTTCGGTGGTGATTTTCTCGAAGAGCTTGGCGCCCTCATCGTACTTGCCTTCGCTCTGCGCGGCCTTCACCTTGGCCAGCTCTTCGCCCAGCAGGGCCTTGAACAGTTCAGGGGTGACCTTGCGCCCGTCCTCGAGCTGGCCCTTGGGCGAGCGCATCCACTGCCAGATCTGGGAGCGCGAGATCTCGGCGGTGGCCGCGTCTTCCATCAGGTTGAACACGGGTACGCAACCATTGCCCGCGAGCCAGGCACCGAGATACTGAATGCCCACCGAGATGTTGTTGCGCAGGCCCGCCTCGGTGATCGGCTTCTCCGGCTGGAAATTGAGCAGGTCCTTCGCCGACACGTTCACGTCGGGCCGCTGCCGAGCGTACTGGTTGGGCTGCGGCATGTGCTGGTCGAAGATCTCCTTCGCGATCGGCACCAGGCCGGGATGCGCCACCCAGGTGCCGTCGCAGCCGTCGGTGACTTCGCGCAGCTTGTCCTGGCGCACCTTCTCGAGCGCCGCCTCGTTCGCCGCCGGGTCGTTCTTGATCGGGATCTGCGCCGCCATGCCGCCCATCGCCGGCGCGCCGCGCTTGTGGCAGGTCTTGACCAGCAGGAGCGCGTAGGCGCGCATGAAGGGGGCGAGCATCGTCACCTGGCTGCGGTCGGCGAGGCAGAAATCGTCGTTGGCGCGGAACTTCTTGATGCAGGAAAAAATGTAATCCCAGCGGCCGATGTTGAGTCCCGAGGAGTGCTCGCGCAGCTCGTAGAGGATCTCGTCCATCTCGAACGCGGCGACCACCGTCTCGATCAGCGCGGTGGCGCGGATCGTGCCGCGAGGAATCTTCAGTTGATCCTGCGCGAAAAGAAAGACATCGTTCCAGAGCCTTGCCTCGAGGTGCGACTCCATCTTCGGCAGGTAGAAATACGGGCCCGAGCCGCGCGCGATCAGCTCTTTCGCGTTATGGAAGAAATAGAGCGCGAAGTCGAACAGGCTGCCCGAGACAGCCTTGCCATCGACCATCACGTGTTTCTCCTCGAGGTGCCAGCCGCGCGGCCGCGGAATCAGCACCGCGGTCTTCTCCTTGAGGCGATAGTGCTTGCCGCCCTGCTCCAGATCGATCGTGCGGCGCACCGCGTCGCGCAGGTTGACCTGGCCGTCGACCATGTTGTGCCAGGTGGGGCAGTTGGCGTCCTCGAAGTCCGCCATGAAGGTCGACGCACCCGAGTTGAGTGCGTTGATCACCATCTTGCGGTCGGTCGGCCCGGTGATCTCGACGCGGCGGTCGAGCATGTCCTGCGGCTGCCGGGCGATGGTCCAGCGCGCTTCTCTTACTTTTGCGGTTTCAGGCAGGAAATCCGGCATCCGGCCGGCGTCGAACTCCTTCTGCCGCGCGGCGCGCCGCGCGAGCAGCTCCTCGCGGCGCGCTTCGAACTGCCGGTGCAGCCTCGCGATGAAATCGAGCGCCGGCGGCGTCAGGATCTGGCCGAATTCGGCGGTGACGCGCCCCGTAACGGAGATCGCCTGCGCTTTCGGGGCGGAGATTTGCATCGCAGCATTCTATGAAACCAATTGCGGCAGTGCAACATGAAATCGTAGCCCCTTCGGAGTACCCTGTTTTTAGCCCGTAATTCGGCATTTCACATCGTGGGAACGCAATGAAACACAACGTGCTTATCTTCGGTGCGTCGTACGGCTCGCTGCTCGCGACCAAGCTCCTCATGGGCGGTCACAACGTGAAGCTGATCTGCGTGCCGGCCGAGGCCGAGCTCATCAACAGGGAAGGCACGCGCGTGCGCCTGCCGGTCAAGGGCCGCGAGGGTCTGGTCGAGGTCGATTCGCGCAAGCTGCCGGGCAAGCTCTCGGCCGACGTGCCGTCGGCGATCAAGCCCGCGGGCTACGACCTGGTCGTGCTCGGCATGCAGGAGCCGCAGTACCGCTCGCCCGGCGTGCGCGAGCTGCTCGACGCGGTCGGCAAAGCGAAGCTGCCGCTGATGTCGATCATGAACATGCCGCCGCTGCCGTACCTGGCGCGCATCCCCGGTCTAAAGCTGGAAAGCCTGAAAGCGGCCTATACCGATGCTTCGGTCTGGGCGAGTTGCGATCCCAAGTACATGACGCTCTGCAGCCCGGACCCGCAGGCTTTCCGGCCGCCCGAAGAGAAAGTGAACGTGCTGCAGGTGCGCCTGCCGACGAACTTCAAGTCAGCGCGCTTCGAGTCCGACGCGCACACGGCGATCCTGCGCCGGCTCGAAGCCGATATCGAAGCGGCGCGCTTCGACGGCATGGAGCTGCCGGTCAAGCTCAGGGTGCACGAGTCGGTGTTCGTGCCGCTCGCCAAGTGGGCGATGCTGCTCGCCGGGAATTACCGCTGCGTGACCCGGGACGGCATCCGGCCGATCAAGGAAGCGGTGCATGGCGATCTGCAGGCCTCCCGAGACATGTACAACTGGGTGGTGAAGCTCTGCGTTTCGCTCGGAGCGCAGGAGAAGGATCTGGTCCCGTTCGAGAAGTATGCCGCCGCGGCGCAGAGCCTTGGCAGCCCGTCGTCCGCGGCACGCGCGCTCGACGCCGGCGCGCCCAACATCGAGCGCGTCGACCGGCTGGTGCAGGCGATCGCCGCGCAGAAGGGCGTACGCTCCGCGGTGCTCGACGAGACGGTGCGCCTGGTGGACGCGAAGCTCGAGTCCAATCGGCGCAAGAGCGCGGACGCCGGCGTCAAGGCCCCCGCCGCGGCGAAGAAGATCGCCTAGGCTGGTTTCTCCGGCTCGGCATCGTCTTCGATGCCGAGCTCCTGGATCTTGCGTGTGATGGTGTTGCGGCCCATGCCGAGCAGGTTGGCCGCCTCGATGCGCCGGCCGCCGGTCTTTTTCAGCGCCTGTGTGATCAGCGCGCGCTCGAACTGGCGCGCGAGCGCGTCGAGGATGCCGGTGTCGCCGCGCGCGAGACGCCGCTCGGCTTCCTGCTCGAGCGCGCCCAGCCAATCCGCAGCCGTGGCGGCCGTGCCGTCGCGGAATTCCGCCGGCAGGTCGCCCAGGTCGATGACCTGGCCCGGCGCCATGACCGTCAGCCAGTGGCACAGGTTCTCGAGCTGGCGCACGTTGCCGGGAAACGCGAGCCGCGAAAGGTGCGCCAGCGCGGCCTCCGACAGGCGCTTGGGCTCGACGCCGAGCTGCTTCGCGCTCGACGCCAGAAAGTGCTTCGCCAGTAGCGGAACATCCTCCGGGCGCTCGCGAAGATTGGGCAGGCGCAGGCGGATCACGTTCAGCCGGTGGTAGAGGTCGTCGCGGAAACTGCCCTCTCGCACGCGCTGCTCGAGGTTCTGGTGCGTGGCCGCGATCACTCTCACGTTCACCTTGATCTGCTGGTGCCCGCCGACGCGATAGAAGCTGCCGTCGGAGAGCACGCGCAGCAGGCGGGTCTGCAGCTCGGGCGGCATGTCGCCGATCTCGTCGAGGAACAGCGTGCCGCCCTCGGCCTGCTCGAAGCGCCCGCGGCGCTGCTGCTGCGCGCCGGTGAACGAGCCGCGCTCGTGGCCGAAGAGCTCCGACTCGAGCAGGTCCTTCGGCATCGCCGCGGTGTTGATCGCGATGAACGGCTTGGCAGCGCGTGCACTGTGGCGGTGCAGAGCGCGCGCCACAAGCTCCTTTCCGGTTCCTGATTCACCGGTGATCAGCACCGTCGCGCTCGACTGCGAAAGCCGGCCGATCGCCCGGAACACCTCCTGCATGGCGGGCGCCTGGCCGAGAATTTCCTGAACGGCCAGATGATGCTCGACGGCCTCGGTCTCGCGCCGGCTTTCTTCCAGCGCGCGCCGGATGAGCTCCACCGCCTGGTCGACGTCGAAAGGCTTGGGCAGGTACTCGTACGCGCCGCCCTGGAACGCGGCCACGGCGCTGTCCAGGTCGGAGTAGGCGGTCATCACGATCACCGGCACCGCCGGGTGGCGGCTCTTCACCGCGTTGAGAAGCTCGAGGCCCGACTGGCCGGGCATGCGGATGTCGGAGACCAGCACCTCGGGCGCGTCGCCCGAGAGCGCTTCCAGCGCATCCTGCGCCGAGGAGAACGAGCTGAAGGCGATGCCTTCGCGGCTCAGCGCCTTCTCGATCACCCATCGGATGGAGCGATCGTCGTCGACGATCCAGACCGGTTTCATCTGAGCGGCAGCAGGATCCTGAATGTTGTGCGGCCGGGCCGGGACTCGCACTCGATCACGCCCTGGTGATACTGGACGTACGTCTGCGCGAGCGAGAGACCCAAGCCTGTGCCACCTTCCCTGCCCGAGACCAGCGGATTGAAGATCCGATCCTGGATCTCCTCCGGCACGCCCGGGCCGTCGTCGATCACTTGCAATTCTAATGCCAGCCTGTGGCGCTGCCGCAGGATGGTCAGCTGCCGGATCGCCCTCGTCTTGAAGACGATCGAATGACTGCCGACCTGAGCGGCGTTGCGCGCGATGTTGAGCAGCGCCTGGATCAGCAGCTCGCGATCGCCCGCGAGCGGCGGCAGGCTCGGATCGTAGTCGCGCTCGATGTCGACGCCGAACTCGGCCTTGACCAGGCTGCGCACGCGCTCGAGCACCTCGTGGATCGACAGCGGCTCGACCCGCGGCGTGCGGTGCGGCGTGAGCATGCGATCCATCAGGCTCTGCAGGCGGTCGGCCTCCTGGATGATCACCTGCGTGTACTCGCGCAGCTCGGGCTTCTCCAGCTCCCGTTCCAGGAGCTGGGCCGAGCCGCGCAGGCCGCCGAGCGGGTTCTTGATCTCGTGCGCTAGGTTGCGGATCAGCTCGCGGTTGGCCTGCTGCTCGAAAAGCAGCCGCTCCTCGCGCGCGTGGCGCAATTGCTGCTCGATCGGGCGCAGCTCGGCGAGCAGCGCCAGCTCGCCGCCGTCGATGCGCGTCACGCTGCAGGAAAGCGCGAGTGGCTCGCGCCCCGCGCGCTGGTAGCTGACCGTCTGCGCCGAGTAGTCCCAGTGCGTCTCGCGCGCCTCGCCGAGCGAGCGCTCGAGCGCCTTGCGCTCGGCGAAGAGCGCGAGGAACGGCTGGCCAATCAGGCTTTTTGCGCCGGTGGCAAGCAGGTTCTCCGCCGCCGGGTTGGCGTAGCGCACCACGAAGCGCGCATCGAGGGCCACCACCGCCGTGGCCAGCAGCTCCAGTCCCGCGAACGGGGGCTCGGCCGAGGCCACTCAGCGATACAGGTTGTTCAGCTCACGCTTGAGCGCTTCGATGTTTTTTTCGTGCGTCTCGACCGTGTCTTTGTAGGGCTGCAGCCGCTCCTCGACGCGCGCGTAGTTGCGCTCGTCGCCGCTGCGCACCGATTCCTGCGCGGCGAGGGCCTCGCGCGCCTTGTTGAGCGCCGCCTGCTCGCTCGCGAGCTCGTGCTCGAGCACGCCGCGCTGGCGCTCTCGCGCGCGGTTGGCTTCTGCTGCCGACTCGCGCGGGAAGTCCGCAGGCCGGCGCGCCGATTTCTGCCCCGGTGCGACGTTGACCTGCGTGGTGACGACCTCGCACTTCTTGCCGCTGGTCTCGCGCCTGTCGTTGGTATAGCTCGGGCGTCCCTTGGCGTCGAGGCACTTGTAGATCTCGGTCACCTGGGCGTGCGCGCCCCCGGCGGCGAGCGCCGAGGCGAGTAGCCATGCCCAAGTACGGTGCATGAGATTAGTCTATCAAATCAATGAAAAAGGGCGCCGCAGTAAAAACTGCGCCGCCCCTTTTAACGCGCCGCCGGTGCTTTGGATTACGACGCGTAGTACATGTCGAACTCGACCGGGTGCGTGGTCATCCGGAAGCGCGTGAGCTCGTCGTTCTTGAGCGCCATGTAGGACTCCAGGAAGTCCTCGGAGAACACGCCGCCGCGCGTGAGGAACGCATGGTCGTCCTGCAGGCAGTCGAGGGCCTGCTCGAGCGAGGCACACACGTGCGGCACCCGCTTCGCCTCTTCCGGCGGCAAGTGGTACATGTCCTTGTCGATCGGGTCGCCCGGATGGATCTTGTTCTGCACGCCGTCGAGACCGGCCATCAGCATCGCGGCGAACGCGAGATAGGCGTTGGTGGTCGGATCCGGGAAGCGCACCTCGACGCGCCGCGCATTCGGGCTCGACACGTACGGGATGCGGCAGGCCGCGGAGCGATTGCGCGCCGAGTAAGCCAGATTGATCGGCGCCTCGAAGCCGGGCACCAGGCGCTTGTACGAGTTGGTGCCGGGGTTGGTGATGGCGTTCAGCGCCTTGGCGTGCTTGATGATGCCGCCGATGTAGTGGATGGCGAAGTCCGACAGGCCGGCGTAGCCGTTGCCGGCGAACAGATTCTTGCCGCCCTTCCACACCGACTGGTGCACGTGCATGCCAGAGCCGTTGTCGCCGACCACGGGCTTGGGCATGAAGGTGGCGGTCTTGCCGTACGAGTGCGCCACGTTCCACACCGTGTACTTCAGGATCTGCATCCAGTCGGCGCGCTGCACCAACGGCGCGAAGCGCGTGCCGATTTCGTTCTGGCCGGCCGCCGCCACCTCGTGGTGGTGCACCTCGACCTCGACGCCCTGCTGCTCGAGCGCGAGCGAGATGGCGTTGCGGATATCGCCGAGCGTGTCGGTCGGCGCCACCGGGAAGTAGCCGCCCTTCACCGGCGCGCGGTGGCCCATGTTGCCCGACTCGTAGTCGATCCCCGAGGACCAGGGCGCCTCCTCGGACTTGATCTTCACCGAGCAGCCCGACATGTCGATGTTCCAGGTGACGCCGTCGAAGATGAAGAACTCGGGCTCGGGGCCGAAGTACGACACATCGCCCAGGCCCGTGGACTTGAGATAGGTCTCGGCGCGCTTGGCGATCGAGCGCGGGTCGCGGTCGTAGGGCTTGCCGTCCATCGGCTCGTACACGTCGCAGGTGATGTTGAGCACGGGCTCGTCGGTGAACGGGTCCATGCGCGCGCTCACCGCATCGGGCATCAGCAGCATGTCGGAAGCCTGGATGCCCTTCCAGCCGGCGATCGACGAGCCATCGAAGGCGTGGCCCTGCTCGAATTTGTCCTTGCCGAAGTATTTCACCGGCACCGTGACGTGCTGCTCCTTGCCGCGCGTGTCGGTGAAGCGGAGGTCGACGAACTTGACCTCCTTGTCTTTGATGAGCTTCAGGACGTCATCGGGCGTCGTCGTCGCCATTGCAGCTTCTCCTCGCTGAGTAAGTTGGTGTAGTAGACGGAAGCAGTCAGCAGATTCCGTGCCAAAGAATTTGGGCGGAAGCGCGGATTCTAATTAGGGCCTGTGCACGTTGATGGGGCGTTGCAGCGCGATTCGCACTGCGTGGGTGCATCTTGCCGAGTCCTATAATTCCCGGCAAGGGTCATGAGCGATATCAGGAAAACGGCCGCCGAGCGGGCCCGCAAGATGGGGCTGTCGTACGCCGGGGCCCTGCTTCCGGCGGAGGCGCACGAGCTGATGAAGGCCGGCGCGAAGCTGGTGGACGTGCGCACCCAGCCGGAGCTGCTCTACGTCGGCCGCATCCCCGGCGCCGTGACGGTCGAGTGGCAGACCTATCCCGGCAACCGCCCGAACCCGGAGTTCATCGGCGAGCTCGCCGCGGCGACGAAGAAGGACGAGCCGGTGATGTTCATCTGCCGCTCGGGCGTGCGCTCGCACAGCGCCGCGGAGGCGGCGATGCGCGCCGGCTGGCGCGAGACCTACAACGTGCTCGAGGGCTTCGAGGGCGACAAGGATCCCGCCGGCCACCGCGGCAGCGTCGGCGGCTGGCGCAAGGCCGGCCTGCCTTGGACCCAGTCCTGAGCTATTCCGCCCAGCGGACCCAGCCCGCGTAGTAGGTCGCGAGCACCAGCAGCCCGAAGGCGATGCGGTACCACGCGAACGGCCTGAAGTCGTGCGTCGCGACGAAGCGGATCAGCCAGCGGATGACCACGAACGCAGAGACGAACGCCACCGCCAGTCCGACGCCGAAGATTGGCGCGTCGTGCGCCGAGAGCAGCGCGCGGTTCTTCAGGAGATCGTAGCCGCCGGCGGCGATCAGCGTCGGCACGGCGAGGAAGAACGAGAACTCGGTCGCCGCCGGGCGCGACAGGCCGAAGAGCATGCCGCCGATGATCGTCGCCCCCGAGCGCGACGTGCCGGGAATGAGCGCGAAGCACTGGGCAATCCCGACCTTCAACGCGTCGCGCCAGGTCATGGCCCGGGCGCTCTGCACTCTCGCCTGACGCGGGCGACGCTCGACCAGCAGGATGATGATGCCGCCGACGATGAACGCCGCCGCGACCGGCACGGCGTGGAAGAGGTAGTGCTTGATGTACTTCGAGAACGCGAGGCCGAGGACCGCGGCGGGAATGAAAGCGACAATGAGATTGCGGTAGAGAGCAACATCGACGCGAAAGAAGCGCGCGCGGTATTCCCAGAGCACGGCGAGCATGGCGCCGGTCTGGATCACGAGGTTGAACACCGTCCAGCGCTCGCCGGTGGCGCCAAGCAGATCGGACGCGAGGATCAGGTGGCCGGTGCTGGAAATCGGCAGGAATTCGGTCAATCCCTCGACGAGCCCGAGGAGGAGCGCGTTAAAAAGGTCCGCCATGACAAATCTTAACCAGCCCCCAAAAAACGCTCTATGGCAGGCCAGTAGTCTGGGTGATGATCGATGTCGTTATGGCCGCAGTCGAGCTCGAGCCAGCGCTTCTCGCCGCCCCACGCCGCGCACAGGCGCCGGGCGTGCTCGGCCGGGATCACCTCATCGCGTCCCGCGGCGAGGCAAAGCAGCGGCGCGCGCAGCGCCGGCGCGCGTGCCAGCGAATCGAAGGGGTGCCTGAGCAGCAGGTCGACCGGCAGGAAGGGGTAATAGCGCTTGGCAACGCGGGCGAGGCTGTCGAACGGCGTCACCAGGATCACGCCGTCGAGGCGCCGCGACGCGGCGAGCTGCACCGCCACGCCGCTGCCGAGGCTGCGGCCGAGCGCGTAGACACGCGCCGCGCCGGGCGCCACGCGGTCATACCACGCTACGGCGTCGGCAGCGAGGCTCGCTTCCGAAGGACGGCCGGCGCTAGCGCCGTAGCCGCGGTAGTCGATCAGCAACCAGCCCATGTTGGGGACGCGGCGCGGAACTTCATCGAGCATCCACGACACGTCCTCGGCATTGCCGCCGAAATAGAGGACGACGGGCGCGCCAACCGACGCCTTGACATGCCAGGCGTGCAGCCGCGTGCCGTCGGCGGCCTGCAAGTAAACGTCCGCCGCGCCCGGCGCGCGCTGCGCGTGTGGCTGCGGCTGAAATATCAGTTTGTCCTGCAGCAGATACACCGCAAGCAGTACCCCGAGCGCGACGGCAGCGCCGATCTTGACCGCCGCGGCGAGCAAGCCCGAGTCCACGGATGAGCGTAATGTTAAGGGCGAGGGGGAAGCGGCGGTGAGGAAACGCGTTCCCGTGCAGGAGCTGCAGTTCGGCATGTACGTCGCCGAGCTCGATCGGCCGTGGACCGACACGCCGTTCATGTTCCAGGGCTTCGTGCTCGCCACGCCGCAGCAGCTCGAGGCGCTGAAGAAGTACTGTCGCGAGGTGTGGGTCGACTTCGAGCGCAGCGCGCTGCCCGAGCCCAAGCCGTTGCGCGTCGCCTATCCCGAGCGCTCGCCGGTCGAGGAGGAGATCCGGCCGGCGCGTACCGCCTACAGTTCGAGCCGCACGCTGATGCGCGAGGTGCTCTCGGCGGTGCGCATCGGCCGCACGCTCGACGCCGCGCGCGTGAAAAGCGCGGTCAGCAGCATGACCGAGAGCGTGCTGCGCAACCCCGATGCGCTGCTGCTTTTCTCGCAGCTGCGCGCCAAGGGCGAGTACACCGAGGCGCACGCGCTCGACGTGTCGATCTACATGATCACCTTCGGCCGCTTCCTGCAGCTCGAGCCCGGGCAAATCGAATTCCTCGGCTACCTGGGCCTGCTGCAGGATATCGGCAAGGTGCGCCTGCCGAAGGAGCTCTTGGAGAAGCGCGGCCGGCTCACCATCGAGGAGTTCGAGCGCGCCAAGCTGCACGTGCGCTACTCGGCCGAGATCCTGCGCGCCACGCCCGGCCTGCCCGGGGACCTCGCGCGCATCGCCGCCCTGCACCATGAGCGCCACGACGGCTCGGGCTATCCCAGGGGCCTGCGCGGCGGCGAGATCGGCATGATCGGCTCGATCGCCGCGATCGTCGATACGTTCGACGCGCTGACGGTGAAGCGGCCCTATGCCGAGCCGGTGTCGCCCTCGGCCGCGATCAGCATGCTCTACAAGTGGCGCGGGGTGTTCTTCGACGCGACGCTGATCGAGCAGTTCATCCAGTGCATCGGCATCTTCCCGGTGGGCAGCCTGGTGCAGCTGAACTCGGGCGAGATCGGCGTGGTGATCGCGCAAAACCCCTCCAAGCGGCTGCTGCCGCGGGTGATGGTGATCCGCGACGCGCAGGGCAACCCGATGCAGCCGCACAAGATGCTCGACCTCGCGCGCTCGCCCAAGGCGAGCGCGGACGAGGCTTACCGCATCCTGAGCACGCTCGAGTACGGCTCGGTGCCGTTCGACCCCGACGAGCTGTTCATGAAGTAGGGCCGGTCTTGCTGTAGAGCTCGCCGCCTTTCTTCACGAACTCGACCGCCTTTTCCTTCAGTCCCTGCTCGACGTAGTCGCGCACGTCCTGCGTGATCTTCATCGAGCAGAAGTGCGGCCCGCACATCGAGCAGAAGTGCGCCGCCTTGGCGCCGTCCTGCGGCAGCGTCTCGTCGTGGAATTCGCGCGCCGTGTCAGGATCGAGGCCCAGGTTGAACTGGTCCTGCCAGCGGAACTCGAAGCGCGCCTTCGAAAGCGCATTGTCGCGCTGCTGCGCACCGGGATGGCCCTTGGCCAGGTCGGCGGCGTGCGCCGCGATCTTGTAGGCCATGATGCCGTCCTTCACGTCCTCCTTGTCCGGCAGGCCGAGGTGCTCCTTGGGCGTGACGTAACACAGCATCGCCGTGCCGTACCAGCCGATCATCGCCGCGCCGATGGCGCTGGTGATATGGTCGTAGCCCGGCGCGATATCGGTGGTGAGCGGCCCGAGGGTGTAGAACGGCGCCTCGTCGCAGTGCTTTAGCTGCAGCTCCATGTTCTCCTTGATGAGCTGCATCGGCACGTGGCCCGGCCCTTCGATCATCACCTGGCAATCGTGCTGCCAGGCGAGCTTGGTCAGCTCGCCCAGCGTACGCAGCTCGGCGAGCTGCGCCTCGTCGTTCGCGTCGTAGATCGAGCCCGGGCGCAGGCCGTCGCCGAGCGAGAACGACACGTCGTACGCGGCCATGATTTCGCAGATCTCCTCGAAATGCGCGTAGAGAAAGCTCTCACGGTGATGCGCCAGGCACCACTTGGCCATGATCGAGCCGCCGCGCGAGACGATCCCTGTCATGCGCTTCGCGGTGAGGGGAATGAACGGCAGCCGCACCCCCGCGTGGATGGTGAAGTAGTCGACCCCCTGCTCGGCTTGCTCGATCAGCGTGTCGCGGAAGATTTCCCAGGTGAGGTCCTCCGCCTTGCCTCCGGTTTTTTCCAATGCCTGATAAATCGGCACGGTGCCGATCGGCACCGGGCTGTTGCGGATGATCCACTCGCGCGTCTCGTGGATGTGCTTGCCGGTCGAGAGGTCCATGACCGTGTCGGCGCCCCAGCGGATCGCCCAGGTCATCTTGTCGACTTCCTCGCCGATCGACGAGCTGACCGCCGAGTTGCCGATGTTGCAGTTGATCTTCACCAGGAAGTTGCGGCCGATGATCATCGGCTCGCTCTCCGGGTGGTTGATGTTCGCCGGGATGATGGCGCGGCCCCGCGCCACCTCGTCGCGCACGAACTCCGGCGTGACGGCCTTGGGCAGTTTCGCCCCGAAGGACTCGCCGGGATGCTGCGCCTCCAGGCCCGAGATCAGGCGCTGCGTCTCGCGCGCGGCGATGTATTCCATCTCCGGCGTGATGATCCCTTTGCGCGCGTAGTGCATCTGTGTCACGCACTTGCCGCGCCGCGGCTTGCGCGCGAGGTCGAAGCGCAGCTCGGCGAGCTTCGGGTCCGCAAGCCGCTGCCGGCCGTAGAGGGAAGAAGGCTCCGGCAAAACCACGGTATCGCCTCGCGCGTCGATCCACTTGTCCCTGAGCGCGGCAAGGCCCTTGCGGATGTCGATCGTCGCCTGCGGGTCGGTGTACGGGCCGGAGGTGTCGTAAACCAGGATCGGCGGGTTGCCGCCGCTCTGGCTGATCTCGCGCATCGGCACCTTGAGAGCGCCGACGTAAACTTTGCGCGATCCCGGCAGCGGCTCGACTGCGGCTCGATCGACGTGCGCGGTGGCGGCGAGAAACTTGGGATTGGCGTTCATGGCGTTTTCCTACGGCGGGATTACCCGCATCAGGTTCGAAGGGTGTCTCTCACCCGCGCGCCCGCGCGGGACCCCCAACGCTAAGGCCGTGATTATAATCGCCTGCCCATGAATCTAGAGCAGGCCCGAACCAACATGGTCGAGCAGCAGATCCGCACCTGGGAGGTGCTCGACCAGGACGTGCTCGACCTCCTCTATGTGGTGCCGCGCGAGGAATTCGTCGCCGAGGAGCACCGCGCGCTCGCCTTTTCGGACCTGCAGATCCCGCTCGGCGAGCACGAGCGCATGTGGGAGCCGAAGCTCGAGGCGCGCGCGCTGCAGGAGCTCGCGGTGCGCAAGACCGACCGGGTGCTCGAGGTCGGCACCGGCAGCGGCTATTTCACGGCGCTGCTCGCGCACCGGGCGGCGCGCGTGCACTCGGTGGAGATCAAGCCGAAGCTCGCCGAATTCGGCCGGCGCAACCTCGATCGCCACGGCGCCGACAACGTGGCGCTGGAAGAGGGCGACGCGGCCCGCGGCTGGGCGCAGCATGCGCCCTACCAGGTGATCGTCCTGACCGGCTCGACGCCGCTCCTGCCGCGCGCCTTCCTCGAGCAGCTCGACGTCGGCGGGCGCCTGTTCGCCGTCGTCGGCGAGGCGCCGGCGATGACCGCGCGCCTGGTCACCTGCACCGCGCCCGGCGCTTTCGCCAGCGTGGAGCTGTTCGAGACCGTGATCGACCCGCTCGTCAACTGCGAGCGCCCGCCGCGCTTCCGCTTCTAGGCCGATGAAGAGCATCACCGCGCCGGAGCTCGCCGCCTGGCTCGCCGATGCCGCGCGCGAGCGGCCGCTGCTGCTCGACGTGCGCGAGCCCTGGGAGTTCGAGAAAGCGCGCATCGGCGGCGCGCGGCTGGTGCCGATGCGGGAGATCCCGGGGCGGCTCGGCGAGATCGATCCGGACAAGGAAGTGGTCGCGATCTGCCACCATGGCGGGCGCAGCCAGCAGGTGGCGATGTTCCTAGAGAAAAATGGCTACAACAAGGTACACAACCTGGTGGGGGGTGTCGATGCCTGGTCGCGGGCCGTCGATCCGGCCGTTCCTCTTTACTAGCCTCCTGACCGCGTGCGCTGCGGCACACGCGGAGGACCTGCTGCAGGTCTACCGCGACGCGCAGCGCTACGACGCGGTTTATGCCAGCGCTCGCCAATCGCTGGTCGCAGGCCGCGAGCGCATTCCGCAAGGCCGCGCGCTGCTCCTGCCGTCGCTCAACCTGACCGCAAACGCGGGCGTACAGCGAGTCGACGTCACGTCGAGCAATACCGCGGTCACGCCCAGCTTCGTGCGCAGCCCGACCACGGCGGCGTACCAGCTGGTGTTGTCGCAGCCGGTCTACCGGCCGCAGAACCTCGCCGCGGCCGACCAGGCGGAATTCCAGGTGCGCCAGGCGGAAGCCACCTTCGGCCAGGCGAGCCAGGACCTCGGCTTGCGCGCCGCGCAGGCTTATTTCGACGTGCTCGGCGCGCAGGACACGCTCGCCCTGGTCGGCGCGCAGAAGGCGGCGATCTCGGAGCAGCTGGCGCAGGCGAAGCGCAACTTCGAGGTCGGAACCGCCACCATCACCGACACGCACGAAGCCCAGGCGCGCTACGACCTGATCGTCGCCCAGGAAATCGCCGCGCAGAACGACCTGGAGAGCAAGCGGCAGGCGCTGCAGCTCGTCGGCGGCAAGGAGTACGCGCAGCTCACCCCGATGCGCGCCGACATACGCCTTTCGCCGCCTAACCCGCCCGACATGCAGAGCTGGGTCGACCTTGCCGAGAAGCAAAGCTATCCGGTGCTCGCCGCGGCGGCTGTCGCCGAGGTCGCGCAGCTCGAGCTGAAGCGCGCGGGCGCGGGTCACCGGCCGACGCTCGACCTGGTTGGAACCTACGGCACGACGCGCGACACCGGCTCGCTGGTCACCCCGGTTGGGCGCGAGATCACCACGGGACAGCTGGCCTTTCAGCTCGCCCTGCCGATCTACCAGGGCGGCGCAATCAGCTCGCGCGAGCGCGAGGCCGCGGCCAATGCCAACAAGGCGCGCGAGGATCTCGAGAACGCGCGCCGCACCTCGGCGCTCAGCACGCGCCAGACCTACCTCGCGGTGAGCAACGGCATCGCCCAGATCGCTGCGCTCGAGCAGGCGCTGGTTTCCTCCCAGAGCGCGCTCGACTCGAACCGCCTGGGCTACGAGGTGGGCGTGCGCATCAACATCGACGTGCTCAACGCGCAGCAGCAGCTCTTCTCCACGCGCCGCGACCTCGCGGTGGCGCGCTACAACGCGATCATCAACCAGCTCAAGCTCAAGGCGGCTGCCGGCACGCTGCGCGAGGAAGACCTGGAAGAGGTCAACCGGGCCCTACAGCCGTAGCAGGCTCCGGCATACATCAAGATGGCGCTCGGTCGCGCCGCGGTGTGCTTCACAGAGCTTCTGGCCGGCCTCGCTCATCCGCTTCCGCAGCGGAAGATCCTTTAGCAGCTCCGCGGCGAGCTGCATCGCCGAAGCGGCATCCTCGACCTGCCGCGCCGCGCCCGCCCGGAGCGCGAGGCGGGTCGCTTCGGCGAAGTTGAACATGTGCGGCCCGAGCACCGCCGGCGCGCCGGCGGCGAGGGCCTCGATCAGGTTCTGGCCACCGAGGGGCGCGAAGGAGCCGCCGATCATCGCCACGTCGCACGCCGCGTAGTAGAAGGCCATCTCGCCCATGGTGTCGCCAAGATGCACCCGGTCGGCCGCCGCCGGCCGCGGCTGCGCGCTGCGACGCGACTGCGCGAGACGCGCCACCTCGTCGAAGCGCCGCGCGTGACGCGGCACCACCACCAGTAGCGCGCCGCCCTCGGGCCGCCAGTCGGCGACCAGCAGCTTCTCTTCCCCTTCGCGGGTGCTCGCGGCGAGCACGACCGGGCGCGCCAGGCCGGCGCGCCAGGCGCGCCCGGCGGCGAGCTGCGCCGGGTCCGGGCTGACGTCGAACTTGAGGTTGCCGGTCACCCGCGTGTCGCGCGCACCGGCCGCACGCAGCCTGGCCGCGTCCTCGGCGCTCTGGGCGCATACCGCCGCCAGACTCGCGAAGGCAGGCTCGGCGAGGCCGCGCCAGCGCGCATAGCGCCGGGCCGACTTCTCGGAGAGCCGCGCGTTGGCGAGCACCACCGGCACGCCGCGCCGCGCGCACTCCGCGAGCAGGTTGGGCCATACCTCGGTCTCCATCAGCACCCCGAGGCGCGGCTTGAAGTGCTCGAGGAACGCCTGCGTGGTCTCCGGAAAGTCGTAGGGCAGGTAGGCGCACAGCACCGACTCGCCGTAGAGCTGCTTGAGCGTCGCGCGTCCCGCCGCAGTGGTGCAGGTGACGAGGATGCGGTATTGGGGCGCCGCCGCGGCGAGCGCGCGAACCAGGGGCTCGGCGGCGCGCGCCTCGCCGACCGAAACGGCATGGATCCAGATGAGCGGCTGCGGCGCCTCGCCGCCATAGAGGCCCAGGCGCTCGCCGACGCTTTCGCGGTAGCCGGGCTCGGCGCGGCCGCGCCACCACAGGCGAGCGAGCAGGAACGGCAGCGCGAGGCGCAACAGCATCGTGTAGAGGACTCTCACGCGAGCGCCCGAAGCACGTCCGCCGGCGCGGGCGGCGCGTTCAGGCCGCCGACGTTGCGCGCATTGGCCGCGCCGTAGATGCCGGTGAGCGCGGGATCCGAGCCGCAGTAGATGCCTACCGTGCGCGCGCCGAGCGCCGCGGCCAGGTGCGTCAGGCCGGTGTCAACGCCGAGCACCGCGCGCGCGCGCGCCAGCAGCCGCGCGAGCTGCTCGAGCGACATGCGCGGCGGCACGCGCGCGCCACCGAGCGCGGCAGCGATTCGTTCGGCGCGGGCGCGCTCCTCGGCCGTTCCCCACGGCATCACCACCGGCAGGCCGAGCGCGCGCGCGGCCTCGACCCAGCGCTCCTCCGCCCAGAGCTTGTCGGCACGGCTCGTCATGGTGAGCAGCACCCCGTAGGGCGCCTCGGCCGTGTCGTGCGCTATCCCGGCGAGGCCGTACTCGGGCGCCGCATCGAGCGCGTAGCCGAGCGCAGCCGCGCTCAGCCTGCGGTTGCGCTCCACCGCGTGCAGGCCGCGCGGCACGGGGTACTTCTTTTCGTAGAACAGGGAAGCCACCGACTCGCGCGCGCTCGCCGCATCCATGCCGTGGCGCGCGCCGCAGGCCTGCGCGGCGACCAGCGCGCTCTTGAGGAGCGATTGCGTGTCGACGATCGCGTCGTAGCGCTCGGCGCGCAGCGTGCGGCGGAAAGCCGCGATCTCGGCGCGCGTCGCAGTGCGCCACCAGGAGCCGCGCCAGCGGCGCAGCGCGATCGGCAGGACGCGGCGCACCGCGGGATGCATCGCAGGAATCGCAGCGAAGGACTCTTCGACCACCCAGTCGATCTCGGCGCCGGGGATGCTGCGCGCCGCGTCGCTCACCGCCGGGCAGTGATGCACGACGTCGCCGAGCGAGGAGGTCTTTACGAAGAGGATCTTAACCGTCGGACAAAGCCATTTAGAATGACCGGCTGCGATTCTATCGGGATAACAATCTGAACGCCCCGACCCGCGCGCCGCTCTCGGCGGTGCTCATCACCCGCAATGCCGGCGCGGTGCTCGCGCCCTGCCTCGAGAGCCTGCGCTTCGCCGACGAGATCCTGATCATCGACTCCGCCTCGAGCGACGGCACGCTCGAGATCGCGGCGCGACACGGCGCGCGAGTGGCGAACAAGGAGTGGCTCGGCTTCGGCCGCCAGAAGCAGTTCGCGGTGGATCAGGCGAAAAACGACTGGGTGCTCTGCATCGACGCCGACGAGCGCGTCTCGCCAGAGCTCGCCGCCAGCATCGCGCGCGCGCTCGCCGCGCCGGTATCGCCGGTGTACCGCATGGCGCGGCGCAACCGCTTTCTCGGCCGCTGGCTCTCGCACGGCGAAGGCTATCCCGACTGGAGCCCGCGGCTCTTCAACCGCATGAACGCGCGCTGGAGCGACGACCTGGTGCACGAGAAGGTGCTCTACGCGGTGACGCCGGGCACGCTCGAGGGCGACCTGCTGCACGACTCCTCCGACGACCTCGCCGAGTATCTCGAGCGCCAGAACCGCTACACCACGCTCGCCGCGCGCCAGGCGTTCGAGCTCGGGCGCAGCGCGGGCGTGTTCCACCTGCTCGCCTCGCCCGTGGTGCGCTTCTTCAAGTTCTACGTGCTGCGCCTGGGCTTCCTCGACGGGGTGCCCGGCCTGCTGCACATCTCGATTGGCTGCATGAACAGCTACCTGAAGTACGCCAAGCTGCTGGAGCTGAGGAAAGCCGAGGGACGTTGAAGGTCCTCGTTACCGGGGCGGCCGGCTTCATCGGCATGCACTGCGCCGCGCGCCTGCTCGAGCGCGGCGACGAGGTGGCGGGCGTCGACAACTTGTCGCCCTATTACTCGGTCGAGCTGAAGCAAGCGCGCCTCGCTCGCCTCGCGCACCGCGCGTTCCGTTTCCGCGAAGTGGACGTCGCCGACGCTGCCGCTCTGAATGAAATCTTCAGGGCGGAAAAGCCCGACGCGGTGCTGCACCTCGCCGCGCAGGCCGGGGTGCGCCACTCGCTCGAGAACCCGGCTTCCTATATCCATTCCAACCTGGTGGGCTTCGCCAACGTGCTCGAGTGCTGCCGCGCCGCGGCGCCGCGCCACCTGGTGTTCGCCTCGAGCTCCAGCGTCTACGGCAACAATCCGCGCCTGCCCTGGTCGGAATCCGACAACGTCGACCATCCGATCAGCCTGTACGCGGCCACCAAGAAGTCGAACGAGCTCTCGGCGCACGTCTACAGCCACCTCTACGGGCTGCATGCCACCGGGCTGCGCTATTTCACCGTCTACGGCCCCTGGGGGCGGCCCGACATGTCGGCGGTCCTGTTCGCGCGCGCCATCGTCGAGGGGCGGCCGATCCCGGTCTTCAACCACGGCGACATGCAGCGCGACTTCACCTACATCGACGACATCGTCGAGGGGACGCTGCGCGTCCTCGACAAGCCGGCGCGGTATGCCATCTACAACATCGGCAACCACGCGCCGGTCAAGCTCACCGACTACATCGCCGCGCTCGAGCGCGCGCTCGGCGCCAAGGCGAAGCTTGAGATGCGGCCGATGCAGCCCGGCGACGTGAAGGCGACCTATGCCGACACGAGCGCGCTCTCGCGCGCGGTGGGCTTCGCCCCGTCGACTCCGCTCGAGACCGGGCTCGGGCGCTTCGCCGAGTGGTTCAGGGCCTACTACCTCAAAGACGCCAGACGCTGAAGCCTGCCGCCTCGAGCGCGCGGCGGTCGAAGCGCGACTTGACGTCGATGAAGCACCCGCCAGGTGTGAGTTTGCTGGTGAGCCGATCGAGGGACATTCCCACAAAACCCCGATGTGCAACGGCGGCCACCAGCGCATCGGCGCGCGGCAGCTCGTCCCAGGCCGAGAGCGAAAGGGCGAACTCGCGCTCGACCTCTTCGCGGTCCGCGACCGGGTCGTGCACCGCGACGCGCACGCCGTAGCTCGCCAGCTCCTTCACCAGCTCCACCACTTGCGAGTTGCGCACGTCGGGCACGTCCTCCTTGAAGGTGAGGCCGAGGACGTTGACGTGCGCGCCCTTGATCGCGCTGCCGGCGGCAATCATGCGCACGGTCTGCTCGGCGACGTACTTGCCCATGCCGTCGTTGATGCGCCGCCCGGCGAGGATCACCTGCGGGTGATAGCCCGTGCGCTCGGCCTTGTGCGTCAGGTAGTACGGATCGACGCCGATGCAGTGGCCGCCGACCAGCCCCGGGCGGAAAGGCAGGAAATTCCATTTGGTGCCCGCGGCCTCGAGCACCTCGAGCGTGTCCAGCCCGAGGCGGTTGAAGATGATCGCGAGCTCATTCATCAGCGCGATGTTGAGGTCGCGCTGCGTGTTCTCGATCACCTTCGCCGCCTCGGCCACGGCGATGCTCGACACCCGGTGCACGCCCGCGCTGACGATCGCGGAATAGAGCTCGGCCACCTTGTCGAGGGTCGGCGCGTCGTCGGCAGCGACCACCTTGCGCACGCGCGAGAGCGTGTGCTCGCGATCGCCGGGGTTGATGCGCTCGGGCGAGTAGCCGACGTGGAAGTCCTGCTTCCAGCGCATGCCCGAGCCTTTCTCGAGCTCGGGAACGCAGATCTCCTCGGTGGCGCCGGGATAGACGGTCGACTCGTAGATCACGGTGGCGCCGCGGCGCAGGTGCGCGCCGATGGTGCGGCTCGCGGCGATGAGCGGCCGGAAGTCGGGCTGGCGCGCGTTGTCGACCGGCGTGGGCACGGCCACCAGGATGAAATCCGCCTCGCGCAGCGCGCTCGGGTCGGACGTCCACTCGACGCGCTCGGCGCGCTTCAGCTCGCCGGCGCCGAGCGCCCCGGCCGGGTCGACGCCCTCGCGCAGCCGCGCCAGCTTTTTCTCCGAAATGTCGAAGCCGAGCGTGCGGAAATGCCGGCCGAACTCGACTGCCAGAGGCAATCCCACATAGCCCAGGCCCACCACGGCGACGGTCGTCATAGGAGCACGGGTTCTTCCATCGCTGCGAGCAGCTCGTGCCAGTGCTCGAGCGGGTGGCCGAGCGCGCGTGCCGCCTTGGCGTTGTCGAGCACCGAGTAGGCCGGCCGCCTTACCGGATCGGGGTATTCGCCCGTGCGCACGCGCTCGATGGGCGCGTGCGAACCCATTTTGTCGAGAATCGCGCGGGCGAACTCGAACCAGGTCGCCTCGCCCGAAGGCACGAGATGAAAGAGGCCTTCGACGTTCTTGCGCAGCAGCTCGACCGAGCCTGCGGCGACGAACGCAGCCGAGCTCGGCACGCCGTGCTGATCGTCGACCACGCGCAGGCGCTCGCCGGCCGCCGCCCTGGCGGCGATGGTGCGGTAGAAGTTGCCGCCGTGCGGCGCATAGAGCCAGCTCGAGCGCACGATGAGCGCCCGGCAGCCGGAAGCGCGCACCCGCAGCTCGCCTTCGAGCTTTGAGGCGCCATAGGCGTTGAGCGGGCCGGGCGCGTCGTCCTCGCCGTAGGGCGAGCGCTTCGCGCCATCGAACACGTAGTCGGTCGAGTAGTGCACGAGGAGCGCGCCGAGCGCGCGCGCCTCCTCCGCGAGGATGCCGGGCGCGGCGGCGTTGATGCGCAATGCCGCGGCGCGCTCGGTCTCGGCGCGCGCCACCGCGGTATAGGCCGCGGCGTTGACGATCACGTCGGGGCGAGCCTCGCGCACCGCGCGGCGCAGCGCCTCCTCCGAGGCGAGGTCGAGGCTCGAGCGGTCGGTCGCGATCACGCTCGCGAGCGGCGCCAGCCGGCGCTCGAGCTCGACGCCGAGCTGGCCGCGCCGGCCGGTGAGCATGACCTTCACGGGTAGCACTCGGCGCGCGCGAAGTCGGCGCCGCGCGCGTCGCGCGCCGAGACCTGCGGCGCGGCGTCGAGCGGCCAGCGGATGCCGAGCTCGGGGTCGTTCCAGCGGATGACGCGCTCGTCCTCAGGGCGGCGCAGCTCGGTCATCCGGTAGGCGAGCATGGCGTGCTCGGATAGGACGAGGAAGCCGTGCGCGAAACCCGCCGGCACCCACAGCATGCGGTGGGTCGCGCCCGACAGGGTCACCGCGACCGACTTGCCGAAGGATGGCGAGCTGCGCCGCAGGTCGACCACCACGTCGTAGACCTCGCCCACCAGCACCTGCACCAGCTTCGCCTGCGGCTTGCGCAACTGGTAATGCAGGCCGCGCAGCACGTTGCGCACCGAGAAGGACTGGGTCTCCTGCGCGAAGTGCGGCTCGACCCCGGTGGCCTCGCGAAAGGTGGCGCGGTTCCAGGGCTCGAGCACGAAGCCGCGCTCGTCGCTGAACACTTCCGGCTCGAGGATCAGCACCTCGCCGATCGCCGCGCGCTCGACCTTCACGGCACGAGCCGCTCGGAGAGCACGCGCAGCAGATATTCGCCATAGCCGCTCTTCGCCAGCGGCCGGGCGAGCGCCTCGAGCTGGCGCGCGTCGATGAAACCCATGCGGTAGGCGATCTCTTCGGGGCAGGCGACCTTGAGGCCCTGGCGGTGCTCCAGCGTCGCGATGAAATGCGCCGCCTCGAGCAGCGCCTCGTGCGTGCCGGTGTCGAGCCAGGCCATGCCGCGGCCGAGCGTGACGACCTCCAGCTCGCCGCGCTCGAGGTAGCCGCGGATCACGTCGGTGATCTCGAGCTCGCCGCGCGCCGAGGGCCGCAGGCGCGCCGCGTGCTCGGCGGCGCCGGCGTCGAGGAAATAGATGCCGGTCATGGCATAGCGCGAGCGCGGGCGGGCCGGCTTTTCCTCGATGCTCGTGGCGCGGCCGCGGCTATCGAACTCGATCACGCCGTAGCGCTCGGGATCGGTCACCGGATAGGCGAACACCGTCGCGCCCTTCTCGCGCGCGGCGGCGCGCTGCAGCAGTGCGCCGAGCTCGTGGCCGTGAAAAATGTTGTCGCCGAGCATCAGCGCGACCCGGTCGCGGCCCGCGAACTCGCGGCCAATGACCAGCGCCTGCGCGATGCCCTCCGGGCGCGCCTGCACCGCGTAGGTCAGGCGCAGCCCCCAGCGCGCGCCGTCGCCAAGCAGCTGCTCGTAGCGCGGCGTGTCGGACGGCGTCGAGATGAGGAGGATGTCCTTGATGCCCGCGAGCATCAGCGTGCTGAGCGGGTAGTAGACCATCGGCTTGTCGTAGACCGGCAGGAGCTGCTTGGACAGCACCTGGGTCGCCGGATAGAGCCGCGTGCCTGCGCCGCCGGCGAGGAGGATGCCCTTCACGCCGCGGCGTGCGCGAAATGGCGCTCGACGTTGGCGAGATACCAGCGCACGGTCTTCTCCAGCCCCGATTCGAAGCTCTCCTTCGGCCGCCAGCCGAGCTCGCGCCTGATCTTGGAGATATCCATCGCGTAGCGCCGGTCGTGGCCCGGCCGGTCCTGCACGTATGAGATCAGCTCGGCGTACGAGCCCGCGCCTCGCGGCCGCTCGCGGTCGAGCAGCGCGCACAGCGCGCGCACCACGTCGTTGTTGGCGTGCTCCGACTCGCCGCCGATGTTGTAGGTCTCGCCCGGCCGGCCGCGCTCGAGCACGACGAGCAGCGCCTCGCAGTGGTCGGCGACATAGAGCCAGTCGCGCACGTTGCCACCGTCGCCGTACACCGGCAAGGCTCGGCCGGCGAGCGCGTTGCGGATCATGAGCGGGATCAGCTTCTCGGGGTACTGGCGCGGCCCGTAGTTGTTCGAGCAGTTGGTGATCAGCACCGGCAGGCCGTAGGTGTGGTGGTAGGCGCGCACCAGATGGTCGGCCGCAGCCTTGGAGGCGGCGTAGGGGCTGCTCGGGCGGAAGGGATGCTGCTCGGTAAAGGCCGCCGCGCGCGGCTCGAGCGAGCCGTAGACCTCGTCGGTCGAGATGTGCAGGAAGCGGAGCGCGTCGGGGCGGCCGGCTTTTTCCCAGTGCTCGCGCGCCTCCTCGAGCAGCGCCCAGGTGCCGACCACGTTGGTCTGCACGAAAGCCTCGGGGCCGGCGATCGAGCGGTCGACGTGGCTCTCGGCGGCGAAGTGCACGATGGCGCGCGGCCGGTGCGTGCGCAACAGGCTGCGCACCAGGGCGCGGTCGGCGATGTCGCCGCGCACGAAGACGTGGCGCGGATCGTCGCGCAGCGCCTCGAGGTTCAGCAGGCTGCCGGCATAGGTCAGCTTGTCGAGCGTGACCACCGGCTCGCCGCCCTCGGCGAGCGCGGCGAGCACGAAGTTCGAGCCGATGAAGCCGGCGCCTCCGGTAACGAGCAGCACAGGCGGAATTTACAGCAGCCCGCGATAGACCGCGTCGGTCGCCTCGATCTGGCGCTCGAAGGTGAAGCGCTCGAGCGCACGGGCGCGCGCGCGCTCGGCCATGGCGCGGGTGCGCTCGGGCTCCGCCCACACCGCGGCGAGCGCGCGCCGCAGCGCCTCGACGTCGCCCGGCGGCACCACGCGGCCGGTGACGCCGTCCTCGACCACCTCGGTCAGCCCGCCGGCGGAGGAGCAGATGACCGGCGTGCCGACCAGCATCGCCTGCGGCATGACCTGCGAGGTGGCCTCGTTCTTGAGCGACGGCAGCACGCATACGCCCATCGCGCGCATCAGCGCGGGCACGTCGTCTCGATGGCCGGCGAAGATCGTGCGCCCCGCAAGCGCGCCATGCGCCGCGCGCTCCCTGATCTTCGGGCCCATGGGGCCGTCGCCGACGATCAGCAGGCGCAGGCGCGGCAGCTCGGGAGCCGCGCGCTCGCAGGCCTCGATCAGGATCTCGTGGCCCTTCCAGCTGCGCAGCACCGCGACGATGCCGACCACCTGATCGGCCGCGTCGAGGCCCAGCTCGCGGCGCACCGGCGCCGGGTCGACGCCGGGATGAAAGCGCGTCGCGTCGGCGCCCGCCGGGATCGATACGTGGCGCGCCGCGTCGCCGCCCGAGAGCGCGGCGAGCTCATCGCGGATGTGCCGGCCGCTCGAGATCACGCGGCTCGGCAGCCAGCCGTAGACGATGCGCGCGTTCAGCCCGGGGCGCACCGCGGAAGCAAGGTGCCGGCTGCGCACCACGGGGATGCCTGCCAGGCGCCCGGCGAGGCCGCCGCACCAGCCGTCGACCGAGCTGTGGGTGTGGATCAGGCCGATGCCCCGCGCGCGCGCGAGGCGCGCGAGGCGCACGACCGTGACCAGGTCGAGCGGTCCGTGAAAGGCGAGGCGGTGCACGGTGAAGCCGGCGCGCTCGGCCTCCTCGCCCGCGCGCGCGCCGGGGCGCGTCGCGAGCTCCATCGTGTAGCCGCGCTCCCTGAATGCGCGCATCTCGGCGACGACGCGGATCTCCTGCCCGCCCCAGCCGAGCGACCACTCCGTGTGCAGGACCGAGGCGCTCAGGCGGCGGCGCGCTCGGCGGCGTACTGCAGGCGGTAGAGCCGCGCGTAAACGCCGTCTTTCGCCAGCAGCTCGGCATGCGTGCCGAGCTCGATGACGCGGCCGCGCTCGAGCACCGCGATGCGGTCGGCGCGCTCGATGGTCGAGAGCCGGTGGGCGATGACGATGGTGGTGCGCCCGCGCATCAGCGTCTCGAGCGCCGCCTGGACGTGCCGCTCGGACTCGGAGTCGAGCGCCGAGGTCGCCTCGTCGAGGATCAGCACCGGCGCGTTCTTGAGGAGCGCGCGCGCGATGGCCAGGCGCTGGCGCTGGCCGCCCGAGAGGCGCAGCCCGTTCTCGCCAATCAGCGTGTTGAGCCCTTCCGTCGTCTCGCGGATGAAGCCGAGCGCGTGCGCCGCCTCGGCGGCGGCGACGACGTCCCGCTCGGTCGCGCCGCCCAGGCGCCCGTAGGCGATGTTGGCGTAGATCGAGTCGTTGAACAGCACGACTTCCTGGCTCACCAGCGCGATATTGGCGCGCAGGCTGTCGAGCGTGAGCGACTGCAGGTCGTGGCCGTCGAGCAGGATGCGGCCGTTGCTGGGCGCGTAGAAACGTGGCAGCAGGTTGACCAGCGTGGTCTTGCCGCCGCCCGAAGGGCCGACCAGCGCGAGCGTCTCGCCGGGGCGGATGTGCAGCTCCACGCCGTCGAGCGCGGGCTCGGTGCGCGTCGGGTAGGAGAAGCTGACGCGCTCGTACCTCAGCTCGCCGCGCGCGCGGGCGATGACGACGCCTCCGTGGTCGTCTTCCAGCGGCGAATCGATCAGGCCGAACACGCTCTCGGCGGCGGCGAGGCCGCGCTGCAGCGGCGCGTTGACCTCGGTCAGGTGCTTGAGCGGCGCGAGCAGCATCATCATCGCGGTGAGGAACGAGGCGAACTCGCCCACCGAGACCACGCCGGCCATCGAGTCCTGCATCGCCAGGTAGACGATGATCGCCAGCGCCACCGAGGCGAGCGTGTGCGTGATCGGCGTAGTCAGCGCGGCCGAGACGCCGGCGCGCATCTGGAAGCCGCGCAGGCGCTGCGAGACGCGCTCGAAGCGCCGCGACTCGTAGTCCTGCCCGCCGAAGATCTTCACCACCTTGTGCGACTCGATCGTCTCCTGCAGCACCTGCACCAGCTCGCCGGTGGCGAGCTGCGAGGCGCGCCACATCCGGCGCAGCCGGCGCGAGATGATGCGCACGGCAAACGCCACGGGCGGCGCGATGGCGAGCGTGATCAGCGTCAGCTTCCAGTTGAGGTAGAGCAGCCAGGCGAGCAGCCCGATGACGGTGATCGAGTCGCGCACCACGGTGGTGAGCACCATGGTCGCCGCGCCGGTGACGCCGGCCACGTCGTAGGCCACCTTGGAGAGCAGCGCGCCCGAGGTATGGTCGTCGAGGAAGCGCGTCGGCAGGCGCACCAGGCGCGCGAACATCGCCGAGCGCAGGTCGAGCACCACCTTGCCCGCGACCCATTGCAGGAAATACTGCGAGCTGAGGGTCAGTATCCCGCGCAGCAGGAAGATGCCGACGATCGCCGCGGCGAAGACCAGCGGCGGGTAGTGCGTGCCCTTGGCACCGAAGCCGCTGTCGAGCAGCGGCTTGATCAGCGCGGGGAAGAGCGGCTCGGTCGCCGCAGTCGCGATCATGCCGACCACCGCGAGCGAGAACACTGCGGCGTAGCGGCGCACGTAGCCGAGTAGGCGCAGGTACAGCTCGCGGCCGGAGTAGACAGTGCCCGTGTCAGCCATGCGCGGCCCTGAGTTCGGCGTAGAGGGTCGAGAGCTGGCGCGCCATGGCGTCGATGCCGAAGCGCTCGGCGGTGGCGCGCGCTGCCGCGGTCAGCTCGCGCCGTCGAAGCGCATCGTCGACTTCATGCATCAGCCGCGCGAGGCCTGCGGCGTCGTCGGGCTCGCACACCCAGCCGTTGGCGCCGGCCTCGATGATCTCGGCGGCGCCGCTGCGCGTGCTCACGATCGCCGGCAGGCCCATCGCCAGCGCCTCGAGGGCGGTGTTCGGGAACGGGTCGTAGCGGCTCGGGAGGATAAAGCAATCCGCCGCGGCATACAGCGGCCGCACGTCCTCGCGGCCGCCGAGCAAGCGCACGCGCGCGCCGAGCGGCGCGGCGCGCGCGGCGAAGCGCGCCGCGTCACGGTCGGTGCCGGCGACGGCGAGGCGAAAGCCCGGATGATCGGCGAGGGCGAGGGCATCGATGGCCGCCGCCAGGCCCTTGCGCGCGAACCCCGAGCCGACGAACAGGAACAGCGTGTCGCGCGGCGCGCAGCCGAGCTCGGCGCGCGCCGCGCCCCGCAGCCGCTCGCGCGCCGCGAGGCTGAAGTGCTCCAGGTCGACGCCGCTGTAGATCACGTGCAGCTTCTCGGGCGCGACGCGGAAGCGCTGCCGGATCTCGTCGCGCACCATGCGCGAGTTGCAGATCACCGCGCGCAGGCGCGGATGCTCGAACATGCGCTTCTCGGCGCGGCACAGGTAGCGGTGGCGCGGGTTGAGCGCGATCGCGAGCCGCCCCAGGAGCGAGACCGTGCGGCTGCGCAGCTCGAGCCAGCGCCGGTGCACGCCGTCGCCTGCGCGGTAGACGTCGCAGCCCGGGATGCGCTCGTGCGACTGCACCAGGTCGAAGCCGGCGCTGCGCCACGCGGCGCGCGCCGCGCGCGCGAACGACCAGTCGCGCCACAGCCCGCCGAGGTACCAGGGGTCGACGCGGAGCATCCGGCGCGCGCCCCAGCCCTCGGCGCGCCGCGCGATCAGCGTCACCACCGCGCCGGCGCGCTCGAGCGCGGGCAGCGCCCGCGCGACGAAGCGCTCGGCGCCGCCGAACGGGTTGTAGCGCTGGCGCACGATGGCCAGCTTGAGCGTCATCCCGCGAGGGTACCTTAATCGAGCCGCCAGGCGAGCGACGCGTACAGCGTCCGCTGCGGCTGCGGATACGCCGAGAAGCTCGTAGCCCCATTCCAGATGCCGTAGCTGTAGTAGCGCTTGTCGAGCAGGTTGCGGCCCTCGAGCGCGAGCGTGGCGCGCTTGCCGACTTTGCGCTCTAGCTTCGCGTCGATCAGGCCGTAGGCGGGAATGCGTTTCGCGAAGCGGTTCGCCTGGTCATTGTCGTAGCGCTGGCGGCCGACGTAGCGCGTGTTGAGGTTGAAGCGGCTCTCGGCGCTGAACGACCAGGAGAAGCCCGCCGCGGCGATCGCTTCGGGCACCAGCGGCACGTCCTTGCCCGAGACGTCGACGCCGCCGTAGGTGCCGCTGCGGAACTGCGCCTGCTGCAGGGCGAGCGAGGCGCGCAAGTCCAGCTCGCGCGTGGCGCGCCAGGCGCTTTCCAGCTCGACGCCGCGGCGCCGCGTCGGCGCGAGATTGATGTTGTCGAACACGAGCGGGCTGAAGTAGATCTCGTTCTCGAGGCGCGTCTCGAAGAGCGCCGCGCGCAGCCGCAGACCGCGCGCCTCGTACTCCGCGCCGAGCTCGCCGGTGCGCGCAGTCTGCGGCTCAAGCAGACGGCCGGCGCACGCCGCGAAGCAGACCTCGTCGAAAGTGGCCAGGCGGAAGCTCGAGCCGAGCTTGCCGTAGGCCGACCAGCCTCCGCCCAGCCGCTGGCGCAGCGCGGACTCGTAGGCGCGCAGCGGATAGGTGCGCCGGTCGGGCGCGAGCCCCTGCTCGCTGTGCTGCGCGCGCGCGCCAAGCACGAGCCGCGTGCCCTCCGCCAGCCAGAAGTTGGCGAGGCCGTAAAGCGCGCGATTTTCCTGGTCGCCCACGCGCTGGCCGAACGTGTTGCGGTTGTCGTAGGCCCAGCGCTCGACGTCGACGCCGACCGTGGCGTCGTGGGTGCGTCCGCCAGCGTCGAAGCGCAGCTTGGCGCGCGGCAGGAACGACCAGAGCTCGACGCGCGTATCGCTCTCGAATCCGGAAAAGCGCGCCGGCGCGTCCTTGGTGCGGTAGGAAAGATCACCCGCCCACTCGTTGCGACCCGCGGTCCCCGCGCCGCCGAGCGTCAGCGTCGCGTCGTCGCGCGCGACGGTGCCGAGGAAGGCCCCCGCCTGGCGCGGATCGGCGGCGATCTGCGCCTCGGTGAGCGCACCGGGCAACTGCAGGTCCTGCCGGCCGAGGCTCGCGCGCAGGTAGGCTCGGCCCTGGGTGCCGCGCGTCTCGAGGAGCCCCGCCACGTTGGTCTGCACGAAGCGGTTGTTGCGCCGGTAGCCCTCGGTATCCTCGCGCGAGGCGTCGAGCGACACGCCGAGCGCATCGCCCGCATCGCGCAGGCCGGCCCGGCCCTCCACCGTGCCGTAGCCGCCGGCGCGCGCCACCGCGTAGCCGCTCGCCTCGCCGGGCCGGACGCGGCGCGTGATGATGTTGATCGTGCCCCCGCTCGCGCCCGCGCCGTAGAGCACCGCACCGCCGCCGCGAACGATCTCGATGCGCTCGATCGACTCGATCGGCACCGCGCTGAGCTGCGCGGAGCTGAGCTCGTTTTCCGAGATGCGCACGCCGTCGATCAGCACCACCACGTTCTGGTCGCCGGTGATGCCGAAGCCGCGCAGGTCGAGCTGCTGGTTCGGCGTGCCGGTGTTGTCGCGGATGTGCACCAGGCCGAACTGGGCGAGGATCTCGGACAGGTTCGAAGTCGCGCTGCGTTGCAGATCGTCGCGCTCGATGATCGTCACGCCGACCGGGAGGTCGCGCTTCGAATCCGGGAAGCGCGTGGCGGTGATCACCACCGCGTCGTCCTGGGCATGGGATGAGAGCGCGACGAGGCCGGCGAGGAAACCGGCGGCAAGCCGAAGCATGAGAAACCTCCCTGGCGTCTTCCCCGACGCCTGCAAGTGGTTGGGTGGCTTCCAGGCCGGTCTCCGGACTCACGAGGCATGGCGTCCCGGCCTTCCGGCTTCTCGCCGTGGCCTGAAGCTCTGGGGCGCTTCTCTCGCTTACCGTTGCGGGGGCAGTGCGGGCTTTTCACCCGCTTCCCGTACACCTGGTAGCGCCGCGATGATAAACCCAGCGCTCGAGCGCAAGGTCATGAAGTACATGCAAAAGCAGGCGTTACTGCTTGACGCAACTTGAATTTTGAAACATAGTCGCGCCCGTGGAGGCCGAGTTCGAATCGCTCGAGGCGAAGGTGGCGCAGTTCGTCGACCTGTGCGAGCGCCTGCGCGCCGAGAACGGCGAGCTCAGGCGCCAGCTCGCGGCCGCGCAGAACGACGCAAAACAGCTCCACGAGAAAATCGACGGGGCGAAATCCAAGCTCGAAGGCCTGCTGAACCGGCTGCCCGGCTGATGGCCGCATCTCATGGCTGAGGCCGGCAAGACGATCGAGGTGCAGCTGCTCGGCCGCAGCTATCGCGTGGCGTGCGCCGACGGCGAGCGCGAGGCGCTGCTGCAGGCCGTCGCCTACCTCGACGGCAAGATGAACGAAATCCGCAAGAGCGGCAAGGTGATGGGCGCCGAGCGCATCGCGGTGATGGCGGCGCTCAACGTGGCGCACGAATTGCTCAGCGTCAAGCTCGGCGCGGGCTTCGACCTCGGCGAGGCGAAGCGCCGCATTTCGGCGATCGAATCGCAGCTCGATGCGGCGATTGCAAAACAGGAAAAGTTGTTCTAAAACGTAGTCGTTCCCTGCTGTGCACGACAGGGCTCAAATTTCTCGAACCGATAGCTTCCTTCGGTTGCGGCCCTAGTGTCACTGTTGCGATCGTCCCCGGCGCCAGCGAGCGCCTGCCGGACGAACCTGATGTGGCCGGAAAGCGACCACCCTGTTTAGCCAGGGTTCGGGAGCCGAGCCCAACGGCATGAGCGGGGAACGCTTCCCTCTGCCAAGAACCGCCAGGCGATGAACTACTGGCTCATGAAGAGCGAGCCCGACGAGTGCTCGATCGACGACGTGCTCGCGGCGCCGGGGCGCAAGACGGCGTGGAGCGGTGTTCGCAACTACCAGGCCCGCAACTTCATGCGCGACCGGATGAAGGTTGGCGACGGCGTGCTGTTCTACCACTCGAGCTGCGCCGAGCCCGGCATCGCCGGCCTCGCCGAGGTCGCTTCGGCGCCCTATCCGGACGCGAGCCAGTTCGACCGCAAGAGCCCCTACTACGACGCGGCCTCGAAGAAGGACGCGCCGCGCTGGGTCAACGTCGATGTGCGGGCGCTGCGAAGAACGCGATTGGTGTCTTTGTCGGAGCTCAAGCGACAAAGGCCGCTGGCCAAAATGGTTACTCTTCGCCCGGGGAACCGGCTGTCGATCACCCCGGTTACCGAGGCTGAGTGGAACCATATTCAAAAGCTGCTCTGAAGAACGACCTCCTGCTGCGCGCGCTGCGCTGCGAGCCGACCGAGCGCACGCCGCTGTGGCTCATGCGCCAGGCCGGGCGCTACCTGCCGGAGTACAACGCGACCCGCGCGCGGGCCGGCAGCTTTCTCGCGCTCGCCAAGACGCCGGCACTCGCCGCCGAGGTCACGCTCCAGCCGCTCGAGCGCTTTCCGCTCGACGCCGCGATCCTGTTCTCGGACATCCTCACCATCCCCGACGCGATGGGTCTCGGCCTTTACTTCGCTGAGGGCGAGGGGCCGCGCTTCGAGCGTCCGCTGCGCGACGAATCGGCCATCCGGGCGCTGCGCGAGCCCGACGCGGACGGCCTCAATTACGTGACCGAAGCGGTGCGCCAGATCAAGCACGCCCTCGCCGGCCGCGTGCCGCTGATCGGCTTCTCCGGCAGCCCTTACACGCTCGCCTGCTACATGATCGAGGGCTCGGGCAGCGACGACTGGCGCACGGTGAAGGCGATGCGCTACGCGCGGCCCGACCTCCTGCACCGCATCCTCGCGGTGAACGCCCGCGCCGTCACTGCGTACCTGAAGGCGCAGGCTGCGGCGGGTATCGACGTGGCGATGATCTTCGACACCTGGGGCGGCAGCCTGGCGCACGCCGACTACGAGCCGTTCTCGCTCGCCTACATGAGGACGGTGCTGCGCGAGCTGCGCCTGCCGACGATCGTGTTCACGAAAGGCGCCGCGCCTTGGCTGCGCGAGCTCATCGAGTGCGGCGCGAGCGCGATCGGCCTCGACTGGAGCGTCGATGCCCGCCACGCGCGCGGGCTCGCGCACGGACGCGTCGCGCTGCAGGGCAATCTCGACCCGGCGGCGCTGTTCGCGCCGGAGAAAGCGGTACGTGCCGCTGCGCGTGGTGTGCTCGATGCGTTCGGCGCGGGTGGCCACATCTTCAACCTCGGCCATGGCGTGCTGCCGACCACCCCGGTGGATGCGGTGGCTGCGCTGGTAGACGAAGTACGCACTTACAGCGCCACCTTGGCGAAAAACAACACCGCCACTTGACTTATGCACAAAGTTGGCCCGTTGCCCGGGGCTTGCAAAAGCCAGCGTCGCCTCCTAGCAACGGCTTCACAACTTATTGAATGAGCGAAGGAAAAAGCGCATTTTGGCCCCGGGTCGCTATGCGAAACTGCGCCGCATAGGGCGTGTTACGCGGGTGTGAAGCGCTTACCCACAGTTTTATCCACAAAGTCTAAGTCCTTGCCGGAGCGGGGAATTTCTTGCATCAAGGCAGCGCTCGAGGTGCCGCTGCCCCGCCTTTTTGATTACGCGTTGCCCGACGGGGTCGAAGCCTTTGCGGGCGACCGCATCGTCGTTCCGTTCGGCCATCGCAGCCGCATTGGCGTGGTGATCGAAGCAAACATCTCGAGCGAGATCGCTCTCGATCGCCTGAAGCCGCTCACGGAGGTGCGCAACGATGCGCCACGCCTCTCCGCCGACTGGCTCGAGCTGATGCGCTTCCTCGCCGCCTATTACCAGCGGCCCTTCGGCGAGACGGTGATCGCGGCGCTGCCACCGCGCCTGCGCTCGGTCAAGCCGCTGCCGCGCAAAGTGCTCGAGCCGCGCGCGCCGGGCAGTGCCCGCTTCACGCCTACCCATCCACTGACCGCTGAACAAGCCCTGGTGATGGAGCGCATCGAGGCCAAGCTCGGCGGCTTCGCCGCCCTTCTCCTGCACGGCATCACCGGCAGCGGCAAGACCGAGATCTACCTGCACCTCATCGCGCGCGTGCTCGAGCGCGGCGGCCAAGCGCTGGTGCTGGTGCCCGAGATCAGCCTCACGCCGCAGCTCGAGGCGCGTTTCCGCGAGGCATTCCCGGCCGCGCGCCTCGCTCTCATGCACAGCGCGCTCGAGGACGTGGCGCGAACCGGGGCGTGGCTCGAGGCGGCGCGCGGCGAGGCGGGCATCGTGCTCGGCACGCGCCTCGCGCTGCTCGCGCCGCTGCCCAAGCTCGCGCTGATCGTGGTCGACGAGGAGCACGACGCCTCGTTCAAGCAGCAGGAAGGGCTGCGCTATTCGGCGCGCGACGCCGCGGTGTACCGCGCCAAGCTGGCCGGCTGCCCGGTGGTGCTGGGCACCGCGACGCCGTCGCTCGAGACGTGGTTCAACTTCCGCCAGGGGCGCTACCAGCGCCTGGAGCTTTCGGCGCGGGCCGCTCCCGGCGCGCGGCTCCCCACGGTGCGCACCCTCGACCTGCGCACCGCCCCCGTCGAGCACGGCTTCGCCGCGGCCACCCTCGAGGCGATCGGCGAGCGCCTGGCGCGCGGCGAGCAGAGCTTGGTCTTCATCAACCGCCGCGGCTATGCGCCAGTACTGACCTGCGAGGCGTGCGGCTGGTGCGCGGCGTGCTCGCGCTGCACCGCTCGGCTCGTGGTGCATTCGTCTGACCGGCGGATGCACTGCCACCATTGCGGCGCGCAAAGCACCCTGCCGGGCGAATGCCCGGTCTGCGGCAACGTCGACCTGAAGCCGATGGGGCGCGGCACGCAGCGCGTCGAGGAAACGCTGGCGCACCGGTTCCCCCATGCGCGCGTGCTTCGCATCGACCGCGACAGCGCTCGCCGCCGCGCCGAGCTGGCTCGCACGCTGGAAGGCATTCGCCGCGGCGAGGGAGACATCCTGGTCGGCACGCAGCTGCTGGCGAAGGGCCACGACTTCCCGAACCTCACGCTGGTGGCGGTGCTGAACGCCGATCACGCGCTGCTCGCCACGGACTACCGCGCGGCCGAGCGGCTCTTCGCGGTACTGTCTCAGGTCGCCGGGCGGGCCGGCCGGCGCGAGCGTCCGGGCGAGGTGCTGGTGCAGACGCGCTATCCCGGCCATCCCCTGTATGCCGCGCTCGCGCGCCACGACTTCGAAGGCTTCGCCGAGGCGCAGCTCGCCGAGCGGCGCGCCGCGGGCTTTCCGCCGTACGTGCACGAGGCCGCGCTGCGCGCCGAAGCGACCGAGCTCGCGCGCTCGCTCGCTTTCCTGCGCGAGGCGGCGCGCATGGCCGAGGTGCCCGCCGGGGTGCACGTCTTCGATCCGGTGCCGCACCTGATGACGCGGCGCGCGGGTCTCGAGCGGGCGCAGCTCGTGATCCAGTCTGCTTCGCGCCCGGCGCTGCAGGCTTATCTCGCGGCGCTCTCGGCGCAGCTCTTCGAGTCGGCGCCGCGCGGGGTGCGCTGGCACCTCGACGTCGACCCGATCGAGTTCGACTGATCCCTATAATCGCGAGCCTGTCCACCGACCCGAAATCCCTGCTGGAAGACGCTCTGCGCACGGCCATCGCCCGCGTCGCCCCGGAGCATGCGTCCGTGGCAATCATTCTGGAGCGACCGAAGCAGGCGGGCCACGGCGACTTCTCCTCGCCGGTCGCCCTGCAGCTCGCGAAGGCGCTGAAGCGAAATCCGCGCGAGCTCGCGCAATCGCTCGCCGACGCGCTGCCCGCAATCCAGGAGTGGGTCGAGCAGCCGGAGATTGCGGGTCCGGGATTCATCAACTTCAGGCTGAAGTCCTCGAGCCGGCTGGAAGTGATCCGCGCCGTCCTGGCGGCAGGCGAGAGCTACGGCCGGGCAAAAGCCGCGCAGCCCGAGTCGGTGCAAGTGGAGTTCGTCTCGGCCAATCCCACCGGGCCACTGCACGTCGGCCATGGCCGGCAGGCCGCGCTCGGCGACGCGATCGCGGCGCTGGTCGAGTCGCAGGGCCACAAGGTGACGCGCGAGTTCTACTACAACGACGCGGGCGCGCAGATCGACAAGCTCGCCTGGTCGGTGCAGGCGCGCGCTCGCGGCGTAAGACCCGGCGAGCCCGGCTGGCCCGAGGAAGGCTACGCGGGCGAATACGTCGAGGACATCGCGCGCGAGATTGCCGACCCGAACGATCTGGACACGGTCCGCGGGCACGCGGTCGCGTACCTGCGGCGCGAGCAGGACATCGACCTGCAGGCCTTCGGCGTGAAGTTCGACGTCTACTACCTCGAGTCGGGCCTCTATGCCGAGGGCCGCGTCGACGCCGTGGTGCAAGCGTGGCGAGAGAAAGGCAAGAGCTACGAGAAGGACGGCGCGCTGTGGCTGCGCACCACCGACAGCGGCGACGACAAGGACCGCGTGGTGCGCAAGTCCGACGGCAGCTACACCTACTTCGTGCCCGATGTCGCCTACCACGTCACGAAGTGGCAGCGCGGCTTCCGTCGGGTGATCAACGTGCAAGGCAGCGACCACCACAGCACCGTGACGCGGGTGCGCGCCGGGCTGCAAGCGCTCGGCCTGGGCATCCCGCGCGACTGGCCCGAGTACGTGCTGCACAGCCTGGTGAAGGTGACGCGCGGCGGCGCCGAGGTGAAGATCTCCAAGCGTGCCGGCGCCTACGTCACGCTGCGCGACCTGATCGACTGGGTGGGGCGCGACGCGGTGCGCTTCTTCCTCGTCTCGCGCAAGGCCGACTCGGAGTTCGTGTTCGACGTCGACCTCGCGCGCAGCCAGAGCGACGAGAACCCGGTGTACTACGTGCAGTACGCGCACGCGCGCGTGTGCAGCGTGTTCGCGCAATGGGGCGGCAAATTGGACGCTGCTGCCGTGGATCTGGGCCCATTGCAAAACCCGAAGGAGGTCGCGCTCGCGCGCCTGCTTGCGGAATATCCGGACACCGTGGCCAAGGCGGCGCGCGACGCCGATCCGCACGACATCGCCTTCTACCTGCGCGCGCTCGCTGCGGAATTCCACAGCTACTATAATTCCGAGCGCTTCCTCGTCGACGACGAGGCCTTGCGCACCGCGCGGCTCGCGCTGTGCGCCGCAGTCCGGCAGACGCTGGCCAACGGGCTGTCGCTGATAGGCGTCAGCGCCCCGGAGAAGATGTGATGGCGAAACCAGGCATGGCAACCGCGACGCGCAAGCGCTCCGCCGGCGGCTTCGTGCTCGGCATCGGCGTGGGCGTGCTGATCGGCCTCCTGGTCGCCCTCGCCATCGCCTTCTACCTCAACAAGACCCCGGTGCCGTTCCTCGCCGCTCGCCCGCAGAAGGCGGAAAAGGAGGCGCCGGCGCCGGGCAAGGCGCCGCCGATCGCCGGACTGCCGCAGGGCTCGTCGGCGCCGCCGGCCTCGGGCGAGAAGCCGAAGTTCGACTTCTACCGGATCCTGCCCGGCGCCGAGGAGCCGGTCACCGAGAAGGAGCTGCGCGAGCGCTCGCGTGCCGCGGCGCGAGGTCAACAGGAAGCGAGCAAGGACGTTTATTTCATCCAGGCCGGGTCGTTCCAGAACCCGGCCGACGCCGACAACCAGAAGGCGCGCCTCGCGATCCTCGGCTTCGAGTCGAGCGTCGAGCCGGCCAACCTGCCCGACAAGGGCACCTGGTACCGCGTCCGCCTCGGCCCCTACGCCAAGGTCGAGGAGATCAACAAGGTGCGCCAGGCGCTCGCGCAGAACGGCATCGACGCGAGCCTGGTCAAGATCAAGGAGCCGCAATAGCAATGAATCCGCTTCGCCGTTGCATCATCGTTGCGCTGGGTCTCGCGCCGCTCGTCGCGCGAGCGCAGCCCGGCAGCTGGTCCGAGCTCAATCCGCCGCAGCCCGTCGACGCGCAGGGCAGGAACATCAAGGTGCTCGAGTTCTTCAACTACGACTGCATCCACTGCTACAACTTCGAGCCGATCGTCGAGGCGTGGGAGAAGAAGCTGCCGAAGGACGTCGAGTTCGAGCGCGTCGCCGCGCCGTTCAACGAGCTGTGGAAGCGCTACAGCGCCGCCTTCTACGCCTTCCAGACGATGGGCGTGCTGCCCAAGGTGCACCGCGCCTTCTTCGACCTGCGCCACCGCGACCAGCTGCGTCTGCCCGGCGACAAGCCGCTCGAGAGCGAGCCCTGGCTCTCCGAGTGGCTGCAGAAGCAGGGCATCGCGCCCAAGAAGTTCTTCGAGGTGATGAACTCCTTCGGCGTGCAGACCAAGGTGCGCCGCGCGCTGCAGCTCACCGTCGGCTACAAGATCGAAGGCACGCCGCAGATGGGCGTTCATGGCCGCTACACCGTGGCCGCCGACCAGGTGCCGACGCGCGAGGCGATGCTGGAAACCGTCGACTACCTGGTCGACAAGATCCGGAAGGGCAAATAAAGCCGCGCAGCGTCGTCATCACCGGCGCCTCGTCGGGCATCGGCGAGGCGCTGGCGCGTTATTACGCTTCTCCCGATTCAACCGTCGCGCTGATTGCGAGGCGCCCGGCGCGGCCGTCCCTCCCGGGCACGGTCGTGCCCTATCAGGTCGATGTCACCGACGCGAAAGCAATGGAGCAGACGGCGCGGGACTTCGTCGGCCGCTTTGGCACGCCGCAGCTGGTCATCGCCAATGCCGGCGTCGGCATCGGCACGCATGGCGAAGAGCTTGCCGACATCGACAAGCTGCGGCGCGTGATCGAGGTGAACCTCACCGGGCTCGCCATCACGCTTGCCGCCTTCGCGCCGGCGATGCGCAAGGCTGGCCGCGGCACCCTCGCCGGGGTCGCGAGCGTCGCATCGTTCCGCGGCCTCGCCGGCAACGGCGCTTATTGCGCGTCGAAGTCTGCCGCAGTCACCTGGATGGAGAGCCTGCGCGCGGAGCTCTACGGCTCGGGCGTTTCCGTGGTCTGCATCTGCCCCGGCTACATCGATACGCCGATGACGCGCGTCAACAAGTTCCGCATGCCCTTCCTGATTTCCGCCGACGACGCCGCGCAGCGCATCGCGCGCGCGATCAGCGCCCGCCGCCGCCTCGCGGTCATTCCCTGGCAGATGGCGCTGGTGTCGGTGCTGCTGCGCGCGATGCCCGGCTGGCTCTACGACCGGCTCGCCTCGCGCGCGCCGCGCAAGCCGCGCGACCTAGCGCTGTAGCCTGAGCGCCGCGTAGCTGCCGGGCGCGTCCTCGAGCGCGTTCTGCGGCGTACGCGCCGCGACCTTCTCGCCGGCGTTCTGCCGGTCGATCCACGATTGCCAGTCGCTCCACCAGGAACCGGGATGCTGCGCCGCGCCGGCGAACCACTCCTCCGCCGTCGCCGGCAGCGCGTCGTTGGTCCAATAGTGGTACTTCTTCGCCGCGGGCGGGTTGACGATGCCGGCGATATGGCCCGAGCCGCCGAGCACGAAGCGCACCGGCCCCTTGAGGTACCTGGCGCCCTTGTAGGTCGTCTTCCAGGGCGCGATGTGGTCTTCGACGGTCGAGATGAAGTACGAGGGCAGCGTCACCTTCGACAAATCGATGGGCACGCCCAGGAGGTTCAGGCCGCCGGGCACGCCCATCAGGTTCTTGATGTACATGTTGCGCAGGTAGTAGCTGTGCATGCGCGCGGGCATGCGCGTCGAGTCGGCGTTCCAGTAGAGGAGGTCGAACGGGAAGGGGTCCTTGCCGAGGAGGTAGTTGTTCACCACGAACGACCACACCAGGTCGTTGGCGCGCAGCAGGTTGAAGGTGCTCGCCATCTCCGAGCCCTCGAGGTAGCCGCGCGCGTTCATCTTCTTCTCGAGGTTCTCGACCTGCTTTTCGTCGATGAACACGCCGAGCTCGCCCGGCTGCGAGAAGTCGAGCAGGCTGACGAAGAAGGTGGCGCTCTTCACGCGCTCGTCGCGCTTCGCCGCCATGTAGCCGAGCGTCGCGCCGAGCAGCGTCCCGCCAAGGCAATAGCCGATCACGTTCATCTCGTGCTCGCCGGTCGCCTTCTCCACCGCGTCGAACGCCGCCAGCGCGCCCTCGCGCATGTAGTCGTCGAAGCCCTTCTGCGCGAGACTGGCGTCGGGATTGACCCACGAGACCACGAACACCGTGTGGCCCTGCTCGACCGCCCAGCGGATGAGCGAGTTCTTCTCGCGCAGGTCGAGGATGTAGTACTTGTTGATCCAGGGCGGGATGATCACCAGCGGCCGCCGGTAGACCTGGGGCGTGGTCGGCTGGTACTGGATCAGCTGCATCAGCTCGCTCTGGTGCACCACCTTGCCCGGCGTGGTGGCGACATTGCGCCCGAGCTGGAACGCGCTCTCGTCGGTCATCGAGATGCGCAGCTCGCCGCGGCCCTTCTCGAGGTCGGCGAGCAGGTTGTTGAGTCCCCGCACCAGGTTCTGTCCGCCGCTCGAGAGCGTCTCGCGCAGCACCTGCGGGTTGGTCATGAGGAAATTCGACGGCGCGAGCGCGTCGACGTACTGGCGGGTGAAGAACGCGACCTTCTTCTCCGACTCGGGCGAAAGCCCCTCGACCTGGCCGACCGCCTCCTGGATATGGCGCGCCGCGATCAAATACGATTGCTTGATGTAGTCGAACAGGAAGTTCCTCGACCACTCCTCGTCCTTGAAGCGCCAGTCGCCCTTGGCCGCCTCGGCCACCGGTGCCGTCTGCACGCCGAGCATCCGCGCCCAGCTCGACTGCCACAGCCGCCATTGGTCGAGCCAGAGGCTCATCGACATGGAGGCGAGCAGCGCCGGGTCGGCCGCGAGCCGGCTGTAGAGGTCCATGAACGCCTTGGCGATGCCCATCTCGTCGCGCACTGCGGAGGAGAGGCTTTCGGTCTGCTTGCGCGCGAAGTCGCTCAGGATGCGCGAGGAGCGCTCGGCGACCGTCTGGGCGATCTTGGCGAGCTCGGCGGTCTCGGTCGGGTCAGCGGGTTGCATATCTCATGATGCCATCGACCCCCGCCGCGCGCGTTGCTTGCCCCGCGTAGTAGAGGTAGTGCAGGTGGGCTATCGCCTCGCCCATGGCGAAGAACGTCTGGTGCGCGTCCAGGGGCCGGCGGAAGAGCACCGGCAGCAGCTCGCCCGCGCTTTTGTCCTTGCCCTTGATGGCCTCCTTCAGCTCGGCGAAGCGCTCGCGGTGATGCTTCTCGAGCTGCGCAACGCGCTCGTGCGCGCCGCGAAACGGCTTGCCATGCGAGGGCAGCACCAGCACGTCGGCCGGCAGGTCCCGGTAGCGAGCGATCGACTCGAGGAACAGGCGCAGCGGATCGCCTTCCGGGTCGATCGACCAGACGCTGACGTTGGTCGAGATGGTCGAGAGCAGCATGTCTCCGGCGATCACGACGTTCAGCGCCTCGCAGTACAGCGAAAGATGCTCCGGCGCATGCCCGTGGCCGACGATGCTTTGCCACTCGTGCTGCCCGATCCTGACCACGTCGCCGTCGATGATGCGCCGGTAGGAATGCGGGAACTCGGGCACGAGCTCGCGATAGCGGTTGCCGCCGCCCGACATCGCCGCGAAGCGCTCGGCGTCGAGGCCGTTGCGGCGGAAGACCTGGAGCACCGCCTCGCGCGTATAGCCTGCGGCGCTCGCCGCCACCGCGTGCGCGGTGAGGTATTCGCCCTGAGTGGTCCACAGCTCGACGCCGGCGCGGCGGCAATGCCAGTCCGCGTTGCCGGCATGGTCCGGGTGGTAATGCGTGAGGAGCACGCGCGTTACGGGGCTGAACCGCTCGAGAATCTGCTCCCACAAGGCGCGGGTCTGCGCATTGCCGATCCCGGTGTCGACCACGCACCAGCCGCCTTCATCCTGCACGAGCCACAGGTTGATGTGGTTGAGCTGGAACGGCAGCGGCATGCTGAGCCAGTGGATGCCGGGAGCGACTTCCACTGTCTCGCCCGGTCCGGGCGTGTCTTTCCAGGGATATTGAAGCGCGGACATCAAGGCTAAACTTCTATCATGGAAACAGAGCGCGCCGAGTTCTCGATCAGCGACCTCGCCCGCGAGTTCGACGTCACGCCGCGCGCGATCCGCTTCTACGAGGACCAGGGGCTGCTCGCGCCGCGCCGCGAAGGCCAGCGGCGCATCTACACCGGGCGCGACCGCACGCGGCTCAAGCTCACGCTGCGCGGCAAGCGCCTGGGGCTCACGCTCTCGGAGATCCGCGAGCTGATCGACATGTACGAGCCGGGGCGCGACGAGCGGCCGCAGCTCGAGCGCTTCCTCGCGGTGCTCGAGTCGCACAAGGCGAGCCTCGAGCAGCAGCGCGCCGACATCGAGGCGCAGCTGACCGAGATCCAGGCCTTCGAGAAGCGGGTGCGCAAGCAGCTGAAACGCGGCTGAGCGAGGTTGACGTTTACGTAAACGTAAAGTAGGCTTGAGGGTTCGCATGAACGCCCCGGCTGACCCCGATTTCGCTTCCCGCATCCGCGAGAGCTTCGGCCGCCAGAAGGCGATGGCGCTGATCGGCGCCAGCCTCGGCAAGGTGGCGGCGGGAGAGGTCGAGATCTCGCTTCCCTATCGCGACGACCTCACGCAGCAGAAGGGCTACGTGCACGGGGGCATCCTCGGCATGATCGCCGACTCCGCGTGCGGCTACGCCGCGTTCTCGCTGATGCCGCCCGGCGGCTCGCTGGTGACCGTCGAGTACAAGATGAACATTCTCAATCCGGCGCGTGCCTCGCTGGTCGCGCGCGGCCACGTCGTCAAGCCGGGGCGCACGCTTACCGTCGCCCGAGCCGAGGTGTACGCTGCGGACGGCACCCACGTCGCCACCATGCAGCAGACCCTGATGGCGCTGCCGGGCCGGCCGGACACACCCGAATGACTTTCCTCAAATTCGACCACGGCGAGACCGTCGCCCTGCTGCGCGATTCCGTCCGCGACTTCGCGCAAAAGGAAATCGCTCCGCGCGCCGCCGAAATCGATCGCAGCAACGAATTCCCGCCCGACCTGTGGCGCAAGCTCGGCAGCCTCGGGGTGCTCGGCGTCACCGTCGAGGAAGACTACGGCGGCACGGCGATGGGCTACCTCGCGCACATCGTCGCCATGGAAGAGATCTCGCGCGCCTCGGCCTCCATCGGCCTGTCCTACGGCGCGCACTCCAACCTGTGCGTGAACCAGATCCGCCGCAACGGCTCGGCGGCGCAGAAGAAGAAGTACCTGCCGAAGCTCGTTTCCGGCGAGCACGTCGGCGCGCTCGCCATGTCCGAGCCCGGCGCCGGTTCCGATGTCGTGGGAATGAGGTTGAAAGCAGAAAGGCGAGGCGAGCAGTACGTCCTCAACGGCAACAAGATGTGGATCACCAACGGCCCCGACGCCAGCGTGCTGGTGATCTACGCCAAGACGAGCGACAAGGGCATCACCGCCTTCCTCGTCGAGAAGGGCATGAAGGGCTTCAGCACCGCGCAGAAGCTCGACAAGCTCGGCATGCGCGGCTCGAACACCTGCGAGCTGGTGTTCCGCGATTGCACCGTCCCGGTCGAGAACGTTCTTGGAAAAGAGGGAGACGGCGTCAAGGTCCTGATGTCCGGCCTCGACTACGAGCGCGCGGTGCTCGCGGGCGGCCCGCTCGGCATCATGGCCGCGTGCCTCGACGCGGTGATGCCCTACGTGCACGAGCGCAAGCAGTTCGGCCAGCCGATCGGCGAATTCCAGCTGATGCAGGGCAAGATTGCCGACATGTACACCACCTTCTCGGCGTGCCGCGCCTACGTCTACGCCGTCGGCCAGGCGCTCGACCGCAACGAGACCACGCGCAAGGACGCGGCCGGCGCAATCCTCTACGCCGCCGAGAAAGCGACCTGGATGGCCGGCGAGGCGATCCAGGCGATGGGCGGCATGGGCTACATCAACGAGACGCCCGTCGGGCGGCTGTGGCGCGACGCCAAGCTCTACGAGATCGGCGCCGGCACTTCCGAGATCCGCCGCTGGCTAATCGGCCGCGAGCTCTTTTCCGAGACAGCATGAGAATTTCCACCCCGTTCAGCGAGAAGCTGGGCCTTCGCCTTCCCCTGATCCAGGCGCCAATGGCCGGCGGCCCGGGCGGCCCCGAGTTGGTCGCCGCGTGCTCAGCCGCCGGCGCGCTCGGCGCGCTAGGTTTTGCCTACACGCAGCCCGACGAGATGAAGAAGCAGTCGGCTTTCGTGCGCTCGAAAACCGACCGGCCTTTCAGCATCGACCTGCGAGTGTCGTCGCCGTCCGAGCCGATCGACCCCGTCGCGCAGCGCGCGGCGCTCGACGCGGTGGCGAAGTACTACGCCGAGCTCGGCCTTCCCGCGCCCGAGCCGGTGCGCACCCCGTACGCGCCCGAGCTCGACGCGCAGATCGAGGCAGTCCAGGAGATTCGGCCCAGGGTCTTCACGACACATCTCGGCGCCTTGCAGAAAGAGCGCGTCGACGCCCTGCGCTCGCGCGGGATCGTTGTCGGCGGAACCGCCACTTGCATCGCGGAGGCGAAGCTGCTCGAGAGCTTCGGCTACGACTTCGTCATTGCGCAGGGCGGCGAGGCCGGCGGGCATCGCGGCACCTACCTGCGCGACTCGGCGGACGCGCTCACCGGCACCCTTGCCCTCACCCGGGCGATCGGGCGGGCGGTTCAGCTGCCGGTCGTTGCCGCCGGCGGCATCATGGACGGCGCCGGAATCGCGGCAGTGCTCGCGCTGGGAGCGCAGGCGGCGCAACTCGGCACGGCTTTCATTCCCTGCCCGGAAAGCGGTGCCCCGAAAATTCACAAGGACGCCCTCCTGGCCGCGCGGGAGGACGACACCCGGGTCACCGAAAAATTCTCCGGCAAGCCTGCACGCGGGCTGGTCAACCGCTTCATGAAAGAGATGGCGCGCGCGCCGCAGCTTGCGTATCCCGCGCAGAACAAGCTCACCGGCCCGTTGCGCCAGGCTTCGGGCAAGGCCGGCAAGCCGGACTTCGTTGCGATGTGGGCCGGGCAGGGCGCGGCGCTCTCGCGCGCCCTGCCTGCCTCGCGGTTGATCGACGCGCTGGAGAACGAAACCATCGCGGCCCTGCGCTCAGGCGCCGCGCTCGTAAAGGAGTAACGCATGCAATCCGATCCGGTCGTCATCGTCTCCGCCGCGAGAACGCCGATGGGCGCCTTCCAGGGCGAGCTCAAGGGCTTCGCCGCGCCCGAGCTCGGCGCCGCGGCGATCCGCGCCGCCGTCGAGCGCGCGCGCATCAAGCCCGACGACGTGCAGGAAGTGCTGATGGGCTGCGTGCTGCCCGCGGGCCAGGGCCAGGCGCCGGCGCGCCAGGCCGCGCTCGGCGCGGGACTGCCGCTCGCGACCGGCTGCACCACGGTCAACAAGATGTGCGGCTCGGGGATGAAGTCCGCCATGCTGGCTCACGACGCATTGGTTTCAGGCACTGCGGAAATCATGGTCGCGGGCGGCATGGAGTCGATGACCAACGCACCCTACCTGCTGCCGAAGGCCCGCGCCGGCCTGCGCATGGGCCACGCGCAGCTGATCGACCACATGTTCTACGACGGCTTGGAGGACGCCTACGACAAGGGCCGGCTGATGGGCAGCTTCGCTGAGGACTGCGCGCAGAAATATGCCTTTACTCGCGCCCAGCAGGACGAATTCGCCATCGCGTCCCTGAAACGCGCGCAGCAGGCGAACAAGGAAGGCTGGTTCGCCTGGGAGCTCACGCCCCTCGCAATCAAGGCCGGCAAGGAAGAAAAGTTCATCGAGATCGACGAGCAGCCGTTCAAGGCCAACCTCGAGAAGATCCCGACGCTGAAGCCCGCGTTCCGCAAGGACGGCACAGTGACGGCGGCCAACTCCAGCTCGATCTCCGACGGCGCCGCGGCGCTGGTCATGATGCGCCGCTCCACTGCGGAGAAGCGCGGCCTCGCGCCCCTCGCCATCGTCGTCGGCCAATCGACGCACGCGCAGGAGCCCGGCTGGTTCACGACCGCGCCGGTTGGCGCAATAAAGAAATTACTCGAAAAAACCCGATGGAGCTCGAGCGACGTCGACCTCTATGAGATCAACGAGGCCTTCGCGGTGGTGACCATGGCGGCGATGAAGGAGCACGGCCTGGCGCACGACAAGGTCAACGTCCATGGCGGCGCCTGCGCGCTCGGCCATCCGATCGGCGCCTCGGGCGCGCGCATCCTGGTGACGCTGATCGGCGCGCTGCGCAAATACGGCCTCAAGCGCGGCGTCGCGAGCCTGTGCATCGGCGGCGGCGAGGCGACGGCGATGGCGCTCGAGCTCGTTTGAAGAAGAAGCTCCAGGCGCTCCTAGACAGCTCGCGCTTCCTGCGGCCTTACGCCTTCCGCGTGGTCAAGGTCAGGGCGGGCGAGTGCACGCTCGAACTGCCGCATCGCGCCGAGCTGGAGCGCCCCGGCGGCATCATCAACGGCCCGGCGCTGATGGCAGCCGCCGACTGCGCGATGTGGCTCGCGATCAAGGCCAAGCTCGGCGTCGAGGGCGACGCGCTGACCTCCGAGCTCAACACCGCGTTCCTCGCGCCGGCCAAGAGCGAGCACGTGTACTGCACCGCGCGCATCCTCAAGTTCGGCCGGCGGCGCATCTACGGCGTGGCCGAGTGCCACGGCAAGAAGGGCGGGCTCTTCACCCACCACACGCTGACCTATGTCCGTCCACAGTGAAATCCGCGAGGCGGTGCGCCGCTTCGCCCGGGAGCAGCTCGCGCCGAACGCCGCGCGCTGGGACAAGGAGCGCTATTTCCCGCGCGAAGCGCTCGATGGCCTCGCGCAAATGGGCCTTTATGCGGTAGCCGTTCCGGAGCAGTGGGGCGGCGCAGGAATGGACTACACCGCTCTCGCCATGGCTTGCGAGGAGATGTCGGCCGGGCACTGCGCCACGGCGACCATCGTCTCGGTCAATAACCTCGTTGCCGGCATCCTCGCCGGCTACGGCAACGAGAAGCAGAAGGAGAAGTTCCTCAAGCCGCTCGCGCAGGGCAAGCTGATCGGCGCCTTCGCGCTCACCGAGCCGCAGGTCGGCTCCGACGCCTCCGCGATCACCACGCGGGCCGAACGCAAGGACGGTCAATACGTGCTGAACGGCGTCAAGCAGTTCATCACCTCGGGCAAGAACGCCGACATCGCCGTGGTATTCGCCGTGACCGACAAGGGCGCTGGCAAGAAGGGCATCAGCGCCTTCCTCGTGCCGACGAAGACGCCGGGTTACGTCGTCGCGCGCATCGAGGAGAAGACCGGCCAGCACGCCTCCGACACCGCGCAGATCGTGTTCGAGAACTGCAAGGTGCCGGCGGAGAACCTGCTTGCGCAGGAAGGCGCCGGCTACCGGATCGCGCTCGCCAACCTCGAGTCCGGCCGCATCAACGTCGCCGCGCAGGCCACCGGCGTCGCGCGCGCGGCGCTCGAGGCTGCGCTCGCCTATGCGCGCGAGCGCAAGAGCATGGGCAAGAGCCTGATCGAGCACCAGGCGATCAATTTCCGGCTCGCCGACATGGCCACCCAGGTCGAGGCCGCGCGCCGGCTGTACCTGCACGCCGCGCGGCTGCGCGACGAGGGCAAGCCCTGCATCCGCGAAGCGTCGATGGCGAAGCTCTTCGCCTCCGAGATGGCCGAGGGCGTGTGCTCGGACGCGATCCAGATCCACGGCGGCTACGGCTACGTCGCCGACTTCCCGGTCGAGCGCCTGTGGCGCGACGTGCGCGTGACGCAGATCTACGAGGGCGCGAACGACATCCAGCGCATGGTGATCGGACGCACGCTCAGCGAAGAATGACGGTCCTTAAAAGCCAATTGAACGCGCGCTCGGCCGACTTCAAGCAGAACGCCGCGCGCATGGGCGCCCTGGTGAAGGACCTGAAGGAAAAGGTCGCCACCGTGACCGTGGGCGGCGACCAGGCGGCGCGCGACAAGCACGCCGCGCGCGGCAAGATGCTGCCGCGCGAGCGCGTGCGCGCGCTGCTCGACCCGGGCTCGCCCTTCCTCGAGATCGGCCAGCTCGCCGCCTGGGGCATGTACGGCGGCGACGTGCACTGCGCCTCGATCATCTGCGGCGTCGGCCGCGTCTCGGGCCGCGAATGCGTGATCGTCGCCAACGACGCCACCATCAAGGGCGGCACCTACTACCCGATGACGGTGAAGAAGCACCTGCGCGCGCAGGAGATCGCGGCGCAGAACCGGCTGCCCTGCATCTACCTGGTCGACTCGGGCGGCGGCTACCTGCCCGAGCAGGACAACGTCTTCCCCGACCGCGAGCACTTCGGCCGCATCTTCTACAACATCGCCAACATGTCCGCGGCGGGCATCCCGCAGATCGCCTGCGTGATGGGCTCGTGCACCGCCGGCGGCGCCTACGTGCCCGCCATGTCCGACGAGTCGATCATCGTCAAAGGCCAGGGCACGATCTTCCTCGGCGGGCCGCCGCTGGTGAAGGCCGCCACCGGCGAAGTCGTCACGCCCGAAGAGCTCGGCGGCGCCGAGGTGCATACGCGCATCTCCGGCGTCGCCGACCACTACGCGCTCAACGACGCGCATGCCCTGGCGCTGGTGCGCCGCATCGTCGCGAACCTGAACTACCGAAAAGACGTCGGGCTGCAGATGCGCGAGCCGGCGGATCCGCTCTATCCCCCCGAGGAAATCTACGGGGTGATTCCCGCCGACCCGCGCAAGCCCTACGAGGTGCGCGAGATCCTGGCGCGGGTCGTCGACGGGTCCGAGCTCGACGAGTTCAAGCAGAACTACGGCACCACGCTGGTCACCGGCTTCGCCCACCTGCACGGCTACCCGGTGGCGATCCTCGCCAACAACGGCATTCTTTTCTCCGAGTCGTCGCTCAAGGCGACGCACTTCATCGAGCTCGCCGCGCAGCGCGGCATTCCACTGCTCTTCCTGCAGAACATTACCGGCTACATGGTGGGCAAGAAGTACGAGGCGGGCGGCATCGCCAAGGACGGCGCGAAGATGGTGACCGCGGTAGCCACCGCCGCGGTGCCGAAGTTCACCGTGATCCTCGGCGGCTCGTTCGGCGCCGGCAACTACGGCATGTGCGGCCGCGCCTACGGCCCGCGCATGCTCTGGATGTGGCCCAACGCGCGCATCTCGATCATGGGCGGCGAGCAGGCCGCGAGCGTCCTCGCAACCGTGCGCGGCGACTTCAAATCGAAGACCGACGAGGAGAAGTTCAAGCAACCCATCCGCGAGCAGTACGAGCGCCAGGGCCACCCGTACTACTCGAGCGCGCGGCTGTGGGACGACGGCGTCATCGACCCCGCCGACACGCGCCGGCTGCTCGGCCTCGCCATCTCCGCCTCGCTCAACGCGCCGATCGAGAAAACGCGCTTCGGCGTGTTCAGGATGTGACGTGTCGGAACACCGCGCCACCGTGCAGTGGAAACGCCAGGGCGATTTTGCTTACGCCACCTACAGCCGCATGCACGAGGTGCGCTTCGAGTCCGGCGTCTCGTTTCCGGGCCGCGCCTCGCCAGGCAACATTCCGAAGAGCGCCCAACCGGGCCCGGGGATCGACCCGGAGGAGGCATTCGTGGCGGCGATTTCGCAGTGCCACATGCTGTGGTTCCTGCATCTCGCGCTGGACGCGAAGTACGTCGTCGATCGCTACGTCGACGAGGCCGTCGGCGTCCTCGCCGGCACCTGGATCTCGAAAGTCACCCTGCGGCCGCAAGTCACCTTTTCCGGCAATGCGCCGAGCGCCGAGGAGCATCGCGCGCTGCACCACAAGGCGCACGAGAAGTGCTTCATCGCCAACTCGGTGAAGAGCGAAGTGCGGGTCGAGCCGACGATCGGATGAACCTCGTCCTGGAAAAGAAAGGCGGCGTCGCGCGGCTGACGCTCAACCGGCCTGAGCTGCGCAACGCGTTCGACGATGCGCTGATTGCCGAGCTCACGAAATCGTTCCGCGAGCTCGACCGGGACGAATCGGTGCGGGTGGTCGTGCTGGGCGGCAACGGTCCCGCCTTCTGCGCCGGCGCCGACCTCAACTGGATGAAGCGCATGGCGGGCTACGGCTACGACGAGAACCTGCGCGACGCGCGCGGGCTCGCCGACATGCTCGCGGCGCTCGATGCGCTCGGCAAGCCGACGCTTGCGCGCGTGCACGGCCCGGCCTTCGCCGGCGGCACCGGGCTCGTCGCCGCGTGCGACATCGCCATCGCCACGCCGGAGGCGAAGTTCTGCTTCTCCGAGGCGAAGCTCGGGCTGTCGCCGGCGACCATCAGCCCGTACGTCATGCGCGCGATCGGCGCGCGCGCGGCGAGCCGTTATTTCCTCACCGCCGAGGTCTTCGACGCCGACGAGGCGCTGCGCATCGGCCTCGTCTCGGCCATCGCGCCGGCCGCGGAACTGGATACCTTCATCGATTCCCTCCTGGGTCATCTTCTGGCGGGCGGCGGCGCGGCGCATGCGCGCATCAAGGACCTGATCCGGCACGTCGCCGGTCGGCCCGTCGATGCCGGGTTGACGGCCGATACGGCGCGGCGCATAGCCGAGATCCGCTCCTCGCCCGAGGGACGCGAGGGCATCGCCGCGTTCCTCGGGAAGCGCAAGCCGAGATGGCTTTTCGCAAAATCCTGATCGCCAACCGCGGCGAGATCGCCTGCCGCGTGCTCCGCACCGCGCGCCGCATGGGCATGCGCACGGTCGCGGTCTATTCCGACGCCGATCGCGGCGCGCTGCACGTGAAGCTCGCCGACGAGGCGCTGCGCATCGGCCCGCCGGCGGCGGCGGAGAGCTACCTCGATATCGAGAAAATCCTCCAGGCGGCGAAGAAGAGCGGCGCCGAGGCGATCCACCCCGGCTACGGCTTCCTCTCCGAGAACGAGGACTTCGCCGCCGCGTGCAAGGCGGCCGGCGTCGTCTTCGTCGGCCCCTCACCGGCAGCGATCGCCGCCATGGGCGACAAGGCGGCGGCCAAGCGGCTGATGGAGAAAGCGGGCGTGCCGCTGGTGCCCGGCTACCACGGCGAGGCACAGGATCTGAAGACATTGGAAAAGGAGGCGGCGAGTATCGGCTATCCGGTGCTGATCAAGCCTTCCGCCGGCGGCGGCGGCAAGGGCATGCGCGTCGTGAAACAGAAATCCTCCTTCGCGCGCGAGCTCGAGGCATCCCAGCGGGAGGCCAAATCCGCCTTCGGCGACGAGCGCGTGCTGCTCGAGCGCTACCTCGAGCGCCCGCGCCACATCGAGATGCAGGTGTTCGGCGATGCGCATGGCAATGTCCTGCATCTTTTCGAGCGCGATTGCTCGGTGCAGCGCCGCCACCAGAAGGTGATCGAGGAAGCCCCGGCTCCGCGCTTTTCCAAGAGGGACGAGATGGCCGCCGCAGCCGTCGCGGCAGCCAGGGCGATCGGCTACGCTGGGGCGGGCACGGTGGAGTTCATCGCCGAGCAGGACGGTCGCTTCTACTTCATGGAGATGAACACGCGTCTGCAGGTCGAGCACCCGGTGACGGAGCTGGTCACCGGGCTGGACCTGGTCGAGCTGCAGTTGCGCGTCGCCGCGGGCGAGCCATTGCCCTTCAAGCAGGAAGATGTGCGCTGCAGCGGCCATGCTATCGAAGCGCGCATCTACGCCGAGGCGCCCGAGCACGACTTCAGGCCCTCGACCGGGCGGCTGGCGCACGTCGAGTTCCCCGAAGGCGCGCGGGTCGATACGGGCGTAGAGGCGGGAAGCGAGATCAGCCCGTGGTACGACCCGATGATCGCCAAGCTGATCGTCCACGCGCCCGACCGCGCTCAGGCCGGCGCGCGGCTCGCCGCGGCGCTGCGCGAGACGCGCATCGTCGGCGTCGCCAACAACGTCGAGTTCCTGCGCCGCGTCGTCGAGAGCCGCGCTTTCAGCGCTGCCGAGCTGGATACCGGGCTGATCGAGCGCAACCGTGCGGAGCTGTTTCCGGCTCCTGCCCCGCTTCCGGCGGAGGTTCTGACGGCCGCCGCGCTCGCCGAGCTCGCCCACGAGGAGCGCACGGCGCGGGCCCGCGCCGCGCAGTCGGGCGACCCGTATTCGCCCTGGCACGAGGTCGACGGCTGGCGCCTGAACGAGGAGTCGCACCACGACTTCACCTTCGTCCACGCCGGCGGCGAGCACCGCGTGCGCATCCCGTTCCCGCCGCCTTCGACGCCGAAGTCGCCGGTGGTGCGCAACGGCCGCACCTGGCACGTGTTCCACGACGGCGCCTGCTGGCCGCTCGAGCTCAAGGACGAGCTGCAGGGGCTCGACGTGGATGCCGCGAGCGGATCGCTCGCCGCGCCGATGCCAGGGCGCATCGCCAAGCTGATGGTCGAGCCTGGCGCGAAGGTCGAGAAAGGACAGCCGCTCCTGATCCTCGAGGCAATGAAGATGGAGCACACCATCGCCGCGCCCGCCGACGGCGTGGTGCGCGAGATCCACTATTCGGCCGGCGAGCAGGTGCTCGAGGGCGCGGAATTGATCACCCTGGAATGAGCGAGCGCGTGCGCATCGTCGAGGTCGGGCCGCGCGACGGGCTGCAGAACGAGCCGCGCGAGGTGCCGACGGCGGTCAAGCTCGAGCTGATCGAGCGGCTCGCCGACGCCGGCCTGCCCGCGGTCGAGGCGACCGCGTTCGTCTCGCCGAAATGGATCCCGCAGATGGCCGACCATACCGAGGTTCTCGAGCGCCTGCGGCGCAAGCCGGGCGTCGACTACCCGGTGCTCGCGCCCAACCTCAAGGGCTTCGAGGCGGCGCGCGCCGCCGGCGCGAAAGAGGTGGCGATCTTCGGCGCCGCCTCGGAGTCGTTCTCGAAGAAAAACATCAATTGCTCGATCGCCGAGTCGCTGGAGCGTTTTCGGCCGGTTGCTTCCGAGGCAGGAAAACATGGGATCCGCGTGCGCGGCTATGTGTCTTGCGTATTGGGCTGCCCCTACGAGGGCGAGGTCGCGCCGCGGCGCGTCGCGGACGTGGCGCGCGCGCTCTTCGCGATGGGCTGCTACGAGATCTCGCTCGGCGACACCATCGGCACGGGCACGCCGAAGAAGACGCGCGCGATGGTCGAGGCCTGCGCCGAGCACGTGCCGCTCGACAAGCTCGCCGGCCACTACCACGACACCTACGGCCAGGCGCTCGCAAACATCTACGCTTCGCTCGAGCTCGGCCTGCGCACCTTCGACGCGTCGGTCGCCGGCCTCGGCGGCTGCCCCTACGCGGCGGGCGCCTCGGGCAACGTCGCCACCGAGGACGTCGTCTACATGCTCGACGGCATGGGCGTGCGCACCGGCGTGAGCCTCCCCAAGCTGGTGGAAATCGGCCGCTGGATTTGCGGAGTCCTCGGCCGCGAGCCCTCGTCCAAGGTCAACAAAGCCTATAAAGCGAAATGAAGTCGCCCTGCGTGAAGGTCTGCCAGATGGACCCGGAGCGCGGCCTGTGCCTGGGCTGCCGGCGCACGCTCGACGAGATCGCGCGCTGGGGCTCCCTGACCGACCTGGAAAGAGATGAAATCCTCAGCAAGCTGCCGGGGCGCAAATCAGATGTTGCCGAAGTCTCCGTGCCGCCCCTTGCCTGAGGCGAAGCGCGCCGCGCCCGCCGCGCCTTCGGCCTTGAAGGTGGGAATGCCGTTGTACCACTCCTTGCGCATCGCCTCGCGCACGCTGAGCCCTTGCTGGGCGTAGACCGAGCGCCGGTCGGCGCGCATGCATGCCTGCGGAAAGCGCGCGATCTCGTGCGCCATCGCCTCGGCGAACTCGCGCGACTTCCCGTCGGCAACCACGTGCTCGCAGGCGCCGATGCGCAGCGCCTCGTCGGCGGGGACCTTGCGGCCGGTGAGGATGATCTCCATGGCGCGGCCCACGCCGACGATGCGCGGCAGGCGCACCGTGCCGCCGTCGATGAGCGGCACGCCCCAGCGGCGGCAGTAGACGCCGAAATAGGCCGACTGCTCCATGACGCGCACGTCGCACCAGAGCGCGAGCTCGAAGCCGCCCGCGACGGCGGGCCCCGCCACCGCCGCAATCACCGGCTTGTCGAGCTCCAGGCGCGTCGGCCCGAGCGGACCCCTGGGAATTTCCTTTCCATCACCGAGAGGAAAATCGATCTCGTGGATGCGCTCGAGATCCTCGAGGAGCGACGCGCCGTATTTCAGGTCCCAGCCCGCGCAGAACGCGCCGCCCTCGCCCCACAGCACGGCGGCGGCGGCATCGCGGTCCTTGTCGAAGGCCTCAAAGGCGGACACCAGCGCCTCCGCGCTTTCCGGGTCCATCGCATTGCGCGCCTGCGGGCGCGAATGAATCACCGTCCATACCCTGCCCTTCTTCTCGATCCTCACCGCCATGGCCGCCTCCGTTGACTTCTATTTCGATTTCGTCTCGCCCTACTCGTACATCGCGTTTCATCGCCTCGGCCAGCTGCCGCAGCCGCCGGCGCTGAAGCCGGTGCTCTTCGCCGGCCTGCTCAACCACTGGGGCCAGAAAGGCCCGGCGGAGATCCCGGCCAAGCGCCGCTGGACCTACCGCTGGTGCACCTGGTGGGCGCGGGAGCTCGGCATCCCGTTCCGCTTCCCCTCCGAGCACCCCTTCAATCCGCTCTCGCACCTGCGCCTCGCGCTAGCCTGCGGCAGCCGGCCTGCCGCGGTCAAACGCATTTTCGAATCGATCTGGATGAGCGGCGAGAATGCCACCGACGCGCAGCGCTTCGAGGCGCTCTGCCGCGAGCTGCGGGTCGAGCCCGCGCAGCTCCAGCAGGCGAAGGATGAGCTGAGGAAAAACACCGACGAGGCCGCCGCGCGCGGTGTGTTCGGCGTGCCGAGCTTCGTCGTCGACGGCGAGGTCTTCTGGGGCGCGGACTCGATCGAATTCGTGAAGGCGTACCTGGCCGACCGCGGCGTGCTGCGCAGCGACGAGATGCGCCGGCTGGACACGCTGCCGGTCGGCGCCGCGCGACGCTAGACGCGGTCGAGCGGGCTGGTCACACCGCGCCCGCCCTTGTTCGTGACGTGCGTGTAGATCATCGTCGTCTCGACGCTCGCATGACCGAGGAGCTCCTGGACGGTGCGGATGTCCTGGCCGCC